>Ga0208193_1000270_pt1 | contig 32340 bp, 26 predicted proteins | sample June2015DPH_17_2_FD_184716 | JGI IMG/M metagenome (GOLD analysis project Ga0208193, IMG submission 184716) | Peatland microbial communities from SPRUCE experiment site at the Marcell Experimental Forest, Minnesota, USA - June2015DPH_17_10... | ecosystem: Environmental > Terrestrial > Soil >... | reverse complement strand
CTCGATCACATGGAGCGGCAGATTCAGGCCGAACTGTGGACGCTCCTTATGCTGGACGACGCGCGCCGCGAGCTCTATTACGCTATCGCCGCCGGCGGCGAGGAATCCGCTCTGTGCGACCTCCGCGTCAAAGTCGGCGAGGGCGTAGCCGGCTGGGTTGCGCAACACGGAGAAACGCTTATCATTCCGGAAACCGAAAGCGACCCGCGGCTGAAGGCTGAAGACGCCACGCACCTGTGCCCAGGCAATACCCGGCGCGTGCGTTCCGTCGTCGCGCTACCGCTCAAGGGACGCACCGGCACCCTCGGAGTCATTGAAATTCTCAATCCGCGCGCCGGGCAGATGGATGACTACACCATCGCCTTCCTGCATATCCTCGCCGATCACGCCGCCATCGCCATCGAAAACGCCAACGATCACGCGCGCATCCAGCAACTCACTATCACAGACGACACCACAGGCCTCTACAACGTGCGTCATCTCTATGACGCGCTCGGCCGTGAACTCCACATCTGTCTTCACTCCGCACTTCCGCTCAGTCTCGCCTTTCTCGATCTCGACCGCTTCAAGCTCGTCAACGACGAGCACGGACATCTCATCGGCAGCGAACTACTCGCGCGCGCCGGCAATCGTTTGCGCGAGCTTAGCCGCTCGCGCAATCTCTGTTTCCGTTATGGCGGCGATGAGTTTGCCATTCTCATGCCGGATGTAGGCCCGAAGGCTGCACTAGCGCACATGACCGCGTTGAATAAGGCGCTCATCGATACCCGCTTCCGCATGTCGAACGGTATCGATCTCCGCGTGCAGGCCAGCGTCGGCGTCTCCACAGCGCCGGCGGATGGAACCACCATACACGAGGTCATTGCCGCCGCGGATGCGCGCATGTACCAGGTAAAAGCCAGCGGCCGCGGCACCGTCTGCGGCGCGTAAGTTTTGCTCTGCTCGCTTTTTCCTGAGCGCTTCGTCGCCTCCCGCGTCTTTTGGATTGGAGACCACGGCGCCGCTCAACCCAGCCGCAGACGCTCTCCGTAACGACACCAACATTCCGTGAGGTAGACCATGAACACTCTTCCCGCAAGCGGTGCGCGGCGTCGTGTGCTCTCAAAACCGATAGCCAAAGCCTTAACAGCTCTCGTGCTTGCGCTGCCGTTCGCGGCATTCGCACAGGACAGTCCGAAAGATCGCCAGGAATCCACAGAAGTCTTCCGTCTGGCGCACGTGACGCAGATGAACAACCTTAACGATACCCTGCAGGCCGTACGCAATACTCTTGGCCCGCGGGTCAAGGTCTATCCAGACTCGACGCAGTTCGCCATCATCTGTCGGGGAACAGCCGAAGAGCTCGAAGAGGCACGCAAGCTTATAGGCGAGCTCGACAAGCCCGTTCCACTTTACAAGCTCACCTTCACCACCACGCAGTTCGAAGACGGCAAGCACGCAGGATCGCAGCGCTACACGCTTCTTGCTGCCGAAGGCCAGAAGGTCGAACTCAAGGAAGGCATTCGCGTGCCCATCATGACCGGAACGATTGGCCAAAACGATTCAGCGCCGCAATCTTCCATATCGTATGTCGATATCGGACTGAGCATCAGTGCAACTTTTCAAGGCTCAACTCTCAAAGCCAAGGTCGAAGAGTCTGCCATTGCCGATGAAAAATCTACCGTCAGCATTCAGGATCCGGTCATTCGCCAGATCACACTCGCAAGCGAGGCGACAATCACACCCGGCAAGCCCGCCACACTCGGCTCGCTCGATATTCCCAACTCCACACGGCACAGAGATGTGGAGGTTCTGGTGGAGCGGCTTCCTTAACGCATCCATCGTCCTTGATAGCTGTCGGCGTATGAGAGAGGCGCGACAAAAGCCGCGCCTCTCTCATGCAATCGCTCTCTATTCCGGGTCGTCGCCGGCCTGCTTCTCCGCAATCCGCTCCAACTGATTGCGCCAATCCAGCGACTGGATAAAACTCTTCGATTCCCGCCAGTTCGGCTCCACAATCACGCGCAGCTCCAGATAGACCCGCGTTCCCAACAGCGACTCGATCTGCTTGCGCGCTCCCGTGCCAATCTCTTTCAGCTTTGCGCCGCCCTTGCCAATGAGAATCGCCTTCTGCCCGTCGCGCTCGCAGTAAATCGCGGCGGCAATCCGCGTCAGCGGCAGCTTCGCAGGCGCGCCTTTTTTCTTCGGCGGCGTAACAGGCTCAGGTTCCTCGTATTGCTCAATCACAACGGCTGCAGCATACGGAACCTCTTCGCCAGTCTCCACCAGAATCCGCTCGCGGATCAACTCAGCCACCATAAATCGCTGCGGCTGGTCCGTGTACTGATCCTTCGGAAAGTAGCGCTCGCCTTCAGGCAGCACATTCACAATCTTCCGCAGCAGCAGATCCAGGTTGTCCTGCTTCCGCGCGCTGATCGGAATCACTTCAGCAAAATTGTGCTGCTTCGTCAGCGCCTCAATCATCGGCAACAGCTTGTCCTTCGCTACCAGGTCAATCTTCGTCAGCACCAGAAAGATCGGGCAATCCAGCTTCTTCACCAATGAGAACAAAAACTCATTCTCGCTCGCCCAGGCGGAATTTTTTGCTGCCCAGGATCCCTCGCCTTTGGGGACTTGAGATTCCTCATCCTGCTTCTCGACAAGCCCGACCTTCCGCGAAGCATCCATCAGGACCAGAACCAGGTCGCGGGTCTCAAGCGCCTCGTAAACCTCCTGCAGCATGCGCCGGTCCAACTGCGAGCCCGGCTTATGTACTCCCGGCGTGTCCACGAAAACAATCTGCGCCGCCGCATGAACCTTCTTCCGCGCAGCCACCTCCACCACGCCCGCAATACGATTGCGCGTAGTCTGCGGTTTGGCGGTCACGATGGCTACTTTTTCGCCCGTCAGCGCATTCAGCAACGTACTTTTTCCGGCATTCGGCCGGCCCAGAATCGCAACAAATCCAGATCGCAAAGGTTTCAATACTCCTGCCCGAGTGTACGGCATTCAAGCAAAAGCCGGCCCGGAAAAGTAACTCGGAGGCGCTCGCGCCGACCTCAGCCGGCGCTGTTCTTGCGCATCTGCCATCTGCCCCATCGCTTGTCGAAGAGCAGATAGAGATACTCAAGGCCCACCATGCAGCCGAGCTTGCTTTCTCCATGCGCGCGATTGCGGAACTGATACGGCACTTCACCGATACGCAAGTGCGGCCCGGCCGAAGACACGATATCCAGAAGAATCTTGAATCCCACTCCTGATAAGCTGTTCGCAATCTTTTCAAACGCCTCAAAGCGGATCATGAAAAATCCGCTCATCGGATCACTTAACTGGTGCGCGGCGCATATTCTGCTCAGCAGCCTTCCGAGATGGCTCAGCCATACGCGGCTCTTCGCAAGCTCAGACATCCCTCCGCCTGCAATGTTGCGCGAACCAACTACCAGGTCGAGTTGCTGTTCGCGAAGACGCCGCAGCATCTCTGGCAGAACCCGCTCGTCATGCTGCATATCCGCATCCATCACTGCAACAACAGGCGCGCTTGATGCCAGAATGCCCTCCGTACAGGCCGAAGAAAGTCCGCGGCGTCCGATTCGCTGCAGCACGCGCAAATTTTCGCGCCCCCGGGCCACGCGCCGCACAACCACCGCCGTTTGATCCGGTGAATCGTCGTCTACAACGATCACCTCATAATGAATGCCCGCCAGCGCCACTTCAAGACGATCGATCAGGCAAGCGATATTCTCGCTTTCATTCAGCGTCGGCACTACGATCGCCAGCTCAAATGCCATATTCGGTCCCTGAAGGCTTGCTCTGTCCTGTTAATTAGATGGGGGCGGCGAAAGCAAGTGATCAATCTATAACAATCTTCTCGGATATTGGGAAATTATCGTATGTCTTGCAGGATTAAGCTTGGGCAGCATCTCGATCCAATGCCACCTCGCCGCCAGCCGGCGGAAACACCCTTACACGCTCAACCCTTCGGTCTGTTGAAGAGATTACCTCTATCCGCAATCCTGACGGCTCCAGCAGAACCACCTCACCAGGCAGCGGAATGCGTCCCTCAATCTCACTTACCAGGCCGCCCACCGTCGTGGCCTCATAATGTCCGTCTATCTCCACCGGCGCGTCAAACAGATCGCCCAGTGCACCTGCCGCAAAGCCACCCGGAACCACCCATGAGCCGTCGCGCTCCCGCTGCGGATCTTCCACCGGCGTCTCTTCTTCATGCTCATCGCGGATGTCACCGACGATCTGCTCCAGCAGGTCCTCGATCGTGACAAGGCCGGCCACGCCGCCGTATTCGTCGATCACAATCCGCATGTGCTGCTTTTCCCGCTGCATCTCGCGCAGCAGTTCATAGCCACGCTTGGTCTCAGGCACAAACGCCGCTGACCGCTGAATCGACTCTACCGTCCGCGTCCGCGCCTCCTCATCGGCAATCTGCAACAGATCATGCGCAAACGCGATGCCTGTAATGTTGTCCAGCGATCCTGCATAGACCGGCACACGTGAAAAGTTCTCTTCCTTGAGCTGCACCAGAAACTGCTCCAGCGTAAGCGTTGCCGGAACCGCAAAAACCTTGGGCCTTGGCGTCATGATCTCGCGCACAAGCGTATCGCCAAACTCTACTGCGGAACGCACCAGCTCCCGATCCGTCTCTTCTAAAATTCCCTCTTCCTCGCCTGCTTCGAGCAGCGCTTCCACGTCGCCGCTGGATTCATCTTCCAGGTTCACCGGCTCTTCACTCAACGCTACCAGCGAGTAAAAGAACCGCACCAGCACGCTGATCGGCGTCATGCTCCACAGCAGCAGCCGGATCGGCCAGATCGCCCATTTCACCCATTTGCCGCGTGTCCGCTCAATCAGCAGCCACGGAAACACTTGCCCGCAGAAGACCGCCACCAAGACCACGCCCAACACAGCCTGCACAATCTCGGCTGCTGTCGGCCTGCCCATGTGCGAGTCGCGGTCAAAGAGAACCGCGCCGAACTCCAGCGCAATCAGGCCTAGCGCCAGCAACTGCGCCAGCGACGCGCAAAGCGCCGCATGATCCCGACCCAGCCCTAACTGCGGCTCAACCGTCTCTTCCCACGAGTCAAGATTCTCCTCCACTTCGCGCGACAGAATCTTGCCGTACTCCGCATAGATGCGAACAATGTACGACGCCAGCGCCACCACCAGCGTCAGAATCGCCACCAGCACAATCGCCAGCACGCTCATGGTCGCACGCTCCCACGCGCTTTTCTGATCCCTGATCCCTGATCTCTGTTCTCTGTTCTCTCTATCAAGCCCTGCGGCAGACCCAGCCTTCCGCGCAGCAATCGCTCTCGCCGCGCCATCTCGCCATGATCTTTCTCGTGGTCGTATCCCGCCAGATGCAACAGCCCATGCAGCATCAGCACCTTGATCTCGGTTCCAAGCGCATGCCCTTGCTCGTGCGCCTGCATTCGCGCCGTTTCTACACTGATCGCCAGATCGCCGGCCACGCCTTCCACCATCTCAAGCGCTGGAAACGACAGCACATCCGTCGCATGATTTTTTCCGCGAAACTGCCGGTTCAGCCGCCGGATCGCAGAATCCGAGGTCAGCAACACTGTCACCTGTCCGCGCAGGCGAACCGCAGCCGCAGCCTCGCTCAGAAAGCGGCTCAGCGTCCGCGCCGAAGGCACGCGCTCCGCACGTGAAACTGTTGCCGATTGTCGATCGGGTACCGAATCCGAGGACAGTTCTGTATCGAAGAGGATCATCGCTGACCGGACCGTCCAGTACGGACGATCCGGCTCACACTCATTCTACGCATACTAGAAGCTTACTGCGGCTTCCGGATCGGGGACGGCCGAATCTCCCGGCCCTCCACATCCAGCGCCTCGCCCATCGCAAGCGGAAGCTCCTGCTGTTGCGGCTTGACCACGTCATAGGCGCGCACGATCCGCTGCACCAGAGCATGACGCACCACATCGCCATCCTCAAAGTGGCAGAAGGAAATTCCCTCTACGCCATTAAGGACATTGATCGCGTCTACCAAGCCGCTTTTGCGCGGGTTAGGCAGGTCGATCTGCGTAATATCACCAGTTATGACGGCCTTCGAGCTGTTTCCAAGGCGCGTTAGAAACATCTTCATCTGCTCGATCGTGGTGTTCTGCGCCTCGTCCATGATGATGAAGGCGTCATTGAGCGTGCGTCCGCGCATAAACGCCAGCGGAGCCACCTCAATCACGTTCTTTTCGAGCATCTTGTCCACGCGCTCAGGCTCCAGCAGATCGTACAGCGCGTCGTAGAGCGGTCGCAGATACGGGTCCACTTTCTCCTGGAGGCTCCCTGGCAGAAAGCCCAGTTTTTCGCCTGCTTCCACCGCCGGCCTCACAAGAACAATCCGGCTGACCTTCTTCGCATTCATTGCTGCAACTGCCATCGCAACAGCCAGATATGTCTTGCCCGTGCCCGCCGGACCTACGCCAAAGGTCATGTCGTTGGCTTCAATCGCCTCGACATACTTGCGCTGATTGATTGACCTTGGCTGCACCGTCCGTTTCACGCCCGCGGAGCGCTGCTTGCCGCTGTCAGCCAGCGATTTCAACGTCACCGAAGAGTCCGCGGTGACCAGGCGCAGCATTCCATTCAGCTCACCATTGTGTGGATGAATCCCCTGCTTTCGCAGCGCCTCAAAATCCTCAAAGATGCCCCGGACTCGCATCACGCTTTCCTCCGGGCCTTGTACCTGCACGGCATCGGATCGCAGATCAATCCGCACAGCCAGCTTGTCTTCCATCAGCCTCAGGTTTTCATCGCGAGTCCCGAACAGGGGCTCAAGGTTCGGCGTGATTTCCAGTGCAATCTTCAATGGTTTCTGTGGCCTCCGAGGTTGTGAGTCAGCGCGCGGCTTGTGCCGCACAACGCCGCAAGTCCCTTGCGGGACCTATCGGCAGAGATGGGGAATAGGACCAGCCCAATGCTGAAAGGCGTGGACCGGCGTGTGGACAACAGAACAAATCCTGATTTTTTCGTGAGATGGAGCGGGAATCGGCTCGCACAATTCAGCTCCGAGCCGATGCTCTTCCGGACTGAAGTGCCGAACCGCGGGTTGGCGTGAGTGAACAATCGTTATCTGCGCTGAGAGTAGCGCCGCCGGAACAATCCGTCAATCCGCACCCTCACTATTTTTTGATGAAAAAGTGACTCCAAAGGTTCCCTGGCCAGTCTGTTTCATTCATTGCGAAAATCTCTCAAATTTTCACTGCCCACCCGCACTCCCCATGCGCTACACTGCTCGCCATCCAGATAGAGCAACCTTCAAAGGACTTGTTCATGCGTTCGACTCGTGTTCTGTCTTCTCTTGTCGCCCTGATTCTCCTCGGCTCTTGCTGCCTTCATGCACAGTTTCAAAAGCCCACAGATGACGAGCTCAAGATGACCGCCGACCCGCAATACCCTGACGCGGCGGCCATCATGCTTAACTACGAAGAGAAGACGGACGACGCAACTCATTTCACCAGCCATTACGCTCGAATCAAGATCCTCCGCGACTCCGCCAAAGAGCTGGCCACAGTCAGCCTCGGCTACATTCGCGGCGGCGAGGAAGTCTCCGCCGTCTCCGGCCGCACCATCCATTCGGATGGCTCGATCACCGATCTCGCAGTCAAGCCTGCCGACCTCATGCGCGCCAAGCAGGGCGAAACGGAAATTCACGAGGTTGTCTTCAACCTCCCTGCTGTCGAGACCGGCTCGATCATTGAGTACTACTATCAGTTCCGCCGCGGAGAACGAACTTGCCTGAATCCGGTGTGGGATATTCAAAGACCTTTCCCGGTTCGTAAGGCCCACTACACTTTCACGCCTTGCCCCGGCTACCTCGACGCTGCGGCGGGCTTAAGCAACACTTATCTCATAGATCATCACGGCAACTCGCTCTCCTCTCTGCTCTGGCTGGCGAATCTGCCCGGCGGCAGGCAACTCCAGCCCAATGCAGCTCACCGCTTCGATCTCACCCTCGATAACATTCCGCCCATTCCGCACGAGGCATGGATGCCGCCATCGGATGTCAGCCGATATCAGGTCCGCTTCTATTTTGCTTACAGCAACAACGGCAGCGACTACTGGACCAAGGAGGGCCAATTCTGGCTCGCCGATGTCAACCGCGTTGCCGACCCATCGACCGCCATCAAATCCGCCATCTCCGGCATTGTTGCACCTGCGGATAGCGAACTTGACAAGGCAAAGAAGCTTTACGCTGCCGTCCAGGCGCTCGACAATACTGCCTATTCTCGCGCCAAAGGCGATGCCGAGCTCAGAGCTGAGGGCTTTCGCGTCACCAGGCGCGCTGAGGACATCTGGCAGCAGAAAGCCGGCTCTCCACAGGAGATCGCCCTGCTTTATCTCGCCATGCTCCGCGCTGCGGGCCTCACCGCTTACCCCATGATCGTTGCCGACCGGGAACACACCGTCTTCAATCCCAACTACCTCAACTTCGGCCAGCTCAGCGGGCTGGTCGTTGTTCTGAATGCGGGCGGCAAAGAGATGCCTCTCGACCCAGGCGAGAAAATGTGCCCGTTTGGCTTTGTCTCCTGGCGCCATTCCGGCTCTGGCGGCGTCCGGCAAACCGCCTCCGGGCCCAGCACCGGCATCACGCCACTGCTGCTTTACAGTGCGAACGTTCTTACTCGCCGCGCCAGTCTCATCGTCGCGCCCGATGGCTCAGTCTCAGGAAAGCTCAACTTCACCTTCACCGGCCAACAGGCGCTCCACTGGCGGCAGACCGCCCTCCGGGTAGACGACTCCGCTCTGCACCGTGACTTCGACCGCTGGCTCCAGACTCAGGTACCCTCCGGAACCGGGGCGCATCTTGTCAGCTTCTCGAATCTCGATAACACCACCGCAGACCTGACCGCCGAAGCCTCTGTCACCGGCACGCCCGGCACCGTAACCGGCAAGCGCATTCTGCTCCCTGCCGCCTTCTTCACCAATGGCGAAACACGGAACTTCACCTCAGAGACCGATCGTCAGTTGCCGGTCGATATGGAGTACGCCGCGCAGGTCAAGGACGGAGTTCTTTACCACCTGCCCACCGGCTACACGGTAGAAGCCGCGCCTGCCGCGGCGAATATCCCCTGGCCCAACCACGCCGTATATGTCTTTAAGCCCGCGCAGTCTGACAATGGCCTCAACATTGGCGTCGCCCTGACGCGCGCCTTCACCATTCTTGATCCCGGCGAGTACGCCCAGCTCCGCGACTTTTATCAGAAGGTGGCCACCGCCAGCCAGCAACAGGTCGTGGTGGTCCCAGGAGATGCCGCAAAGGGAAACTGAGCCGCAACCGCTCGAAGCCAAGCCGCCAACTGGTACTGGCTCAGTTTGAATTGTTTTGTAACAGGGCACGACTTGAGTCGTGCCGAAAATCCGGCTGATAAAGTCTTTGGGCTTTAGCCCCTGCGGGATGTCTTCAAACTGAGCCACTGCCGCCAGCTATTCATTTCTGCATCCATCTCCGCCACGCGCCAGCCAGACCCACAAGCAGCAGGAGCGTCGCCAGGAACGTGACGACGCCGATGATCGTGAGAACCAGTTTTCCGAACAGATGCGTCATGGCCACCGCGCGCAAAACCGCACTCAGAAGCGCGATAACAGCCAGCACAATGCCCAGCCGCCTCACCAGGGGCACACCCGGCCGCCGCTCTGCTCCAACCCATCTTGCCCACATCACGACAAGCACCACCATCCCGGCCACCGAGCTGGCAACCTGCAGAACGTTGCACATATCCGCGCGCCAGAAGACCAGCGGAACGTGTGCCCGTAGGAACGCGATGTGGTCGTATGGCCAGGAATCCTTGTGTGTAAAAGAGTCCCACACGATATGTGTCGCCGCGCCCAGAAGAATGGATGCCACAACAATCGCCCACTGCCTCAACCCACGGGCAACCGGCGCCGCCTTTCGTTCTGTCTCCCGGAAGGGAAACAACCCCGGCGCAACCGCATATAAACCAGCCTTCAGGTAACTCTGGTACAGCCACAGAACGAGTAACGAAAGCGGCAGATCGGCCACCAGGCCCCCCAGCCAGGTGTGCCCAAAGCCGCCATGCGGAGCAAGCCGGAGAAAATACTCGAAATCCGGCGAGAGAGATCCCACCACCATCGCGGTCAGATCTACCCGCGTTCTTCGAAATGGAAGCGCAGCAATAGCATGCGCAGGAGTAAACGGCACGGAACCTCTTGGTAAATTGGACTTGAAAAGACGACCGGTAGCTCTCGCTAAGAATAACGAACCCTCACAGCACCTCAGACCAACGCTGATTGATCCTGCCCCAGCTCACTCTCCGCGAAGCGCCTCATTTGGATTGACTGAAGCCGCCCTGTGCGCGGGTAGCGCGGAAGCCACAAGTGCGAGGACAAAAACCGCGAGTGATGTCAAACCCATCACCAGCGGATCGAATGCGCTCACCTGAAACAGGAACGAGCTCAAGATTCGCGAAGCCGCGGCAGCGCCAGCCAGCCCGATCACGCATCCAATCACAGCCAGCTTAAGCCCTGAGAACAGAACCAGCCGCACAATGTCCGAGCGCTGCGACCCCAGCGCCATGCGGATCGCCATCTCCTGCACCCGCGATGCCACAGAGAACGCAATAATGCTGTAAATTCCCAGCACCGCCAGCAGAACCGCAGCCAGCGCAAAACTGGAAATGATGATGGTGTTAAAGCGTCGCGGAGCCTCACTCTGCGCCACCACCTCGTCCATGGTCTGCACCTGCGTCAGCGGCAGTTGCGGATCGATGGATCGCACGGCCGCACGCAGCACATTTTCCATCTGGTCTGCCGGGAGAGCCGAGCGCAAAACAACATATCCGCCATTGCCGTTCAGGTCCGTGGGCTGGACCATTGTGCCGGCATCCTTCTCAAGCTGCGCCACAGGCTGGTAGAACTGCTCAGCGGCATCGGCATCCGGCCTGGTCAGCTTGGCGTCTGCCACCTCGCCCACCACGGTCATCCATGCAGTCGGTGTCTTCAGCGTGCCAACCCGCATCCGCTTGCCGATGGGATCCTGGTTTGGCCAATAATGCTGGGCAAATTCATGATTCACAATAACCACAAGCTGGTTGTCCGCATTGTCTGAGTCCGTAAAATATCGCCCGCGCGTGAGGCGAATTCCCATTGCCTTAAAGTAATCTCCAATGACCTGCGAGGGCGAAGCGGCAATCTGGTCGGGACCGCGCGGGTCCACATAGCCGTCAGCAACAAAGGACTCAATGCCATCGCCTGTCACCGGAAGCGTGCTTGTCAGCCCCACCGCTTCTACGCCTGGCTGCTGCCGCAACTGCTGGAGCAGACGGGTATTGAAGTTATCGATTGAACCCTGCGTGGGATATTGCTTCTGCGGCAGCGAATACGCTGCAGTGGTCACATGATTGGGCCGGAAGCCTAAGTCCACCTCGCTCATCTTGCTGAAGCTGCGCAGCAGCAAGCCTGAAGCCGCCAGCAACACCAGCGCAATCGCAATCTCCGCCACCACCAGCGCTGAGCGAAGCCGCGCATGGCTTCCGCTGCCGGAGCCGCTGCGTCCGCCTTCTTTCAGCGATGCGTTCACATTGGTACGCAGGGCAGCAAAGCCCGGCGCCAATCCGCAGAAAAGTCCCGTCAGCACGGCCAGCAAAAGCGCAAAGCCCACCACGGTCCAGTTCAGTGTGATCGAGCTCATCAATGGCATTGTCTCCGGCAGGTAATTCTTGCCAATAGCCAAAGCCAACGCGGCGATGCCGATACCGAGAAGGCCTCCAATCACGCTCAGAACAAGGCTTTCAAGAATCATCTGCCTCAGAATCGTAGAAGCAGACGCACCGATAGCCAGGCGTACCGCGGTCTCCCGCTGATTGCGGATGGCCCGCACCAGCAACAGCCCCGCAAGGTTCGCGCAGGCAATCAGCAGCACCACCACAACAGCCAGGAACAGAATGCGCAGAAGCGGCTTGGTATCGAGCACCGTTATCTGCTGCAGCGGATAAACGATGGGCGTAAAGCGGAAGTTGGCTAAATCGGGCGGGAAGGTGCGCATGATCTGCGCCGCCACGCGACCTGCATCATCCCTTGCCTGAGCGACGGTGATGCCGGGCTTGAGGCGGCCGACCATGCCCATGCTCCAACTCCCAGCAGCCTCCGGGGCAAGTTCCTGTGCGGAAAAGCTCATGGGAACCCACAGCTCGGTGCGATTGAGACGCCCGGCGTTCAACGGAAACTCAAAGCTGCGCGGCATGACGCCGATGATGAGATACGGCTTGCGATCGAGCAGGATCTTTGTGCCCAGGATGTTCGAGTTTCCACCGAAGCGGTCCTTCCATGTGGAGTAGCTCAGGACTGCGACTTGTTCCTTCTGCTCATCCTCCTGTGCGGTAAAGACACGGCCCATCAGTGGAGCGACTCCGAGAGTGGTAAACACTGAGGGTGTCAAACGCGCGGCATTCACCTGCACCGGATTGCCTGTTCCCGCCAGCTCATAGCCCGTGTAACCAAAACCGCCCAGGCTCTCAAAGGAGTGCGTATTCTGGATGTACGTTCCCACTTCCCGAGCTGTGACCGGCCCCGGGTCATGCTGACCCCAGTCGGTGCCGTTTACATGATCGCCGAGAGTCACCAGCCGGTCCGATCCCGGAAACGGCAGCGGGCGCAGCAGCACGCCATCCACAATCGAAAAGATGGCAGTGGTGGCGCCAATACCAAAGGCCAGCATAAGAACAGCCGTTGCGGTAAAGCCCGGAGATTTGAGCAAACGCCGAAAGATCAGCTTGAGGTCAGACAAGATTGTGGACATGCAGGCTCCCGCAGGCAGGCTGGTTATCGTTGCTATTGCTTTAGAACGCACAAGCGTCATGAAAGTTCCACGGAAAACGCCTTTTTCTGCATAGGTTTACGGCACTGGTTTCCTGTTGCCGGATTTTCGATTTTCCAGTAGACTAGGTAATTGCGAGGGATGCGGCATTCTGTGCTCTCTCATCCCGCATCATCTCTTCGACCTGCGGACCCGGGATCAGTAACGGGGCCGAGGCGATTTTTAAGGATTTCAGGTAAATGGCAAACCACGTTTCATCGCTCAAGCGCGCCCGTCAGACCGAGAAGAAGACCGCGGTGAACCGCGCCAACCGCAGCCGCGTCCGCAGCAGCCTGCGTGCGCTCCGCGAGGCTCTCGCCAAGGGCGAAGTCAAGGCCGCTGCAGAGCAGTACCGCGCCACCGTTTCCGCGCTCGACAAGAGCGTGCAGAAGGGCGTCTTCCACAAGAACACCGTCTCCCGCTACAAGAGCCGCCTTAACGCGCGTCTCAAAGCCCTGGCCACCGCCAAGGCGTAGCTTTCAGGCTTCAAAACAAAACAGCCGGGCTTGCCCCGGCGTTTTTGTTTTGTCCATTTTTCCGCGCTAACTCTGCGTCTTCGCCATATCCGGCCCGAGAAACTCTTCGACGCTCACTCCCGCCATCAGCTCCCCTTCAGGCGCGCGGGCATCCCGTTGCTTTGCGGCTGCCGCTTCCGGCTTCAGGTGTTCCTCGGTAAGTCCCTGCTTCAGCAGCTCAAATGCCTGCTCGGGCGTGTCAACAAACTGAAACAGCTCCAAATCCGCTGGTGAAATCGCCCCTGAATTCACCAGCGCCTCGATATTCAGCACCCGCTTCCAATACTCCGAGCCATACACGAGCACCGTGATCTTCTTAGCCAGCTTGTGGGTCTGCGCGAGCGTCAGGATCTCGAACATCTCGTCCAGAGTTCCAAAGCCCCCCGGAAAGACCACGAGCGCCTTGGCCAGGTACGCAAACCACAGCTTGCGCATGAAGAAGTAGTGGAACTCAAAGTTCAGCGCGGGTGTGATATACGGATTCGGAGCCTGCTCGAACGGCAGCCGGATGTTCAACCCGATCGTTTTGCCGCCCGCTTCGTATGCTCCCCGGTTTGCGGCTTCCATAATCCCAGGACCGCCGCCAGAGGTCACCACAAACCGATTCCGGCGCGAGGAAGTCGTCTTAGCCCAGTTGGTCAGCAGGAACGCCAGCCGACGCGCGTCTTCGTAGTAGCGAGCCATCTCCACAGCTGCGACTGCCCGTTTGCGCTGCAGATCTGTCGCCTTCCCGGAGGCAATCTCCTCCGGACTTGCCGGCTGCTCCGCGCTCGATGCGGTCTTGGCGGCATAGCTGTTTTCCAGCAGCTCCAGTGCGCCTTCGGCCTCTTCCAGCCCCCGGAAGCGCGCCGAGCCGAAAAACACCACCGTGTCCTGAATCCGCTCTCGCCGGAAGCGCGCCAACGGCTCGGAATACTCCGCCATGACACGAATCAGCCGGCCATCTGCGCTGTTCAGAAACGCGGGATTCTCATACGCCAGCGGCGCCCGTTCGAGCGGAGCTGGCCCATTCTTTTTCGCTTGCTCAGCGTCCCCTGCAGTCATCTACCCATCCCTGTGCCGAATCGCATCGCGAAATGCGATCCAAAGATTCAGCAGCCCCAGCCCTGAAATCAGCCCCCGCACCGCCCCATGCGCGGCATAAACCGACAGCGTGGGAAATTGCGCAAACAGTGGATTGTGGTCCCAAAACAGAGGCAGCCACGGCGCAAACGCCACAGCGACGCCGATATACATCCGCAGCAGGACGCGCAAAAACAGCTCCGCGCGCTCCAGCCAGCGCGGAATGCGTTGCTGGTCATGGCCTTGATTGGGATTTTGAGGAGTGCCTGCGGCAACCTTCTGCCTGGCCGGGTCCGCCACAATCGGTCCCATAATCGGAGGAGCCATCGGCTCCGGAGAAATTGTCGTCACTTCAGGCTGTTGAGACATGCGTTCGATGCCCGGACGCGCCGCGAAGGCACACCCGTATTGAAACGGTAACATACGCCTGTATGCCGTCCCGAACCCGTTGCGCCGCTACCCTGCCCGGCGTATCGTATTTCTGTCCGCAATTTCCCGTGGAGGCATGCGATGAAACCAGCCTCGTTCCTGCCCATCATTCTCCTCTGCGCCGCCAGTCTTCACGCACAGAACACGCCGCCCAACCAGAGCGCGAACCAGAGCTTCGGAGTCGCAGGCATGGAAGGTTTAGGCGCTGGCAACAATCCAACCGATCAAAAGCTTTCCGCTGCCGCTCAGAAACTCACAGCGGACCTTGAACATGCAGTCAATCGCTGCCCTATCTCCATGGAAGCCCGCCAGGGCGGCGGCCTGCACATTCTTCTCGCGGATAAGGACGGCCAGGCTACGCAGCCGGCAATGGAGCCATCCCTCACGCTGCGCGGCGCCAACGGCAAACGCATCGCCTCCGCCGCCATCACCGCGCATGGCTATGGAGCACCCAAAGGAACCACTCCGCTCCAAACAAGCACCTCGAATGGCACCCACGATGATCTTGGCGGCAGCCTCGTCGTCAGGCCGGTTAACAAGATGAACCTTACCAATTCACCGGACCAGCGCCCCCGTCTAACCCACGCCCTCACCGTCCGCTTCCAGCCTGATGGAGATAGCGAATTCTCCGCTGACTTCCGCCTTCCCGGCTTTGTTGTTCTTGAGACCATCAGTCTGAACTCCATCACTTACGCCGATGGCTCCATCGAAAACTTCGACGCCTCCATCTGTAAAGCCTCACCCAGCCCCATCATGCTCGTCAGCACAACCAGATAACTCCGCAATCGTTTACATTTGCCCCGCCCGCCATTTAATCTTCGGCCCTATGGCAAATCCACTTCGTCTTGGCTCTCTAGCGTTCTGCGCAGTCGCACTTGTTCTCACCGCAACAGCCTCTGCCCAGTCTGATCCTCTCGCGCCTACTCGCGATACAAAGTCTGCCGCGGAGATTGACCGCGAGTGGCAGCAGTCCGTGGCCAAGTACGACGCGACCCGCGCCAAGATCCTTGCCGAGACCGACCGGGTGGCCAATGAAGGCCCGTATCGCGCTGACTGGGAAACCATGATCGGCAAGTACCAGCAGCCGCAGTGGTACAAGGATGCCAAATTCGGCATCTTCATCCACTGGGGCGTTTATTCCGTTCCGGCTGCGGAGAACGAGTGGTATCCGCGCAATATGTACCAACCTCGCGAAGGCGCATACAAAAACTACCGCGACCACTTTGCCAACGGCGATGAGTCGAAGGGCTACAAGGACCTCATCCCGCTCTTCAAGGCCGAAAAATTTGACGCCAACCAGTGGGCTGAGCTCTTCAAGCAATCCGGCGCGCAGTATGTTATCCCTGTGGCCGAACATCACGACGGTTTTGCCATGTATGACTCCGCGCTCTCGGACTGGACGGTCGTCAAGATGGGTCCCAAGCGCGATACCCTCGGTGAGCTGTCAAAAGCTATTCGCGCACAGGGTCTGCACTTTGGCTTGAGCTATCACCGCGCTGAGCATGACTGGTTCCTCGACGGGGGCCGCGCCATCCGCTCCGATGTGAATGACCCCAAGTATGCCTCACTCTATGGTCCGGCTCATCACCGTCTGGACGGCGGCGACTCCGACTTTATGCAACAGGACTTTACTTATGTCTCGCCCGAATTCGCCCGCGACTGGCTCGCGCGCGCGTCAGAGCTTGTGCAGAAATACCACCCCGAGGTTTTCTACTTTGACTGGTGGGCGGGGCAGCCAGGCTATCGCCGCGAGATGACCACCTTTGCCGCCTTCTACTACAACTACGCCGTTGCCAATCAGTTCGGCGCTGCCATCGACATCAAGATCGACGACCTGCCGTGGAAGGCGGGGACGCGCGACTTTGAGCGTGGTGCGCAGGACAAGATTCAGCCCGCGCATTGGCAGACTGATACCTCTATCTCCAACGCAAGCTGGGGTTATGTGGAGCACGATACCTACAAGACCTCGGAACAGATTGTTCATCAGCTCGTGGATATTGTGAGCAAGAACGGCAACCTGCTGCTTAACATTGGTCCCAGAGCGGACGGCACCATTCCGGATGAGGCTCGCGAACGTCTGCAGGCTATCGGCGCGTGGCTCAAGGTCAATGGTGATGCTATCTACTCCACTACGCCATGGGTCACTTTCGGTGAAGGCCCTACGCAGATCAAGGCCGGGACTTTTACTGATACCGACGCACGGCCATATACGCCGCAGGACTTCCGCTTTACCGCCAAGGGCGGCGCAATTTATGCCATTGGCATGGCCTGCCCGAAAGACGGCAAGGCTGTGATTCATTCGCTTGGCTGGGCGCATGAGGCTGCTGGCTTTCCTGTTGGCGGCGTCGAATTGATTGGTTCCAGCGATAAGGTGAAGTGGACGCAGGGTGCGGATGCGCTCACGGTCACGCTGCCCGCGGGCGCGAGTTGTCAGTACGCCTATACGCTTAAGCTGACGCCTGCACAGAAGTGACGATCAAGTGACCCATCATTGCGATGTAGTTGTCTTCACCGCAAGGGTGGGCTCACTCCCCTTTCAGATACATTGATCTTGTGAATCTCTTAAAGTTCTGGCTCAGCAGCCAGGGATGGAAAGCGCTCTGGGTCGCGCTACATCGCTCGCCTCGTGACGCGCAGGCGCGAAGGAATGTTTTTCGTCTACTGCTCTCGCTACTGTTTTTCCCTGTATACATCGCGGTCTATGCACTCTTCATTCGTGGAGCCTATCGTGAAGACGGCTCATACATTCTGTATACGGTGGCTGGTTCTGTACTTTTTGTCGTTACCCTCACACTCATCATCCGTTACTTCCAAAACCGCGAACAACGAGCTGCCGATCGTGACAGCCCTGTTGTACTCGCCGAGATCAAACTCGCCGTTCATCATGAAGCCTGTCTGCTCGCCACACTGCTTGAACGTCTGGGCAGCGAAATCGGTATGGAAAAAGAATTGCCGGAAGGCATCGAAGTCATCACGCGCCGCGTTCTTCTCGACCGCCTCACTGAGTCGAGTCTCCGCGATGATTTGGAGCCTGCGCTACGCGATGTCCTGCTTTCCCCTGATGGCCATTGGCCTCAAGAGTTAAAGGATCGTGCATTCGGCACGTGGGAATGCTTTTATGCATTACGCTGGGTACTTGGCCTCGGTGAACTTCAAGCACTTTCAGATGAGCCAGCATATAAAACAGATGATGGCCGCGCCTTGTTTTCCATCAAACAGCCAGAAGCACTCAAGGTGTTGCCCGCGTGGGACATTCGCCCTTTTCGAGATGCGGCAGATTCGTTTCTCACCCGGTGCTGGATGGAATTGAAGGCGCGCAATGCGATTCATGGGACAACTGAAGAGGATGTGCTTCAGGCAGTCAACTTTCGGCAAAGCGTTGAGGCGGAAGATTACACAGCGGACTACCTCGTTGGTTCACGTACGGTCACAGAACTTCCCCTCCAGTTGCTGTGGCTGGTAACTATGCGTGCCTACCATCGGACGAACATGCTTGCCCTTTTGGTCGATGTGACGGGCAGTGAAAAATCCCCCAGCGAGATTCGGACCTATTTTGCAGGCTTCTTTACTCTGACAAAGACAGAAGAACTCTCCGAGTCCGCAGTAACCGAATCCAGCACCTAATTCAACCGTTCAAAAATTCCTGCGGCGCCCATGCCGCCGCCTACGCACATTGTGACCATGCCGTAACGGGCGTTGCGGCGGTCCATCTCGCTTAGCAGTGTTGCTGTGAGCTTTGCGCCGGTGCAGCCGAGTGGGTGGCCGAGGGCGATTGCGCCGCCGTTTACGTTCACCTTTGACGGGTCGATGCCGAGTTCGCGGATGACGGCTAGCGATTGCGCGGCGAAGGCTTCGTTCAACTCGATGAGGTCGATCTGGTCGAGGGTCAGGCCGGCGAGCTTAAGGACTTTGGGGATGGCGAAGATGGGGCCTACGCCCATCTCTTCCGGCAGGCAGCCGGCGGCGGCGTAGGCTACCAGGCGGGCCAGTGGCTTGAGGCCGAGTTCCTTTGCGCGGCTGGCTTCAATGAGGATGGTGGCGGCGGCGCCGTCGGAGGTTTGCGAGGAGTTCCCTGCTGTCACTGAGCCCTTAGCGTGGAAGGCCGGTTTGAGTTTGGCGAGGGCTTCGGCGGAGGTGTCGGCGCGTGGGCCTTCGTCGGCGGTGAAGTCGGCTTCGGTGACTACTGGCTTGCCTGCTTTTGTGCCGGGGACTGCGGTTGTGATTTTTACTGTCACGAGCTCATTGGCGAATTTGCCTGCTTGCTGCGCGGCCAGGGCCTTCTGGTGACTTGCGAAGGCGAAGGCATCCTGGTCTTCGCGGGTGATGTTGTAATGCTTCGCCACCCGCTCGGCGGTGAGGCCCATGGTGAGCAGGCTGGCTGGGTAATTCTCCGCAAGCCAGGGGTTTGGGCTGGGCTTGAGGCCGCCCATGGGGATCATGCTCATGGATTCGGCTCCGCCGGCGATGACTACCTTTTCTGAACCGGTGCGGATGCGCATGTCGGCTTGGGCAATGGCCTCAAGGCCGGAGGCGCAGAGGCGGTTCACTGTGACTCCGGAGACTTCGACGGGCAGGCCGGCGCGGAGGGCTGCGAAACGCGCCATGTTGAAGCCGGCTTCGCCTTCCGGCTGGGCGCAGCCGAGGATCACGTCGCCGACTTCGGATTTGTCGAGCTGGGGAACCTTATCTAAAGCGCCGGTGAGGGCGATTGAGGCGAGGTCGTCCGGGCGGGTGGTGGCTAGTGTGCCCTTGGGGGCGCGACCTACGGGAGTACGAACGGCGCTGACGATTACGGCTTCCGGCATGACTACCTCGGGAACAGGGACCAGGAAACAGGGATCACTGCTGGCACATTGATAGATGGCTGGCCGTGTTGGCGTCAAACTGCGCGTTACAGATTTACAGAATTACAGATTCTGGTGGCAAAGGGGGGGTAGGGGTATTCCTTCTCTTAAAGCAGACGGCCCGAATCCATGCGGATTCGGGCCGTCTTTTTGCTGCTGGTTATGAGTGTTTCACAAATGGGGTTAATTCTATGCAATGGTTTTCCACAGATTTGAGATTTATTTTTCAGGACTGGGTCAAAACCGGCTCAAGGGAGGGGGAGCTGGGTCCATGCGCCATTGGAGAAGTAGCGGTAGGCTGTCCGCCCGTCAAGGATGGAATCGGCGATGGCGTCGTGGTCAATGCGGGGCGGATGGGGTGTCAGGCTGAGCTGGGCTTCATGGACGCGGTTGGGCGAGGCTGTGTCGATGGCGCGGCCGAAGCCGAGTTCCTTCTGGTTCGGGAGCAGGCGGAGAAAGCTTTGCCTGGGCGCGGTGGTGCTGTAGACCGGCGCTGCCTGATTGCTCCCAAAAAATACGAGCAGTGAAACCTCGCCATCCTTATCGGTGCAGAGGACGGCCCAGTCCGAGGAGCCGGGGCGCTCGAAGCTGCCGTGGATGACGTTTTCCGGGTGGTGCGCTTCAGAGGATTGCGGGATAAGGCAGCCGCGGCGGTTGAGGGCGTCGGCGGTGGGACTTGGTAGATCGGGGAACGAAGTGATGGGGAGGTGGTGGATGGTGAATGGGAGTTCTATGCCATTGAGCGTCTGGTGCCCGGTGGTGACTAGAGAGGATGGTAGTGGTTGCTGAGCGGATAAAGGAAAGGCCATCGCCAGAAAAGCGAAGAACGTGCGTGCTACCTGACCGGCGTGCATGATGAAAACTTTATGCTCTGCACTCAGTGATAGGCAATGCCATTTGAAATATCGGCAGCAGCAAAGCAGTCGCCTGCAAGCGCTTCACACCAATCCACTGCTTCGCGTTCGCGCGCTTGATCCGCTGCCATTGCCTCATAACCGCCGCAAAGCTCGCTCATCGATTGATATAAAAAGTCCGCATTTTCCTGCATTGCACTTCTCCGGTTTCAATAGTTTATCGGGCGGCTCACCACGAGCGATAGTTATCCCACCCTAGCGGCAAAAACAAAAGCGCCGCGAGGGTGGGGCACCCGTTTTGTCAATTCCGTAAGGGTTTGCCGGTTTTCAGGGTGTGGGCGATGCGCTCCTGGGTTTTGCGCTCGCCAGAGAGTGACAGGAAGGCTTCGAGCTCGAGGTCGAGGAGGTATTGCTCGGAGATGAGGGTGCCGGCGGTGATGCGGCCTCCGGAGAGGATGTAGGCGGCCCACCGGGCTACCTTCTGGTCGTGCTCGGAGGCGAAGCCTGCTTCACCCATGAGGTAGATGCCGGTTTCAAGCGTGGCTAGAGCGGCGAGGCCGGGTGCGGGAATCTGGGTGCGCGGGATGGGGGCGGAGTAGCCGGCTTCTGCGAGGGCTACGGCCTGGGCTTTGGCGTCGAGGAGCAGGCGGTCGCGGTTGAGGGTGATGCGGTCCGACGGGGCCATGAGGCCGAGTGTGCGGGCGTCGAATGCCGAGGTGGAGACCTTGGCCAGGGCGATGGTTTCTAGCGCGCGCTTGAGGGCGGTGAGCAGCTCGGCGGATTGAGCGAAGCGGGAGGGTGGGTCTTTTGGGTCTGGCGGTGCGAGGGCAGCGGCTGCGTCTACGGAGCGGAGGAGCAGCTCCTTGGTGCCTCCGCCGGCGGGGATGACGCCTACGCCGGCTTCGACGAGGCCGATGTAGGTCTCGGCGAAGGGCTGGCGGCGGGCGGCGTGGAGGTTGATTTCGGCTCCGCCGCCGAGGGTCATGCCGAATGGAGCTGTCACAACGGGGCGCGGGCAGAATTTGATGGACGAGGTCATGCGCTGGAAGGCGGCGATGGCTCCGCGGACTTCATCCCACTCGCCCTCTTGCGCGGCAAGGAGAAGCTGCATGAGATTGGCGCCGACGGAGAAGTGTTCCCGGTCACCGGAGATGACGAAGCCAGAGAAGTCGCGGACGGCTTCTGAGTCGGGCTTGAGGACGGAGGCGATGAAGCTGGTGACGTCTGTGCCGAGCGCGTTTTTGAGGGTGTGGAGCTCGATGCAAGCGATGCCGTCTCCTAAATCGACCAGAGAACAGCCAGAGTTGGAGCGGACGGTCTTATGAGTGCGGCGGAAGTCGGCGACGCGGGCGTGGCCGGGCTGGGCGGGGATGAGTTCCCAGTGGGCGGAGACGGGATTGAAGCATTGCGGACCGTCGGCGGCGTACCAGGATGTGTTTTTGGATTGCAGGAGTTCTTCGGCGGCGGGATGGACGGGAAGATTCAGCGACTTGAGACGGGCGACGGTTTCTTTGACTCCTGCGGCGTCCCACATTTGGAATGGGCCTAGCTCCCAGTTGAAGCCGGCTCGCATGGCGGCGTCGATGGAGGGTGCGTCGTTGGCGGCTTCGCCGATGAGCGATGCCGAGAGATTCCAGAGATTGGCTAAGAGCGGCCAGAGGAAGCGGGCGGCTTTGTCTTTTGTGGGGTCGGCGGCGAGGAGCAGGCGCAGCTTTTCTGCGGTGTTGGGGGCGCTTTTGGCCATGTCGAGCGCGGGGATGGCGGCTTTGGCTTGCGGACGGTATTCGAGGGTCTTCAGGTCTAGTGCAGATCGCTCCTCTGATCCGTCGGCTGCGCGGGATTTCTTGTAGAAGCCCTGGCCGGATTTGTCGCCTAGCCAGCCGCGCTTGACGACTTCCTGAAGGATGGGCGTGAAGGGGCTTTGTGTTGCGCCTTGCGGGAAGTTTGCTGCGACGTGGGCGAGGATGTCGATGCCGACCATGTCGGCGAGGCGGAAGGTTCCGGTGCGGGGCCAGCCGATGGCGGGGCCGGTGAGGGCGTCTACTTCTTCAATGGTGAGGCCCTGTTCCAGCATGAGCGCGGCGGCAGTGGAGATGACGGAGACGCCGATGCGGTTGGCGATGAAGTTTGGCGTGTCATTGGCGAAGACGGTTTCTTTTCCGAGGTGAAGATCGGCGAAGGCGGCGAAGGATGCGGCTAGCGCCGGGTCTGTTTCGGGCGTGGGGATGATTTCAAGGAGGCGCATGTAGCGCGGGGGATTGAAGAAGTGCGTGCCGAAGAATTTTTTCCTTGTTTCGGAGGGGAGTATTTCGGCGATCCGGCTGATAGGTAAACCTGACGTGTTGGTGGTGAGGATGGCGTTTGCCGCGAGGTGCGGGACTACGCGCTGAAGCAGGGTGTGCTTTATGGCGAGGTTTTCCGCGACGGCTTCAATGATCCAGTCGCACTGGGTGAGCCTGGGCAGGTCTTCTTCGAAGTTGCCGGGGGTGATTCGGCTGGCAAAAGATGCGTCGTAGAAGGCGGCGGGCTTGGATTTTGCCAGGGCTTCGAGGGCGCGGATGGCCAGCTCGGATTTGGACTTTGCGCCTTCGAGGACCATGTCGAGGAGGAGCACTGGGATGCCGGCGTTGGCGAGATGAGCGGCGATGCGTGAACCCATGGTTCCGGCGCCGAGGACGGCGGCGCGGCGGATGAGCAGGGGCTGGATGGTGATCGACTCGACGGGGGCGGGGATGGCGGCGCTCATGCGTGCTCCTGATTGGTGCTGCTGGGCGGAGGATACGGAGGCTGCTTCACTGCGGTCAAGCGGCTGCGGTTTGCTGGATGCGATTGAGGACAGCGCAGGTCTCAGCGGGAGTGAGGATGGCGGGGAAAAACTCCATGACGCGATGGAAGCTGACGGGGCAATCATAGCGGTCCGGTTTGACCGCGTGAAGATGCGGGCAATAGTTTGGTAACAGCGTGAGGGAATCGAATGGCGTTTAGACATTGGATGGCGGGATTGGCGCTGGCGGCTGTGTGCGGGCTGGCTGGCGCGCAGGATCTGAAGAGCTTTGAGCAGCGGATTACGACGAAGGTGCTGCCGAATGGGTTGACGCTGTTGATCTGCGAGCGGCCGGAGGCGCCGGTCTTCAGCTACGTGACGTTTGTGGATGCGGGCGATGTGAACGACCCGTCGGGCGATAGCGGGCTGGCGCATATGTTCGAGCATCTGGCGTTCAAGGGAACGACGGAGATTGGGACGAAGGATTATGCGGCGGAGAAGGTTGCGCTTGAAAAAGTGGAAGCCGCGAATGATGCGTTTGAGGCGGAGAGGCTGAATCCGCTGGGGGCGAATCCCGAGAAGCTGAAGGAGCTGGCTGCGAAGTTCAAGGCGGCGCAGGATGAGGCGCACACATTTGTGATTCCGAACCAGTTTACCGAGGTGGCGGAGCGGAATGGCGCGGCGGGGCTGAATGCGGAGACGGGGCTGGACGAGACGCTGTTCTTCTGGTCGATGCCGGAGAACCGGCTGGAGCTGTGGGCGTGGCTGGAGAGCGGCAGGCTGGCCGATGTGGTTCCGCGGGAGTTTTACGCCGAGCGCAACGTGGTGATGGAAGAGCGGCGGATGCGGACGGATTCCGACCCAATTGGGCGGCTGCTTGAGCAGTTTCTGGCGACGGCTTATGTGGCGCACCCGTATGGGCGGAGCAGCATTGGCTGGCCGAGCGAGGTGAGCCAGATTACGGCGACCGAGGCGATGGATTTTCACAAGAAGTATTACGTGGGCTCGAATCTGGTTGTCGCGGTGGTGGGAGATGTGAAGGCGCAAGAGGTGATGCCGATGCTGGAGAAGTATTTCAGCCGCGTGCCTGCCGGGCCGAAACCGGAAGAGATGACTACGGTGGAACCGAAGCAGTTTGCCGAGAAGACGGTGGCGATCAAGGAGCAGACGCAGCCGTTTTACATCGAGGGCTACCACAGGCCGAGTTATCGCGATCCCGATGACGCGGTGTATGACGCGATTGCGGACATCATGTCGAATGGGCGGGTTTCGCGGATGTACAGGAGTTTGGTGCGGGATCAGCAGATTGCGGCGGAGGCGCAGGGGTTCAGCCCGTATCCGGGAGACAAGTTTCCGGGGCTGTTTGCGTTCTATGCGGTGCCGCTGCCGGGACACTCGCCGGCTGAGATGCGGGATGCGATTCATAAAGAGATTGAGAAGCTGAAGGCGACGGACGTGAGCGATGACGAGCTGAAGATGTTCAAGACACGAGCGCGCGCCGATCTGCTGCGTGGACTGGCGGATAACCAGGGGCTGGCGAATGCGCTGGCCGAGTACCAGACGCGGTATGGCGACTGGCGGGAGTTGTTCAAGCAGCTCGACAAAGTGGATAAGGTGACGAAGGCGGATATTCGGCGCGTGGCGAGCGAGGTGTTTGTGGCGAGCAACCGGACGAGTGCGTGGATTGAGACGGAAGCGGCGGGCAAGGCCGGGGGTGCGCAGTGAGGAATAAGGGACAAGGGATGAGGGACAAGGGACAAGGAATGCGCGCCGCCTCCATGTTTGTGGTGGGTTTGATGGCTGTGATTGCGCCGGTGATAGCTGACGCGCAGCAGAGCAAGCCTTGGGAGAAAATTCCGGTGCCGCCGCTGCGGGAGTTCAAGCCGCAGATGCCGAAGCGCGTGGAGCTGAAGAATGGAATTGTGATCTTTCTGCAGGAGGATCATGAGCTGCCGTTTGTGAGCGGGTCTGTGCTGATTCCGGGTGGTGCGCGGGATGAGGATGCGGCTAAGACAGGTTTAGTGTCGCTGTACGGAGAGACGTGGCGGACCAGCGGCACGGCGAAGATGGACGGCGACGCGATGGACGATTTTCTGGAGGCGCGCGCGGCGCATATCGAGACGACCGGTGGAGAGAATTCGACTGGATTGTCGTGGGATTCGCTGAAGGGCGATTCGGACCAGGTTTTTACGCTGGCTCTGGATCTGCTTCTGCATCCGAAGTTCAATGCCGAGAAGCTGCAACTGGCGCAGCAGCAGGCGGCGGCGGGGATTGTGCGGCGGAATGACGATGAGTCGGGGATTGCGGGGCGCGAAGCCGCGAAGCTGGTGTATGGACCGGCGAGCCCGTATGCGCGGCAGGCGGAGCTGGCAACAATTGGCGCGGTGAAGCTGGCGGATTTCGAGGCTTGGCACAGGAGAACGATCGGCGGGAAGCTGATTATCGCGGTGAGCGGGGATTTCGACGGGGCGGCGATGGAAGCGAAGCTGCGCGCGGCTTTTGAGCTTCTGCCCGCGGCGAAGGCCGAGCCGCAGCGGCATGAGAGCTTCAGCGAGCCAAAGCCGGCGCTCTACTTTGTGGACAAGGAAGATGTGAACCAGTCCAATGTGCAGATTGTGGGGTTGGGCACGGACCGGCGCAATGCGGATGTGCCGACGCTGGCGGTGATGAACGACATTCTGGGCGGAGGGTTTTCGAGCCGGCTGTTCCAGAAGATTCGCACGGAGATGGGCGATGCTTATGCGGTGGGCGGCGGCATCTCGTTCAACTACGATCATCCGGGAATCTTTAATGTGGAGGTGCTGACCAAGAGTGTCTCCACGGTGGACGCAACGAAGGCGGCGCTGGATGAGATTGCCGGGCTGACGACGCGGCCATTTACCGAGGAAGAGCTGAAGCGGTCGCAGGAGGACATTCTGAATGGATTCCTTTTCCGCTACGACACGAAGGAAAAGGTTCTGGCCGAACAGGTGCGGCTGGAGTTTTTTGGCTATCCGGCGGATTATCTCGAAAAGTATGAAGCTGCGATTCCCAGGGTGACGCTTGCGGACCTGTCAGCGGCAGCGAAGAAGTACATTCATCCGGACAAGCTGGCGGTGCTGGTGGTGGGCAACAGGCAGGAGATCAAGCCGGGGCTAGATGAGCTGAAGCTGGGCGCGGTGCATACGCTGGATGTGACGATTCCCGGCGCGCCGAAGGGCGGCCCTGGGGATGGCGGAGCGCAGCAGCAGTGAGCGTGGCAGGTGCGAGCCAGACTGGAATGAACGAGGAGACGGACGTGGGCGGCGGAGAGCTGGCGATTGTGATTATGGCGGCGGGCAAGGGGACGCGGCTGAAATCGCGGCGGCCCAAAGTGCTGCACGAGATTGGCGGCAAGCCGCTGCTGAGCCATGTGATTGCAGCGGCGGAGCGCATTGTGCCGGCGGGGCAGATTTTTGCCGTGGTGGGGCACCAGGCGGAGCGCGTGCGGGCGGCTGTGGAAGCGACCGGCGTGCAGTTTGTGGAGCAGACCGAGCAGCGCGGCACCGGCCATGCAATTCAATGCGCGGCGGATGCGATCAAGGATTATGAAAATATCCTGGTGCTTTCGGGCGATGTGCCGCTGATTCGCACGGAAACGATTGAGAAGCTGTGGAAGTTTCACCAGATTCAGCGCGCGGCGATGACGATTCTGACGGCTGCGCCGGAGGACCCGACGGGATATGGACGCGTGTTGCGGGCGAGTCCGGAGTCGGCTGAAGTGACCGCGATTGTGGAGCAGAAGGACCTGCAGGCGGAGCAGCATGGTGACTTGGGTGGACTCCGGGAGATCAACTCCGGCATTTATGTGTTTCGCACGGCGCCTCTGCTGGAGCACCTGCACCGGCTGACGGCGAACAACAGCGCGGGCGAGTTCTATCTGACAGATATGGCGGCGCTGCTGCGGGCGGCGGGTGAGCGCGTGATGGCGATTGAAGCCACGGATGCGGCGGAGATTCTGGGCGCGAATACGATTGCCGAGCTTGTGGCGCTGGATGAGACGCTGCGCGCCGCAACGGCAAAGCGGCTGATGGCGGAGGGCGTAACGATCTTTCGTCCGGAGACGTGCGTGATTGACGCCGATGTGCAGGTTGCGCCGGATACGGTGATTGAGCCGTTTGTGCAATTGCTGGGGAAGACGGTTATCGGGAGCGAGTGCCGAATCCGGTCTTATTCGGTTCTCGAAAACTGCGTGCTGGGCGATGCGGTGCTGGTGCGGCAGAGCTGCGTGATGGTGGAGAGCAAGGTAGCGAACGGAGCGCAGATCGGCCCGTTCTCGCGGCTGCGCGAAGGCACGGAGCTGGGCGAGAACGTGCATGTGGGCAATTTTGTGGAGACAAAAAACGCCGTGCTGGGCAAGGGAACCAAGGCGAATCATCTTGCGTATATTGGCGATGCGGAGGTTGGCGGAGGAACCAATATAGGCGCGGGAGTGATTACGGCCAACTACGACGGCGTGCGAAAATCGAAGACGAAGATCGGCAGTAAAGTCTTTGTTGGAAGCGACTCAGTTCTGGTGGCGCCCATTTCAGTAGGCGATGGAGCGCTGATCGCAGCGGGTTCGACGATTACGCAGGATGTGCCGGCCGATGCGCTGGCGGTGGGACGCGCGCGACAGGTGACGAAAGAGGGCTGGGCGGCGTCCAAGCGGATGCGGCAGGAGCAGTCAAAGGGATGAGCCTGACCGGTTTATGAGATGATAGACGGTAATACGATTTACTTTTTATGGCCCATGTACCGTGCTGATAATTTTCTATACATTGGGATCGAAATAGTGTAAGAACGCATCAGTCTAGTTGTAGCATATTTTTAGTGATTTGTTTTTCGCATGGAATTGCATGGAGCGGTGGTGGGTTCGGCTGATTTTTCGCGACTGAGCGGAAAGTTTTCGTGGTATTTGCCGATATACACTACGCCTATGTCTGCTTCTATGGGCCGTTTTTGCCCCAAAGCACATGAGAGACCGGGACCAGCAAGAGCGGTCTACGCATATCCAACAGAGAGGGTGGCCTGGGACGACGATGGGCTGACCGAAAGTCGGTCTGAAATCGCCAGAGCAACAGGGCCGCACTGATACAGGCTGTCAGGAGCTGCAAAGATTGCAGATGCGCCGCAATGCGACACAAACCGCGCAAAGCGCGGAAGTCCCCAAGGACGCTGCCGCCCAGAATAGCGGTCCGGGCCGGATTCTTGTGGTGGATGACGAGGCGAATGTGCGCGCCATGATGGGCGCTACGCTGGAGCACCATCACCATCATGTGCATCTTGCGAGCAACGGGCGTGAAGCGATGGAGATGCTTCAGCAAGGCACCTTCGATGCGGTTCTCACCGACATTGTGATGGAAGATGGCAGCGGGCTGGCGCTGCTGGAGCGGATACGGGCGCAATACCCCCACCTGCCGGTCATTATGGTGACGGCGGTGCATGACATCAGCGTAGCCATCGACGCGATGCGGCGAGGCGCGTTTGATTATCTTCTGAAGCCGTTTGAGCGCGAACACCTGGTGGCCTCCGTGCATCGAGCGCTGGAACACAGCCACCAGGTGAGCGAAAACCGCAGCTACCAGGAGAACCTGGAACGGATTGTGATGGCGCGTACGGAGATGCTGCGCCACGCGATGCAGGAGCTGGAGCACTCGTATGACATTACGCTGGAGGCACTGGGCGACGCGCTCGATCTGAAAGACGCCGAGACGGAAGGCCACTCGAAGCGCGTGACGGCGTACACGATTGCACTGGCAAGAGCGATGGGTCTGACTCCAGATGAAATTAAGACGATTGCGCGCGGGGCATTTCTTCACGACATCGGTAAGATGGCGATTCCGGATTCGATTCTGCGGAAGCCGGGCCCGCTGACGGGTCCGGAGCAGGAGATTATGCGCGAGCACTGCACGCGCGGCTACCATATTCTGCGGAAGATTCCGTTTCTGCGCGGGTCGGCGGAGATTGTCTTCAGCCACCAGGAGCGCTTTGACGGCACGGGCTATCCGAGCGCGCTGCGCGGAGCGGAGATTCCCGTTGGGTCGCGCATCTTTGCCGTGGCGGATACGCTGGATGCAATTACGAGCGACCGGCCATATCGCGCGGCGGGGGGCTTTGACACGGCAAGGGCGGAGATACTGCGCTGCTCCGGAACGCAGTTTGACCCTTCCGTTGTGGAAGCGTTTCTTAAAATTCCGAACGAGCTATGGTATGAGCTGCGCGCGGAGATCAACGGACAGGCCAGGCGCTACACGACAGCCGATATGGCGGCTGAGGCGCTGGCCCGCTCAATGGCGGACAAGCTGCTGTAGAAGCGTATTGCCAGCGCCACCTGTGCATTTATACTCGAAGCATAGACGCAGTTAGACACTGAAAACTCTTACCTTCATATTTGTCCTGCATTCGCTACCGAAGGGGATGCTTTGACCCAATACGCTCTGCATTTCATGTTAAAGACAGGAGAGCACTGTCTTTCCCGGAGCCTCTGCTAAATGCTATTTGCCTCGTTTCCTTACATTCTGGCGTTTCTGCCGTGCGCGGTCATTGTGTGCATTCTGCTGCGGCAACTGGCGGGGCCGAGGGCGGCGCAGATCTGGGTGCTGGCTGCTTCGATATTTTTCTATACGCGAGCCGGCTACTTCAACCTGGTTTATCTGGCGCTGTCGATTCTGGGAAACTGGCTGCTGGCGCGGGCTATCAATCGCGCTGAAGAACCTGCGAAGAAGCGCATGCTTGTGACTGCGCTGGTGCTCAACACAGCTTATCTTTGCGTCTTCAAGTACCTGGGTTTTCTGGCCTCTCTTGTGCCATTTCTGCTGCCTCATGGTTTTGCGATGCCGGAGATTCCGTTTCCGCTGGGCATCAGCTTCTTTACCGTGACGCAGATCATGTACCTGGTGGATTGCTATGAGGGATCGCTCAGTCATGGCTCGCTGCTGGATCACGCGACATTTGTTTCGTTCTTTCCGTATGTGATCTCCGGCCCACTGGGCAGAGCGAAGCGCATGCGGCACCAGTTTGGAAATTTCGGCAGCGTGGATGGCGCGCGCGCTGGAAACCTGGCGCGAGGACTGTTTCAATTTTCGATGGGATTGTTCAAGAAGGCGGTCATTGCCGATTCCTTTGCGCGCATCTCGACCTTCGGATACAACTCGGCAAAGAATCTTTCCTGCGCCGAAGCATGGTTCTTTGGGATTGCGTATGTCTTTCAGATTTACTTTGACTTCAGCGGCTATTCCGACATGGCGATTGGCTCGGCGCGGATGCTGGGCATCGACATTCCCGCGAACTTCGACGCACCGTACAAGGCCAAATCGATCATTGAGTTCTGGCAGCGCTGGCATATCTCGCTGACGAGCTTTATTACGACGTATCTGTTCACCCCGATTTTGCTGACTATCAAGTCACGCCGGCCTTTCAAGCGCGATCTGCTGTTTGCTTCAGCATTCGCCACGTTCCTCGCGATGGGCATTGCAGGGCTGTGGCATGGAGCGGCGTGGACTTTTGTGGTGTGGGGATTTCTGCATGGGCTTTACCTGGGAATTAACCAGTACTGGCGACGGAAGAAGATGCCGAAGATTCCGGGGCTGTTGTCATGGGCCATTACCTTTGCGGCCATGACGATCGCAGAGGTTTTCTTTGGGGCTTCTTCTGTGAAGCAGGGCGCAATGCAGGTGGCGAGCATGTTCAATCCACATCATGCGCTGATGCATGACAACATCTCGCGCATGGGTGTGGAAGGCGTAAGCTTCAAGATCTTTGGAGTTCCGCTGTTGATCGGCGCGATCGCGGCCTTTGTCGGGCCATCTTCCGAGCAGCTTGCGCGGGAGTTCCGGCCGACGATTTGGAATTGTGCTTACGGGGCGGCTCTGCTGCTTGTGGGATTTCTGTTCGTTAACTCCAACATCCCGAGCCCATTTATTTATTTCCGCTTCTAGTTCCGTTTCCAGGGAGACCGATACGCGATGAGTACATCTGCTTCAGCCGCCGCGCCAGAGACTGCACGCGGGATTTCCGCTATTCAGTGGCTGATCGTGTTTTTTGGTCTGGCCGCGCTGCTGGTGGGAATCAATATGTTGATTGCGTGGCGCATGGATGTCTTCGGCATTTTGCGCGATGCTCATGGCCGGGCGCTGATTACTTCCGACCACGAGCGGAAGCAGAAATACCTGCTGAATCAGGGGTATGTTCCGGAGAACTTTAATGCGCTGCTGATTGGTGCTTCGGCGTCGGTGAACTGGTACATGTCGCCGATGGCGGGCTACCGCTTCTACAACGAATCCTTAGAAGGCGGCGATGGGACCGAGGAGCGCAAGCTGGTGGAGCAGGCTTTGCCGACCGGGCATTTCCAGGCAGCGGTGGTGGTTCTCTATCCTCGGCTCACGGCGCTGCACCTGCTGCAGGATGGCTTTGACAAGGTGAAGCGGAGCGAGGCGCTGGGCTCGCTGAGCTTGCTGGGCGTGGAGTATGACGTGCTTCACGAGCGGCTGACGCATGTGAAGGCGGCGGCTTCTCCGGATGGCAGCCATGCCGTGCCGGTACATGCGCCGCCGCGGCCTACGGATAAATTTCCTGTGTGGGAGGATGGCTTTGGCTCAGACGCGCAGGCTCGTGAGGACTACAGGGACTTATTGCAGGAGTTGGCTGCCAAGGGCGTGAAGATTGTCTATGTTACTTATCCGATGTATGAGCCGGGTTACGAGCCGAACAAGGAAAAATACGATCAATACCTTGCTGAAATACGGCAGATTCTGCCGCCGGGGCCGGTGATTGATTTCAATGCACCGGAATACTTCAGTTTCCGCAATGATGCGAGTAACTACATCGACGACGTGCATTTGAGCGCGTCTGGAACGGAAAAATTCAGCCAGGTATTGCGGGAGCAGGTGGCAACGGCGCTTGCCGCCGAATAGTTACGGCGGTTGTTGCGCTTGTGCCTACGGCTAGGATTTCTTTTCGAGGATCAGGTCGATCAGATCGCCAACGTTTTTGAGATCCTGCAGTTCACCGAGACCAAACTTGACCTTGAAGTGACTCTGCACTGCTT
>Ga0208193_1000269_pt1 | contig 32341 bp, 27 predicted proteins | sample June2015DPH_17_2_FD_184716 | JGI IMG/M metagenome (GOLD analysis project Ga0208193, IMG submission 184716) | Peatland microbial communities from SPRUCE experiment site at the Marcell Experimental Forest, Minnesota, USA - June2015DPH_17_10... | ecosystem: Environmental > Terrestrial > Soil >... | reverse complement strand
CCCGGTTACCAGGCCACCGTCGCCGATATCAAGGAGTGGGAACGGCGCCACGGGCCGGTTCCTTCGGGATCCGTGGTGATGATTCGATCCGACTGGTCGAAGAAGTGGAACGATCCGCAGCGATTCACGACCCAACCCTTCCCCGGCGTCACCTTGGCGGCGCTAAAATACCTGTACCTGGATCGGCATGTTCTCATGCATGGACACGAACCCTTGGATACCGACAACACTGCACCTGAATTCGTCGGTGAGAAATGGCTCCTCGGGCACAATTTTGCCCAGGCCGAGGGCGTCGCGAATCTCGATCAGGTACCCGAAAGCGGCGCCCTCATCGCCATTGGATTCGCGAAGTTCGAGGGCGGTACGGGCGGATTCGCGCGCTATGTCGCGATCGCACCGGCGAGCTGGCCGCATGGCGTGACCATCGAGCAACAACCCGGCGCGCCGCTGCCGACGCATGTCCATGCGCTGCGGCGCGGCCCGGATGGCGTGTTGAGAGAAACACAATGAGTGACGCTGCAAACTCGCCCGTCATCGCGCACCGCAAGGGTTTCTACTACGAGGTCAAGGCGGGCAAGCGCTATCTGTGGTGTGCCTGCGGACGCTCCAAGACGCAGCCGTTCTGCGACGGCTCGCATGTGGGCACGGGCTTTTTGCCGGTGGCCTTCAAGGCGGAGCGGGACGAGGACGTCATATTCTGCGGCTGCAAGCATACGGGCACAGGCCCATTCTGCGATGGGACGCACAGCAACCTGCCTGGCGGCTATCGCAACGACGATCCGGACAGTCTCGAGAACCGGACAGTGCCCCTCGTTGCCGCGGGCGCAGGGCCCATCGTGAAGCTCGACGGTCAGTGCTATGTATTTGCCACTTCTCGCGCGACCCTGACGCCGCGTGGTTCGCTGCGGTACTGCCCCGTAGTGACCCCGGCGCTGGGCGCGCTGTTTCAATCCCAGTTCTATGCCGAGGTTGCCCGCGGCGCCTCGCCGGTGATCTCGGCGGATGAACGGCACACCGTGCTGTTCGTCACCGAGGGAGAAGGCGAGGTCGAGATCAGCGGCCGCCGCTTTGTCCTGGGTCCGCGCACGGGCGTCTATGTCCGCCCGAGCGAAGCCTACCGCGTGCACAATGGCGCGTCCGCTCCGCTGAAATTCTTCATCTCGAACGGCCCCGGCAGCGAGGACCTCGTCTGGCTGGACGACATGCCGACGGCGTTCGAGGCACAGTATCCCCATCGCGATGCGACGGTCGATCCTTCGCAGCGCCACAAGATGGCCGAGCGCTACTATCAGATGCTGGTCAATCGCGAGCACGGCTCCACGGTGGTGACTCAGTTCATCGGCAACATCCCGCTGTCGAAGGCCGAGCCGCACCGGCATCTGTACGAAGAAGCGCTGATTTTCCTCAACGGCGCGGGCGTGGTGTGGACCGAACACTTCAAGACCACGGTCGCCGCAGGAGACGTTCTGTTCCTGCCGCGCAAGCAGGAGCACTCCGTGCAGTGCACGACGCCGGGCGGCTTCGATATCGTCGGCGTCATTTATCCGGGCGACAATCCGTCGATCAATTACTGAGACGACGGGAGCACCTTGACGCAGAACTCCAACTCCTGCGTGAACATAGCGGTCAGCTCGATCTCGATGGCGAGCGCATCTTGGAAGTGTCCACCTGTTGGCTCCGCGTCGAGCAACCCAGGTCCCGCTGGTGTCCGCGCGGCGCTGCGTCACATATCTGTCATATTCGTTGATTACTTTGCATCACCAAGCAATTCCAACGATTCCTAACCAACCCAAAGGGGATTCCCATGAACGTCCGTTCTTCGATCGCCAGCGCGGTTTCGCTGCTGGTGGGCAGCGGCGCGGCCGCTTTCGTACATGTCGGCACCGCAGCGGCCGATGACGTCTTCCAGCAACCCGGTGGCTTCTTCCTGCAACCCGGTTCGCTGCTCATCAGCAGCAGCAACTACGAAGGCTCGATCGGGGCGGTGGCGTCCTTGGTGGTCGGCACGCCGCTGGCCAATACGAACACCGCCACCATTCCGGCGGTCTCCGATAACAACTACGTCACCGTCTGGAACAACGACACGGTCGACGCCAGCTTCGGCGTGACCTCGCCCATCTTCCTGACGGCTGTCGATCCGCACAGCGGCCGCGTGCTCAATCGCCTGAGCGTGCCAACCGATCAGGTCGTGACCAGCTTCTCCTCGAAATCGGAGCTGGCGCTGCACCTCAGTCAGGACGAGCATGGCAACCACCTGGTGTTCGTCGGCTATGCCGGCTCGGGCGTCGGCGCCCTCGATGTCTCGAACTCCGATGCCGTGGCAGGTCAGGACCCGACCAATCCCGTGAGCTTCGCCTTTGGCAGTGACTATGCCTTCCACCGCACCATCGTCTCCCTGGACGATGACGGGCACTTTTCCTACACGCCGACGATCAACTACGGCGGCAACAACGGCCGCGCGGCGCTGCTGGGGTCGAACGGTCTGTACTACACCGTGGGCAATGCCAACAACGGCAATGCCGCGACGTTTGGTTCTTCCAGCAACGGCACGACCCCCGATGTGACCGAGACCACGGGAGTGGAGGCGGTCGATCCGATCAATGGCCGGTCGATCGCCGTGGCAATCCCGAGCGGCAATTCGGCGGAGGTCGACCCCCTGCTGGAGTTCGGACTCGGCAAGAAGGGCGCCGACGACAAGCCCGGCAAGGACGACAACTTCCGCGGCATCACCGAGCAGAACGGCGCGCTGTACTTCACCAAGGGCAGCGGCAGCAATGGCGTGCAGACGGTCTATACAGTCGTCAATGCGCCCCAGTCGCCGGCGGGTTTCGTGCCGGTACCCAACAGCGGCCCCGCGGCCGGCAATGTGCTGCCGACCGTCGCCAATGCCGGGCAGCAGGCGATCGTCATCCTGAACGGTTTCCCGACCGACTCCGCCCGGGCATCGCTGGCTGACGGCACGAGCGGTGGTGACTTCACGCCCTTCGCCATGTTCTTCGCCAACGATCACACGTTGTATGTGACCGACGAGGGCACGGGCAACAGCGCCGACGCGGCGCATGCGGGCCTGGAGAAGTGGATCCTGGGCAGCAACGGCACCTGGACGCTCGCGTACACCTTGACCGGTGGCCTGATCGGCAAGGTCGACAGCAACCTCGTGGGCCCGGCCGGCCAGTACCCGAATGTCACGACCATCGGCCTGCGCAATCTTACGGGCCTGGTCAACAGGGACGGCACGGTGACACTGTGGGCGGCGACTTCGACCAGCAGCGCCTCCGGCGACAACGGCGCGGACCCGAACCGCGTCGTGGAAATCACCGACGAAGTGGCCGCCACGGCCCTCACGGGCAAGGTGGCTGGCGAGACTTTCCGCTCGATCGTGGGCCCTACCTACGGCACGGTCTATCGCGGTGTTGCGTTCGTTGCCGCGGACGATCAGGACCATGACCACGACCATGATCAGGGCCATGACAATGACCATGGCCATGACCAGAGCCACGGCTGGTAAAAGTACGCGGGATTTAGTTTGAGTCGAGGTTGAGGCTGCACGGCGGATGGGAGTACTTCCATCCGCCGTGCTCATGACCGACGGTCGGTGCCGCTTCCACGTACTTGCTGGAATGAATAACGATTTGGTGACTACCCGACCAACCTAATGTCAGAGGCCATGCCGACTGCCGCAACCCTACTGGAGTAGGATTGATCCGCACTGTGGCAGAGACCCGCATCGATAACTGCGATATGCATCCGTTGCTGAGTTGCTATGACATCCAGCTCTTGATTGCCACCACCATGCCCGATCGGCGTCGTCCTGCCGACGAGGTCATACGCCAGTGCTGATGTGGTCCACCACACGCGACAGTAATGACAAGTAGTTCAGCCGCACATAAAGCATCCAATCCGCAATACCGCACTTGGGTCCGATCTCGAAACTCGCGACCAAGAGCCGCCTGTCCATAATCACCGTACGTGGGCTCGAGTTCGATGCCGACAAAATCGGACGCTCCGACGCATGCTTGGTTTGCGAGTCGGCGCGACGCGAACAGATGCGACAGGTTTCGACACACGCGCCCAATCTCGTAGCGCAGCATCCCAGCTCGGACTGAAATGTTCTTCGTGCACCCACGCGTTGACGAGTGCGCGAAACTCCTCCACGCCGCCGCCCCAGCAATCAACCTAGAGCCGCCATGCGGCTGGGGGAATAGCGGATAAATCTCCGCCGGCATATTGAAGCCATTTACATCGAGCGGCAAAAAAGGTGCTTCGTCGGCGCGACACTGACCTCCAGTCTTCTCATCTTACAATTCGCGTTAGGCTACCTCTGTAATTGACTGAAAAGAAAAAACTAAGGATCGCCCCGGGGTAATCGAGCGCTTATATCGCCAGGGTGTCTCGATCTCAGTCTTACTTTTGTGGGATTCGACGTCTTCGAGGACCCGCTGCGGTGGTTTCGTGAGCGCGGGTTGCTCGCCTGAGTTGGGATGAATTAAAGAATACTGAATCCGATCGCATCCTGCGGTCAGCCCTACTTGCGCGGTGCCATAAAAAGTATAATACTTCGATATCGAAGCACTAATTCGACATCGAAGTTGTAGCATCCGTGGCAGCCGAGTATGGAGATCGTTTACCAATGAATGACTTGCGTCGGGATTTCCAGGATCTGAAAGCCCGAGTCATCGGTGCTCCTGCCGCCGCGTATGATGGAAATGAACCCTGGGCGCCGGTCATCATGACCCGAGAAGAGATCGATGCCGAGATCGAGCGGCTCGCCGCCATGCCTCAGCCTCCGGACGGACGCCGTATCTCGCTCATCGTGCATCCGAGGGCGCCGGCCAATGCACCCGGACTCGCGCCAGGGATTCAGGTTGCACTGGTCGTGCTCAAGCCGGGTGAGGAGACCCATCCGTTCCGCCATAATGCGACGGAAGTGAGCTTTTGCATTCGCGGGCGCGGCCATGCCGTCGTCGGGGACCGGCGCTTCGAGTTCGGACAGTACGACGTGTGGAATACGCCGTCTCACCGCACCTACTCCCGCATCAACAATGGCACTGATATTCAGGCATGCCTCGTATACAGCAACGCGCCTCTACTGCAACTCATGCAGGTATATCTGGCGGATGCAGACCCGGCGAGCGGTGCGGTCGTTGCGGACCTGAAGCATGTGGATGATCGGGCCACATGCAGTCCGTTCGGCACGTTCAGGATCGGCGATGACGGGGCGATGCTGATGCCGTATGAAACTCTGATCAACCCGCCCGCCATCCACTCCCCGGCGTTGTACTGGCCGTGGGCGCGCGTGCGGGAGGAACTCGGTAAACTTGAAGCGCTCGGCGCCGACTACATTGGCCGGCGATTGTATTTGCTGTACAACCCGATGACTACCCGGACCAACGGCACGACACCGAATTTTTTCGCAACCATCACGATCCGGCCACCGCATATCATCGACCGGCCGCATCGCCACGTTTCTTCGGCTATCAACTATTATTTCAAGGGCCGGGGCTATAGCTCCGTTGGCGGCAAAATCTACCACTGGAAGGCGGGAGACCTGATGCTGTCGGCGCCCGGCTGGACGGTTCACAATCACGCGTCCGAAGATGAGGTGGTGTATGAACTGACTGTCCAGGATCAGCCGCTCAATATAGCGATGGAGTCGCTGCTGTGGCAGGAGAGCCTGAAGAATCCGCCGATCCTGCTCGGCACCGCACCGGGTTTCGTAACGAATCGGCCGGCTGGGAAGTGAGGCAGCCACCGTATCGTCCGTGACTGGCGGCTTGGGGGAACGTGGACACAAATAGTAAAGCCTCGGATGCCAAAATCCCGCGGCTGTCGTTCGAAGAGCTGGACGCCGCGTTGGCGGAAACGCTGCGGCCGAGATATCTCCGTCTCGGCTACCTGGGAGAGTTTTTCCAATGCATGGGCCATCAGCCTGCGGCCTTGCGTGCATTCGTGGACTTCACGGAGCATGCGAAGGCACCGCTCGACAAGCGCACCATCGAGGTGATCGCTCTCACCGTAGCATCGGCCACCGGCAACGCCTATGAGCGCAATCAGCATGAGCGATTGTCGGTTCGCTCGGGCATGACGCGAGACTGGGTGCGGCAGATCGAGGCTCTGGACCCGGGGGCCGGCACGATGCTGACTGACGGAGATCGCATGATTCAGCGTTGGGTCCTGGCCGTGGCTCAGCGCAACTTCGCCGAAGCCCAGGAGCGTTACCGGTCGTTCTCGAGCGCCGTCGGACCGGAGCGCGCAGTGGCTGCGTTGCTGGTCGTGGCGCGCTATGTGAGCCACTCGGCCATGGTGCAGACCTTGGGTCTGTCCCCGCCCGTGCCTTCGATATTCGAAGACGGATTCTCAGGAGATTGACTGCGGATGCTGACGCTTGCAAACGACAATCTACGGGGGTCGATCACTCCTCTCATCACTCCGTTGCGCGACGGTGAGGTCGACCACGAAACCTACGCAGCTTTGGTTGAAAGACATATAAGCGAAGGCGGACACGGTATCCTCGTGAACGGTACGACCGCCGAGCCCAGCACACTGACCGTCGCCGAGCGCAACCTACTCCTCGACACGGCCATCAAGGCGGCGCGAGGGCGGTGCCAAATCGTAGCCGCCACCGGATCGCAGTCGCTGGCGGAAACACACGAACTCTGTGACCATGCGACGCGCGCCCGAGTGACTGCGCTGCTCGTCGTGACTCCCTATTACGTGAAGCCGCCGCAGCGAGGTTTGGTCGAATACTTCGTCGAGATCGGCCGGCGCACACCCCTCCCGTTGCTGATCTATCACATTCCCGGTCGAGCGGCTGTATCTGTTACCGCCGACACCATTGCGCGCATCCGCGATCGAATCGACAACTTGGCGGGCATGAAGCACGCCGTGAATGACTTGAGCTTTGCAACCGAATGTCTGGCGAGATTTGGGGCCGATTTCCGGATTTTCGTGGGTCTCGAGGATCTCAGCTTCCCGATGCTGGCGGTGGGAGCCTGTGGTTTGATGAATGCGGTGGGCAACCTGGCGCCGCGGAAAGTTGCGCAATTGTACGAAGCCGCCGCGCGCGGTGACATGGCCGTCGCCCGGCGCCTGCACTTTGAATTGTTCGAACTGAATCAGGCGGTGTTCTACGACACGAATCCGATACCGATAAAGTACATGGCGCGGCGCCTGGGCCTGCTGCAATCCAATGAACACCGGCTACCGATGGCTCCGGCAACGCCCGAGTTGGAGCAACGCCTGGATGAAGTGCTCAGGCGCGCGGGACTGCTATCATGAGCGGGCGATGCGGCATCGGTTTTCCCGGCTCAATCCGGACGCACCATCTGAAATGTTTCGCGAACGGCCGTGTATTCGAAATAGCCGAGGCGCGCGAGCTGCTCGAGGCGAGCAGCGCTTACTCGCCCATCGACGATGACGTCGCGAGCGATGTGAATCCCAACGACTTCGCCGATGACGATGTGACTTTGGCGACCCGAATTGCCCTGCGGAAGATCGATGATTTGCCACACTTTGCACTCGAGCGCTGCGTGAGAGTCGGCCACACGGGGCGGACGCACGTTGACCGAGGGTACCGATCGGACGCCGACTGCCTCGAATTCGCTGATGCCGTGATCCAGGACTTTGGAAGTCATATTCATCGCCTCGCGCTGCGTCCAGCCGACGATGCTGACCACGAATTCAGATACTTCCCGCACATTTCTCAATGTGTCCTTTGGGGTGCCGTTGCCGTCTTTGGAGCTGGGCGCGAACATCACCATTGGGGGATCGACCGCCACGATGTTGAAGTGGGAATAGGGCGCCAAGTTCGCCCGGCCCGCGGCGCTGATCGAGCTGATCCACGCAATGGGTCGCGGCGCCACGAGCGCAGGAAACGGGCTGTGAGTGAGCGGTTCGGGGCGCAGGGTCACTCTGGGATCGAAAAACAGCATGTCTTCACACCTCGTGCGTGGGATTCTGCAGCGATATCAAAGGATATGATATCGAAGGATCGTACTGCGCGGAAGGAACCGTTCAATCCCGCATACAGTGCGGTGCGGTTGAACGGAGCGCCGACCGGACATCGTGCGGAAAAAACGGATGCTCATTCTGGGCTCGGAGCAAATGCGTGACAGATACAGAGAAATCCCCCTCCATTCAATTGGAGCAGCCGACTCCGGCGATGCTTGGCAAGATGTACGGAAGCGATGCAATCGCAGCGGTGCTGCGCGATCTAGAGTTGCCTTATCTCGCTCTCAACCCGGGCGCAAGCTTTCGCGGATTGCATGACAGCCTGGTCAATTTCCTCGGTAATACACGACCGCAGATGCTTCTCACGCTTCATGAAGAGACCGCCGTCGCGCTGGCGCATGGCTATGCCAAAGCGTCGGGGCGCATGATGGGGGCGATCGTGCATTCCAACGTCGGACTCATGCATGCGACCATGGCCGTTTTCAACGCCTGGTGCGATCGCATCCCGCTATTGCTGCTCGGTGCGACGGGGCCCCTCGATGCTGCCAAGCGCCGGCCCTGGATCGATTGGATACATACCGCGTCCGACCAAGGAGCCTTGATCCGGGACTACATCAAATGGGATGACCAACCGGCCTCGATCGATGCGGCACGCGAAGCGCTGCTGCGGGCGTCGCAAATCGCCCAGACCGCACCGCGCGGCCCAACCTACGTGAATTTGGATGCCGGCATTCAAGAGGCTGAAATCGATGCGTTACCGGCGCCACTGGATGCGCGACGTTACAGGCCGCCCACCGATGTGAGACCTGATCCCACGCTGGTCATGCAGGCAGCCGCACTGCTATCCGGCGCACGCAATCCGGTTATCCTGATGGGCCGGGTTGGCAGAAGCGACGCGGCTTGGCGACAGCGGGTCGAACTCGCCGAGAAGCTTGCGGCGCCGGTAATCGTCGATCTCAAGACCGGCGCCGCGTTTCCGACGGATCACGAGTTATTGGCGGCCCCGCCGGCTTTTTTCCTCTCACCGGACACCAACGCTTTGCTGCGTACCGCTGACGCAATACTGTCGCTCGACTGGATCGATTTGGGGGGTACATTACGAGATGCCTTCGCCGGCACCGACATCCCGGCGCGCGTCGTGCAGGTCTCGCTCGATCAACACCTGCATCGGGGTTGGGGAAAAGAGTACTTCGGCCTGGCTCCCACGGACTTCAGCCTGTTGTGCGATCCCGACGCAGCCGTGCCGCTGATTACCGCGGCCAGCACCGCTCGTGTCGGACATGCTCGTGCCCGCGCGATGCAAGGGGCTGCGCCGCAGTCCCTTGCGGACCATGGACCGATCACCATGAAGAACCTCGCGGACGCGCTCAACGAGGGGCTCGGAGATACCTCTGCGTGCCTGGCGCGTCTGCCTCTCGGGTGGCATGGAGCCTATCGTCACATGCGCCATCCGCTCGATTACCTGGGCGCTGATGGCGGCGGTGGTATCGGCTCCGGACCGGGAATGAGCGTGGGAGTTGCGCTCGCACTCCGGGATAGCGGCCGGCTTACCGTCGCCGTGCTGGGCGACGGCGATTTTATGATGGGAAACTCTGCAATCTGGACGGCTGCGCACTATCGGATCGGGCTGCTGGTGATTGTTGCGAACAACCGAAGCTTCTACAACGACGAACTTCACCAGGAGCGAGTGGCGATCCGCCGTGGCCGCCCTGTCGAGAACAAGTGGATCGGACAGGCAATTGCGAAACCGGAGATCGATATCGCCGCGATTGCGACTGCACAGGGCGCCACGGGTATCGGCCCCATCCGGACTCCCAAGGCTCTCCGCGACGCCATCGGCGCGGGGCTCGATACCGTCCGCGGCGGTGGTGTGGTGGTGATAGACGCCCGCGTCCAACCCGGCTATGACTCCAACATGAGCGGTGCGCCGGCAAGCCAGGAGAGGAAATGAGCAGCTCACGTGATACCCAACTAGCCAGCCTTCCCAAGCATCGGGAGCTTTATTACGGCGGTGAATGGCATACGCCCGTGAGCGGAACCTATCGCACAACTCTCGACCCGGCACACGGCGTTTCGCTCGCGGATGTGGCTGAGGCGAACGCGGACGATGTGGACCTGGCGGTGGCGGCCGCGCAAAAGGGATTCGAGACCTGGCGGCGCATGAAGCCGTCGGCACGCGCCGCCATGATGCGGGAGGCGGGTGCGATACTGCGTTCGCACGCGGAGGAGTTTGCCTTGATCGATGCGCTCAACACGGGCAACCCGATCTCCGAGATGATGGGGGACGCCCACTTTGCGGCTGCGTCGCTCGACTACTTCGCGGGTCTCGCAACCGAGTTGAAGGGCAATACGCTGCCCATGGGGGAAGGTCAGCTCAACTACACCCTGCGCGAGCCGCTGGGCGTGGTTGCACGCATCGTTGCCTACAATCATCCGCTCATGTTTGCGGCTGCGAAGATCGGCGCTCCACTCGCTGCCGGAAACACCTTGGTGTTGAAGGCCGCCGAACAGGCGCCCCTGTCCGCGCTACGTCTCGCGGAGTTGATCGGCGGCCTGTTTCCCCCGGGCGTAGTCAACGTGCTGATGGGCGGGGTGACGTGCGGCCGGGCGCTCACGGTTCATCCCCTGATTCGCAAAGTGACGTTGATCGGGGGTATTCCGACCGGTCGCGCCGTCATGCAGGCAGCCGCAGCCAGCCTGAAACCGGTGATTCTCGAGCTTGGGGGCAAAAATGCACTGGTTGCATATCCTGATGCCGATGTGGACGCTCTCATCGCAGGCGCGGTGCGCGGCATGAACTTTACCTGGGCGGGTCAATCCTGCGGCTCGACGAGCCGGTTGTTCTTGCACGAGGCCATTCACGATCGCGTGTTGGCGGCGGTGGCAGAGCGCGTCGTTGCACGCCATCGTCCGGGCATACCCACGGATCGCGCGACTACCATGGGCCCGTTGATCAGTGAGGCGCAATTCCAAAAGGTCATGAAATACATCGCGCTAGGCCGTGAGCAGGGCGCCCGTCTCGTCACCGGCGGCCGGCGTTCGGAAGATCCGGCGCTGGCGCGCGGTTGGTTCGTCGAACCCACGATTTTTGCCGACGTTACGCCCGATATGCGCATTGCCAGCGAGGAGATCTTTGGGCCGGTGCTGTCGGTTTTCCGCTGGAGCGATGAAGAGACGATGTTTGGTCAGGTGAACGGGCTCGATTACGGGCTGACCGCCTCGATATGGACCCGCGATCTCGCGACGGCACATCGCGCGGCCGCTCGCATCGAAGCCGGATATATCTGGGTAAATAACGTCAGCGAGCATTTCCTCGGCGCGCCTTTCGGCGGCTACAAGCAATCAGGTATCGGCCGTGAGGAATGTATAGAGGAGATGTTCGACTTCAGTCAGATCAAGAACGTCAATCTGCGATTCATGTGAATCATGGGTCACTCGTTGGACCAAATGACGGCGATTGCGAAGCTCGCGCTGCGAGTGTGGGTCGGAAGCTGGCTGGTGGTTTATGCGCTGCGTTCCAGCTTCGGGTTCTTTCCGGGAACCGGGGTACCCGTCCAATCGGTGAAGGGTACGGCCGATTATCTCGAGCGTTTCGGCTGGCGGCCCGGGTTGCTGTGGGCTTGGCTGTCCACCCTGAATAATCTCGTCGGCGGCGCGATGCTTGCGTTCGGTTTCTTCACACGGCCGGTGGCATGTTCGAGCTGCGTGCTGCTGGTTCTTTCCGCATGCCATCATTTGCGCAAGGACGGATGGTTTGCGAATCAGAATGGGTTCGAACACTACGGACTGTGGAGCCTGTGCGCGGCGTTCTTCGCGCTGCATGGCGGAGGCAGCTACTCGGTCGATCATATTCTGGGGTGGACCTCGAAACCGTGACCAGCCGATCCTTGCACGGGCGTGACGGTTGAAATGGCGGTGCAGGCCTTGCATGTTTCTCGGTCTGGATGTATTTAATTCGATATCGAAGTATAATGATGCGCGGTCCGATGTTTGCCTCAACCGCTCCGATGCAGGTAAAGAACATGCGAAGTGAAAACGTAGAAGATATAGGCAAGCTTTTCTTGCGGATGACGGTCGGCATTCTGTTGCTATTTCATGCGTATGCATTTCTGAGCGGCGATCCGGGGATTCGCTACGTGGTTGCCGCGTGGGGCCTGCCCAGTTTCATTGCCTACGTGGCGTTTCTCCTGGAGGCGGTTGGCGCGGTGCTGGTGATTCTCGGGGTCTTCACCGAAGCCGGTGCGTTGGCGATCGTCGTCTTCATGGCGGCGGGGATCGTGATGTTTCACAGTACCGAGATCCAGGGGCTGCGCGGCTCGGGCAATCATCTGTTCATGCGCGGCATGAATCCGGCGGGCACGCACTACGATAAATATTTTCTGGAGACTCAGGTGTTCTATCTGTTTGGGGCGCTTTCGGTGGCCTTGCTGGGAGCGGGACGCTACGGTATCGGCCGGCGATTCATGCGTGCGGCATAAAGTCGGAACATGGACGCGAGAGAGGGCTCGATGAAAGGGGGTAGAGCGGCTTCGCAGGCAGAGCAGCTCCTCGCGGCCAAAATCGCGACAGGGCGGCGCTTCGGTCGAATCGGCCGTTTCGACGAAGGGGGCCTGCTGCTTGCCGTTGCAGGACTGCTCTTGTTGATCGCCGTTCCGCATCCCGAATTTGTTGATCCGCGCTCAATCGTTACGCTGCTGAGGCAGACCGCGTTCTCAGGGATCATTGCCTTCGGAATGGTGTACCTCATCTCGATGGTGGAAATCGACCTCTCGGTGGGCGCGATTTACTGTTGGGTCGCTACCGTGGCGGCTCTGTTGATCAACAGTGGTTTCGACCCCTGGCTGGCCGCATTGGCAGGGTTGGTCAGTGCGAGCCTGCTGGGGGCTCTCAACGGCGTGTTGGCCAATGTGCTCGATGTACCCATCATCATCGTATCCTTGGGTACCCTGTCAGCCATTCACGGGGCGGCGCTCATCCTGTCCGGCGGCCGCGCCATCACCGGTATGCCACGGCAGCATTCGTTCTTCGTCTGGTTCGGATCCGAGTGGCTGGGAGTCCCGGTGCCGGTGTGGTTCCTGGCGAGTGTCGGCCTGGCATTGCACGTTGTCTTCCGGCATACGCGATTTGGTGCGGTCGTGCGGTCAATCGGCTCCAACATCGAGGCTGCCAGATTCATCGGTATTCGGGTGGGACGCTATCGCGTCATGGTGACCGCGCTGGTCGGACTGCTGTGCGGCGTATCGGGTGTCCTCACCCTGGCATTCTTCAAAGCATCGGATCCCAGCATTGGTACCGGCCTCGAACTGCAGGTGGTGGCGGCGGTCGTCATCGGCGGAACCTCTTTGGCCGGCGGTACCGGCACGCTGCTCGGCGCGTTCCTGGGGATGCTCGTCATCTCCATGATCGGCAGTGGACTGGTCTTCTACGGGGTCAGTGGCAATTGGGCTCAATTCGTGACGGGCGTGGTCATCGTGGCGGCGATCGCGTTGGACCGGACGATCAAGCGGAGAAGAACCGCCACCACTCCGATGGAGTCTCCATGAAGGCCGAGCCGCAGCGCCACGCGTCCCGGCTGATCGGTCGAGGCATCACCAAGCGATTTGGCTCGCATATCGCGCTCGATCGCGTCGACTTCGAACTTGCCGGAGGCGAAGTCAACGGCGTGCTCGGCGCCAACGGTGCGGGCAAGTCGACGCTTTTGAAGGTCCTGGCCGGAGCGATCAGACCCGATGAGGGCGATCTCGTGCTCGACGGTCAAGTCGTCAGAATGGACTCGATGCGCCACGCCAACGAGCGCGGTATCGCACTCGTAAGCCAGGAACTCAGCCTTTTCCCCGCTTTAACAGTTCGCGAAAATTTCGACATCGTCGGAACGAAGACGATCCGGCGCCCGCGTGCGATGAGAGATGCCCATGCGCGACGGGTGCTGTCCGAACTTGGGCTCGAGATACGCCTTTCGCACACTGTTGGACGCCTGTCGCTGGGCGATCGGCAATTGGTGGAGATTGCCCGCGCTTTATTGCAGGAACCCCGCGTGCTCATCCTGGATGAGCCCACCTCTGCATTGCATGAATCCGAGAAGTCGCGCCTATTGACGGTTATCCGGCACTTGCGCGCCCGAGGCGTGGGAATCGTTTACGTGTCGCATTTCCTGGAGGAGGTGCTGGAAGTCGCGGACACCCTGGTGGTATTGCGCGACGGCAAGCGAGTTCCCACTCATTTCGAGCCGGCAAAGGAGCGACTGCCGGATCTGGTGTCGGCAATGTTGGGTGAGAGATTCGCACCGAGCGGTCGTCTCGGTGACGGAGCCCCCGGACCTTCGCGGAGGTCCGGGGCGGCGGCAGGGGGAAAGCCCTTGATCCTTACCGGCGTAAGAGGGCCGGCACAGCTGTCCATTCCGTCCTGGACGGTGGCACCCGGCGAGGTCAATGGCATTGCCGGCCTGGTAGGCTCCGGGATCGAGGAATTGTTCGCAATTCTCTTCGGCGCGGCGCGCGCAAGCGGCGGAACGATCGAATTGCCATCCGGCCGTCCGGCGCCACGCTCGATTCACGAGGCGGTGGAAAGCGGAGTCGCCTTCATACCGGCTGACAGGAAGCGCGTGGGATTGGCCCTCGAGCAAAGTATCGCCGAAAACATATCTGCCGTGCGTTCCTTGGTCCAGAAGATGGACGGCCTGATTCTCAGGCAACGAGACTCGGAAAAGGTGGCGCGCGGGCGGTGTGCGGCGCTGAAAATAAAAACAACCTCGGTTTGGCGGAAGGCGGCCACCCTTTCCGGGGGGAATCAGCAGAAGATCGTCTTTGCCAAGTGGTGGGAAGCAAATCCTTCACTCGTTCTACTTCAGGATCCGACCCGCGGGGTCGATGTGGGGGCGAAGCGCGAAATGCACGAGATCATTTGGAGCGTGGCCGGTCGAGGATGCGTCGTGCTGATGTACTCCAGCGATCCGCTCGAGTTGGCCAATGTCTGCACGCGTGTCCACATCTTCGTCAACGGGACCTTGCGAGTTCCGCTGGAGGGCATGGAGTTGACGGAACACGGAGTCGTATCCGCCATGAACCAGCGGGCATTGCCGTCCAATCGGCAGACAACGGGCGGACTGTAAAATGAGAATCACATGAGGACGGTGGCTGGGTGTTTCTTGATGCTGGGCCTGGTGTGCGGTTGCGGGAAACAGTCTGCCCAGGAATCCACGGCGATGTCGGCCGGCAACGGAGCGCCAACGCGTAAGACCGTGCATATTTCGGTGGTTTTGGGCGCCACCGGCAACGAATTCGCGGGGGAGCAGCGTGCCGGTGTCTTGGCCGCCGCCAGGGATCTGGGCCCTCGAGTGCAGGTGAAAATTGCCGGCCCGGCACAGATCGACCCCGGCGAGGAAGTGAAAATATTCGAGAATGAGACCGCAACGTTGCCGGATGCCATCATCGTCGCACCGATGCCGCCTTCGCTGTTCGTGGAGCCCGCGCGCAGGGCGACGGATCAGGGGATTCCCGTAGCCTACCTCATGACGCCGCCGAGTCCTGAAATCAGCACGGCGCTGTTCGTCGGTCAGCGTGACTACGACGTGGGCCGACGCGCAGCGAACCTCATCGCCGATCTCATCGAAAAAAGAATGTCCTCGAGAAAAGTGCAGGAACTCACCGGAACCATCGTGCTCGCCAATTGTGTGCCGGGCATGGAAAACTTGGACGACCGAATGCAGGGCGTGCGCGAAGCGCTGATCGAACGGTTGCCGGCGGCCAAGATTCCGCCGGACATGAATTCCGAGAATGAGCGCGGCACTACCTTCGCGCTGTGGCAGCAAGCCGTTCAGGCGAATCCGAACGCGCTGGCACTCATCGGCGCCTGCGAAAACGACTCGGTCAGTCTTGCCAAGATCAAGGAGGACGACCGCCGCGACTTCGAGATGGTCGTGTTCGACACTCCCGAAGCTGTGCGCCACAGCATCAAGCAGGGAACGATCGCCGCCGCGGTACCGCCGTCGCATTTCACCAGCGCTTATATGGCCCTCTGGACCGTGGCGAATGCCTTGCTCAAGGGCACCAAGGTGCCACAGGGATGGCTCGAAACGTCGATACGAGTCATCGACAAGAGCAATGTGGACGTATTCGGCAGCGCTTCGTTGCCGCCGCAGAACCTCGAATCCTTTTACCACGAGGACATCGGCTTGCTTAAGACCAAGGATGTAAATGATCTTCCGCCGCTGACCGCCGCGCGCGCGCCGGCGGCCCATTGACATGAGGTGACACAAATGCCCAAATCATTTTGGCCCGATGGGGCGCGTCTCGTGATTTCCCTCTCCATGCAGTTCGAGGCCGGAGCCCAGCCCAGCCTCAACGCGTATAGCCCTTACGCGTCGATGGACCCCGACTCTCCGCATCCGGCCGTCGACAGTTGGTTCAACTACGGCGTCAAGGAGGGCATACCGCGGTTGCTCGATCTATTCCAGAGGAAGAACGTGAAAATCACTTCTCACGTCGTCGGCAACGCCGCGAATAGGGCGCCGGACCTCGTCAGAGAAATTCATGCACGGGGCCACGAGATCGCGGGCCACGGCATGAGTTGGGAGCCGCACTGGCGATGGCCGCCGGAGAAGGAACGCGCCTCCTATGAGGAGTCCACGTGTCTGCTCGAGCGGCTGACGGGTACAAGGCCGGTGGGGTTCAACGCGTTTGCGCTGCGCGGGTCGCCCAACACGTTGGGTATCATCCAAGATCTCGGCTATCTCTATCATACGGACGACCTGAGCCGTGATGAGCCGTTCTTCATCACCGTGAACGATAAACCGTTCGGCGTCGTTCCCTATACCAAGCGCAACAACGACATTGAGAGGTTCCACGAGCAGTCGACTACGGCAGAGATGTGGATGCAGGATGTCAAGGACGAGTTCGAAATCCTCTACGCAGAGGCGGCGCATCGACGCCGCATGTTGTCGATCAGCACGCACGATCGGATCGGCGGCCAGCCTGCGCGTGTGGCTGTGCTTGGCCGATTCCTCGACTATGCACTCAAGACGCCGGGCGTCGTGTGTATGCGCAAGGACGAGATCTGGCGTTGGAGCGCCGAACAAGCGGACACGCCGCGTGAATAGCGTGGTTTCGCGGGGCGGAGCAAGACACACGGCGCGCAAGCCGGCCGATGTTCGGCAACCCGTCGTGTTTGTCGGCGGCGACTATGCCGTATCGGCCATCCTCGATGAGATAGCCAACCGGCTGCGTGAGCGTCATATCGTGGTCATTCGCGGCCGCATAGAGCAACCGCCACGGCTCACCGAGTACGCACCGTCCGAGTGGCCGGATCTGTTCTCCGAGGCCGCCGTCATCGTCATCAGCACCCGGACACGGGCTACGCGCGCAATGCTGGAGGCGGCACCGAGGCTTCGCGGCCTGGTCTTTCCCACGATAGGAACCGATTCGGTAAAGCTCACCGACGCCATGGAGTTGGGACTCGTCATCGGTCATGGGCCGACGCCGGAGAACTTTACCGGCATGGCGGAATCGACCGTCATGCTCATCGCTGCATTATTTCTGGATCTGCCCGCCAAGGAGCGGATGACGCGTGGCAATCTACCGCGTCCCCAGCACCGGGACATGCGGGCGCGGCTGGTTCGAGGCCGCACGATCGGCCTGATCGGCATGGGGCGCATCGCGCGCGCCGTCGTTGAACGCTTGCAGGGTTGGGGTGTGTCGATCATCGCCAACGATCCCTATGTCCCGCAGGCGGACGCCCCGGACGGCGTAAAGATGGTGGATATGCCGACGTTGTTGGCCGACAGCGATCTCATCAGTATTCATGTGGCGCTTGCAGATCAAGGCGGGCATGTAATCGGTGCACCGGAGCTGGATCGGATGAAACCTGGCGCGTACTTGATCAACACATCGCGTGGCGCCGCCGTCGACGAGCGAGCCCTGATCGGCGCGCTGCAATCGGGAACACTGGGAGGCGCCGCGCTGGACGTGTTCGAGAGAGAGCCGCTGGCAGCCGACTCACCGTTGCGGCACATGGACAATGTAATGATCATTTCGCACATCGTCGGGCAGGTCAGGGAGATGCACGAATCGTTCGTGAACGCCGCGATCGAAAATATCACGCGCATCCTCCGCGACGAGAAGCCGCTTTACGTGCGAAATCCCCAGGTACTACCCGTTTGGCAACAGAGGCTGGCGCGAATGGACGCAGAATTGCATTCGCCATCCTCGGACACAGGAGAGGCTGATGAATCGTAAGATCAAGGCGTTCGCAATCTTTGCATTTGGCGCACTGCTGACCGGTGCCGGGATGTCGCAGCAAACCGAAGGTCCATTGACCCAGCATAACGTGTCGTTGAGCATGGCGTTGGCCATGGCGCAGGAGGCGATGGCCAAATGTGGGCGTGACGGTTTCAATGTCAGTGTCGTCGTTGTGGACCGGGCGGGCGATTCGGTGGTGCTGTTGCGCAACGACAGAGCCAATCCGCACAACGCCGAACTGGCGCGGCGCAAAGCCTACACGGCGCGGACCTTTCACCGGTCGTCATTGGACTGGGCGAAGGGGTTGGCGACGACACCGGCCTTGGCCGCCCAACGCGACCTGGTCGGCGTAATCGCGCTCGGGGGGGGCGTACCACTCATGCTGGGCGAGGAGGCGATCGGGGCCATCGGCGTCAGCGGTGCACCGACTCAGGAAGAGGATGATCTGTGCGCAAACGCGGGAGTGACGCGGGTCGCGAACTTGATGAAGAAATCGTAGAGGCGAGTATGCGAGCAGGATTATTCCCAGTATTGGCCTTCATTGGCGCGTCGGCGGCCTACGGGGCGTCGGCACCGCCGACCCGAGAACCCATCTATGTGGTGGCGTACGTTGACGTGCAGGCTGAAGGCGTCTCGGACGCCCAGGTCGTTCTCAAGCAATACCGCGAGGCGAGCCGTCAAGAATCCGGTGCGGAAAGCATCGACGTTTATCAGCAGAAAGGACGGATCAACGGGTTCGCGGTAACGGAGGTGTGGCGGGACGATGAGGCCTATGGCGCACACGACCGGGGTATGGCCGTTGCTCGGTTATATCGCGACATGAAACCGATCCAGCTCGGCCCGTTCGATGTACGCCCGAATACCGCCTATACCCGGGAGTCCGTGGATTCCGAAAGTATGGGACCCGTCGTGTCGATAACGCACGTGGACGTGCCGCCGCCCTTCCTCGAGGATGGCGGGCGACTCGTGAGGCGCTATGTTCATGACAGCCGTGACGATGCGGGGCTGCGGCGGTTGGATGTTCTGCAAGGTGTCGCACCGCGCCCCAATCATTTTACTGTTATTGAGAGTTGGGCAAGCGAAGCGGATCTCTCGGCTCATCAAATGGCAGCGCACACGCGATACTATCGCGAAGGCCTGGCTCCCAAACTCGGTTCTCTCTACGACGAACGGATGTATCAAAAGCTGGATTAAGGCGAGGATCGAGGATCATTGGAACCCGCCCCCGTTCGAGCTAACCCAGTATTGCGAATATCCCACGTCCCTTTTCAACGAACTCGATGACGTTGCCGTCGGGATCGTACAGAAAGATCGTTCCAATGCCGAAGTCCAAGGACTGGTTGATATCGTTGAGCGGGCATCGCTCCCCTGTCAGGGCCGCTTGAAACGGAGCGAGTCCCGCTCCAAGAAGAACGGCCAGAATCGGTTCCAGCGCCGCGACTTCGATCGCTATGTGCTTCGACAACCCCGTGCTTGGCGCGGTGCTCTCCGGAGGCATCAAATGAATCGGGTAATTCACCCCATCCCATCCCAACCAATTGCTTTTGGCCGGGCAAGAGACGAATTTAAGCGTATCGCACCAAAAGGCCTTTGCACGCGCGATATCCGTGGTAGGTAAACCGCCGTGATGCAGTGCAATGTACATGATGGCTCCGAGACGCTTCGATGTCTATGTATGTTAAATGGGATCATTTGCTCCTGCGACGCGCTCCGGCCGCCCGAGCCTCGCCCGTTTGCGCCTTAAATCGCGCGGAGTCCTTGTCCAGAGAGCGAATGAGGCGATTGAGCAGTTCTCGCAGCAGCACCAGCTCTTCGGCGCTCACGTCTTCGTGCGCGGCACTGTTGACTTCCACGGCATAGCGCAAAAGCTTGGCTTTGAGGGCGTGCCCCTCCTTGGTGAGGAAGATGTTGCTCTTTCGGCGATCGAGGCTGTTGGGCCGGCGTTCGATCAGTCCTCGGCTTTCCATGACGTCCATCGCGGCGACCGTAGTCGCCTGCGTCAAGCCCAGTTCGTCGGCCAACGTTTTCTGGGTGACCCCGTCCTGCTCCCACAGCAGCCTGATAAAGAACCACATGCTCAGCGAGACATTGTGTGGAGCAAGACGCTGTTCCAAAGATCGCGTGAACGCACGAAATGTCCTGCGGACGAGATAGCCGGTGCTGACATCGATCCTGGTTGGGTCGGCTCTTTTCCGAGCTTCATGCGTGCTTTTAGCGAGGGATCTCTTCCTGGGCATAGGTGCTGCTGCTGATTGAGTTAGGTGCGGTCTCCGCATCATAACCATATCCCTAGATCACAACCAGAGCGGCAATGAGCTTCATGGCCGGGTACCGGGTTGCACGCCGGCCGCAATCCTCGCCCATCCTGCCGTGTTCTTTGGACTTATGGTAATTGCACCGGCAAATAATATTTAAGCGGGGGTTTGCGAAGCGAGCCAGAAGTGCTATCTTCAGCAAACACTTCGATATCGAAGTACTAATGTCGACATCGAAGTAAAAGGCGATATCGAAATAAATGGCGATGACTGCGGTTTGGCCAATGCCACGATCGATAAGCCAGAGGCTGGTGCCGCGCAGCGAACACCAAAGTCATCGTAGGACAATAAAATCGGGGGTAGCACGTGCAACTACAATGCAAGCTTCGCAGCCTGTCGGCCGTGGGCGTTACATGTTCCTGGGTGTTGTTGGGTCTAATTTCCTGCAGAGTTTTCGCGGACGACAATGCGGCCGCCACGTCTCCCGACCAGTCGAAGCAAGCCACGTCGGCGGGAAGTGGCGGCGATTCGGGACAGCTGGAAGAGGTGGTGGTAACGGCCGAAAAGCGCTCGGAAAACGCTCAGCACGCGCCGGTCGCCGTCACGGCGCTCGACGGGAATGCGTTGACCGACACGGGCAGCATCAATATCCGGTCGGTGCAGACACTCATTACGAACGCCAATTTCGAGCGGCAAAATGACTATACGGAACTCTACATACGCGGCATAGGACAGAATCAGGATTCCGACTACATCGATTCCGGCACCGCGATGTATTTCAACGACATGTATACGTCGCGCGCATTCGCGGCCACCATCGGACTCTTCGATGTCAGCAGCTTGCAGATCCTGCCCGGGCCGCAAGGCACCCTCTACGGGCGCAATGCCATGGGCGGAGCAGTCTTGGTCGCGGCAAACCGGCCGGTCGGCGAATACCAAACCACCGGCGAGATCGAACTAGGCAACTACAATTCCGTGCACGTTACCGGTGTCGAGAATCTGCCCCTGAGCGATACGTTTGCCGTGCGGATTGCGGGCGATTTGGACAAGCACGATGGCTATTTGACCGACGGCGCCGATAGTCTGAACGCCACGAGCGCGCGAATCGGGGCTCTCTACAAGCTCGATGACACCTTCTCCGCCTATGCCTGGGCAAGTTCCTACTACAACGACGGCACCGCGGAGGTCGCGGTGACTTATCCGTTCAATCGTTCCAATCCGTATTTCGTGAGCAATGCGTGGTATGTGCAGCCCAACGGACCTGTCTCACCCGGGAATGCCGGCACAACCGTTCAAAAGGCGCAGGCGGGGGGACTGGAGCTGGTCTACGATCTTCCAAACGTGACGCTCACGTCAATATCGACTCTGTTTGGCTATCAGTCGGACACCGCGACCTGGCTGCTGAACTTCCCGTTCACCGAAGTCGACTCCGAACACCAATTCACGGAGGAACTGAGGCTCACCAGTCAGAATATGGGTCCATTCAGTTGGGTCGGCGGCCTCTACTATCTAAAATTCAATCCGTATCAGAATCAGCTCGGGACGGAGGAGAACACTCAGGACACTAGCTACGCCGCCTATGGCAATCTGACCTACACTGTCGTGGACAATGTACGGCTCACGGGCGGCTTACGCTACTCGGACGATGAGAAGATAGGCAACGGTGTAAACGCTCAGGAAGAGGCGTTCGACTTCAATCATACGTGGAGGCATGTGGATTGGAAAGTGGGCGTCGATGCGGATGTGACTCCCACATCGCTCCTATACGGCAGCGTGCAAACCGGTTACATGGAGGGCACCTATGCGACCGAGCCGAACACGTCTACGTTCTCCAATCTGATCAGGCCCGAAACCATGCTGGCGTATACGGTGGGAACCAAAAATCGCTTCTTCGATAATCGCGTCGAACTAAATGACGAGGCGTTTTACTACAAGGTGACCGACCTTCAACTCACGCAACTCACACCGACCGACGGCATCACCGAGATCGCGAACTCTAATTTAACGATCTACGGCGACGAACTGAGCGCCACCGCGCGGGTGACCAATGCGGATCAATTGATCGTCAAGATCGGCTATCTTCATTCCACCTACGACGATCTGGCGGGACTGGTGGGCCAGCAGAGCATTTTCGCACCGACTTGGACGGCCAGCGCCAGCTATCAGCACATCTGGCAGCTGCAAGGGGGAGGCCACGTTAATTGGCGAGTCGACACACACTATTCGGATAGTTACTGGGGAACGTTCGACCACCTGTCCGACACCCAGCAACCAGCTTATACGAAGACGGATCTCAATCTTACGTACTACTCGTCGAACGACAAGTGGAACGTGGGTTTGTGGGTGAAAAATATAGAAAACGCCGCCGTGTGGAACGCCGGAGGCACTCTCGGACCTAACACGTTCTCGTTTCCCCAAGCGCCACGCACCTTCGGCGTGCGTTTTCGCACCCAGTTCTAACGGAGAACATGAGGCATGGACACAAGAACAAGACGTGCCTTTCTCGCGAGAACGGCGCAGGCCACCTTGGCGATGGGCGCGATACACACCGCCTATGCGGTACCGTCGCCGGCAGCGACCGGAAATGCTTCCGGAGTAAATGCCACGCCACGCGAGGTCTGCGAGGCTTACTGGCGTGCCGAGGCCTCGCGCAACCTGGAGAAGACCCTGCAGTATTTTCATCATGACGCAGTGTATGTGGCGGCAGGAAAGCGCTTAACCGGATTGGATGAGATCAAGGGATTTTACGTCGAGAACTTCCGCAGCTTTCCGGGTCTTGAGGTCCATCTGGCTCACGAGATCTCCCAAGGCAACGAGGCGTCATTCGAGTGGCGGGCTGTCTTGATCGATCCGTCGGGTACACGCCACCCGGCTATCGGCGTCAACGTGGTGCGAGTCGAGGATGGAAGGTTCCGCGAAATGCGCGCTTATTTCGACCCGACCATACTAAAGGGTTAGCGGCCCGGGCGGAGGCCTTCGCTTCGATGCCATTGCAGCCAGGAGCGCGTCGCGCGCTCCTGGCTGACTCCTCACGCCAATGCCTTCGAGAACAACGCGAGCTGACGGCTCCACGCCTTTTCCGCTTGATCATGGTTGTACACGGCGGAATCCGGCGGGCACCAGCCGTGCTGAGCGCCCGCATACACCTCCACTTCGGCCTGCAGATTCGCCTTGGCGAAGGCATCCTTGAGCACGGTCTTCGCCTCGGGCTGGCGCGTATCGTCGTTTTCGGCGATGGCCACCAAGTACTGCGCCTTCATCTGAGGAATGAGCAAGTGCGGGCTTTCCGGCTTGTCAGTGACGAGACCGCCGCCGTGAAACGTAGCAGCCGCGCCTATGCGATCCGCATGCGCAGCGGCAGTGCGGAACACGAATGGACCACCCATGCAATAGCCGGTGGTCCCCATTTTCTTCTTCTTGTCTACTGAAGGTTGAGCATCCAGGAAGGCTATGAACGCCGTCGCGTCAGTCGCGGCTGTGGCCGGGCTCAATGTACCGGCCAGCGTCATGAGCGCTTGGCGCGTTGCAGGATCGTTGAAATCCGGATGTTCCGGCGCGGTCGGCGCCTTCTGGGTTCGATAGAACGGATTGATGACCAGAACCGAATAGCCGGAACCGGCAAGCCGCGTTGCCATCTCCTTGGAAGCCGGTCGCAAGCCAAAGATATCCGGCCAGGTGAGCACGGCGGGATGCCTGCCCTTCACAGGGCTGACGAAGTAGGCATCGCAGGTGCCATCTGGAGTTTTAATTTCTACATCCACTCCCTTCGTCTCTGCAGCGTCCGCCAGTCTCGGCAAGGCCATTGCAAGACCGGCCCCCAACGCCAAAGCACCAAATTGGCGCCGTGAGACGTTGCTGGGTTGCTTTGAAAACTCCTCCATATCATCGAGCTCGCACATATTCTCTCCCGTCGTCGATCAGACAGTAACCTTGCGCATTTCCCGCGCGTATTCGCAAAGCAGGGGTAACGGCGGCCATCTCCACCTCGAATTCGTTCCCGGCGATGCGATGTATTAGTCTAGTCGTGGGAGTCGCCCGGATCGCTAACTCGGCTCCAAACAGACCGCCACGCGGATGTCCGCCGTGCCGGTGGACGACCCTATTTTGAATAGGAGATTCGATAGATCTGATTGTTGCCGTCCTCGCTCATGAGCAGCGAGCCATCGCCGAGTTCGACGAGGCCGACCGGCCGGCCCCAGACCGATGCATTGTCGACCACGAAACCGGTGAGGAAATCCTCGTATTCACCGGTGGGCTCACCTCTCTCCATGCGGAGCCGAACGATCTTGTAGCCGGTGCGCAGGCTCCGATTCCACGAGCCGTGGAACGCCACGAAGGCGTCCCCGACATACTGGGCGGGAAACGCCGATTTTCCGGCGCTGGCGCCATAGAACATCAGATTGAGCGCCGCGGAATGCGACTGAAAGAGTACGTCGGGCACCGAGACCTTGCCGGCGAGGTCCGGCCTCTCGCCCTTGTGCCGCGGGTCCTCGTGGTCTCCGATGTAATACCACGGCCAGCCGTAGAAATGTCCTTCCAATACGCGCGTCGAGTAGTCCGGAACCAGGTCATCTCCCAGCGCATCGCGCTCATTGGTCGTGCACCAAAGCGCGTCGGTGGACGGTTGGACCGTCAAGCCGACGCAGTTGCGAATACCGGTGGCGTAAATGCGCGGGGCACCAGGTTTGGCCGCGTCGAACTCCAACACCGTGGCGCGACGATCCTCCGTGTCCCACGCGGCGCCGAGACCTCGCTCCGCCTCCCAGGCCTTGATCTCCGCCGGCGTCTTTTTCGACATGGTTTCGGCGACATTGGATCCCGATCCGACCGAGACCCATAGATGTCTGCCGTCGGCGGAAAAGGCGATGTCGCGCGTGAAGTGACCGCTCCCGCTCGGCAGATCCGGAATCACCACCTCGGCGGCGCCGCGTGCCGCCGTATCGCCGGTGCGATAGGCGTAGCGGACGACGCGGTTGGTCTCGGCCACATACAGCCATTGCGGACTCTTGGCGTCCGGGTAGAACGCGAGGCCGAACGGCTGCTTCAAGCCTTTCGCGAAGGTATCGATCTTGGCCGCATGCGTGCCGTCCGACGACGGGTGCAACACCGAAACCTTCCCGCCGGACGTTTCGGTGAGAAGAATGTCGCCATTGGAAGCGACCACCATCTTGCGCGGTCCGGTGAATCCGCCGGCGAAGGTGTCGATGTGAAAGCCCTCGGGTAACGAGAGCATCGCCCCGGCGGGCTTGTCGACCACGCGAGAGCGATTGGTGGCCGACTTGGTGGCATACGCGGACGGCAGTGATGCCACGGTGATGTGGTGGACCCGACCGGGTGCGTCCTGCGACCAGTCGGCCGTCCGGCGGCTTTCGGCGGGGACATTGGTGGCGGCATCATTTCCCGGCGGCGCGGCCTTCGGCAAACCCTGAAAATAGGCGATCAAGTCGCTGCGGTCCGAGGCCTGATCGACCGCGATGACCATGGCGGTGCCGGGCACGAGGCTCGAGGGCGCGGCCAAGAAATGATCCAGGGTCGTCGAGTCCCAGGTGAGACGCGAGGAGCGCAGGGCTGCAGTGTAGGAGAATTGCGGGGAGCTCGCAGCAGGGCGTCCCATCAAGTTGATCAACGACGGCCCCTGCGCGCCCCCGCCATCGTCGGGTTCGGCACTGTGGCAGACACTGCATCGTTCCTTGAACAGCGTCTTGCCGCGGTTCGCATTGCCGCCGGCTACGGCATGCGATGAAAGCAGCCACGCCGCACCGAGTGCCAGCCAAAACCGGGTATTCAGACGGGGGACCATATCGCACCTTGAAGGAGAAGTTGGGCTATGCGGAATATAATACTGTTTCCTTATGTCCCTTTCCTTCGATCTTCCTGCCGCCGCTGATGAAAACCTGGCCGTTCATGCCACCGCGGTCACCGCTCGCCTTGCCGGTGCCTACGTCTGCGTGGAGCCGGATCTCGTGCTTGCGGATTCCGGTCTCGCCTGTGACACCTTCAATTTTGTGTGCCGAGCCCGGCTCACCCCGTCCACCGCTGCGCGCCGCGCGGCTGAGGCGGTGAGTCACTTCCGTGCAGCAGGCCGCCCGTTTTCTTGGTGGCTCGGCCCCGGATACTCGCCCGACTCGTTGTCTCAGATTCTCCGAGATCAGGGCCTCTTCGAAGCAGAGAGCGAAGCAGCGATGGCGCTCGACTTGACGGAGCTCCAGTCATCCCCGCCCGACGTCGAAGGGCTGACGATCCACCGCGTCCGAACCGACGAAGACTTGCACGCATACGCCACGCTCAGCGCCGCGAATTGGGATCCGCCCGATCCGCATGTGCTGCAATATTATGACCTTGCTGCGCCCGTGTTGCTGCACGCGTCCGCTCCGCAGTGGCTCTACCTCGGACGCGTCGACGGCGAGGCGGTCGCAACAGCGGACGCGACCTTCGGCGGCGGCGTGGTCGGGTTGTATAACATTGCCACACGTCCTGCATTTCGACGCCGCGGGATCGGACTCGCCATGACGCGTGCGCCACTGATTGAAGCTCGCGCCGCAGGGTGGAGTAGGGGAATCCTGCAGGCCGCTGCGGGAGGCGTCAGTGTCTACCAGCGCGTGGGGTTCCGACCGTTCGGCAGGGTGACCGAGTTCAAACCTGCCACGGGTTGATGATGTTGCTATTCAGGGGGTGAGCGTTGCGCCGGCGAGTCGGCCGACGGCCCCCAAGGTTGTTTGCGCTGCGTTCAGGCCAAGGCGAAAGTCAGCGTCGGTGTACGTTGCATAAACGTCGGTGGGCTGATGCCATTGAGGATCCCAGCCCGCGCCGATCTCGCGTCCCCGCTCGCTCTCGCGCAGGCTGATTGCCGGCACCAGGTCCATGAACGGCGTGCTATCCGTGTTGGTCATGTGCGGACCGACGGAGGCGGGATAGTCGGTCGCGTAGGTTTCGTTCGCGGCGTAGAAAGCCCAAGCCAATTTCTGGGCGCCGTCGGCTGCCTTGGCGGCCGATTGAAATTCGATGTTCACGTCCGCTTCCGGCCGCTGCTCCTTCGAGACACTGCCATCCGCGCGCGGCATGCCATGATCGAAAAGCATCATGTCGTGCTGGATCATGCCCAGCCACCGCGGTTCGGGATAGCGTCCCGATCCGGCGGGCTCCTCCTTGCCCTGTAGCGACGCCCGCTGCGCGACGTATGCATAAGCGCCATTCAGCCCGGTTTCCTCATTGTTCCAGAGTACGAAGCGGATCGACCGCTCGGTCTTGACCTCGGGTGAGGACAGAACGCGCGCCAGTTCCATGACCAATGCAGTTCCCGAGCCGTCATCGTTGGCCGCTTCACCCCATCCATGTCCATCCATGTGAGCGCCGACGATGTACATTTCATCCGGATGCGCAGTGCCTACCTTGGTGCAATACACTTCCTCCCGTTCGCCGCCCGCGCTGGGCTGGGAATTGAGGGCGCGCAACGTCTCGTCGGGCTGCAGCGTGGGATCGGTGTTGACGCCCGTATGCGCCGTCACTCCGCGGTAACGTCCGCCGCCGACCGCCATATTGGCGCCTTTTGCGATCGGAGGCCCGCTCGGGCGCGCCGCATCGGTGGGAAAATACGTGTACTTGAGCCGGGCAATATTCGAGCAACCGTAGCTCTTGAGTTGCGCTTCGATCCAATCCACGGCGCCACGATTGCGATCCGTTCCCTGGCGGCGATCACCGAACCGCGTCAGTCCCTTGATGGTCGCTTTATATCTCTGCAGATCGAGCCGTCCGACCAGAACCTTGACCGGATCGGCCTGCTTCGAATCGATATCGGTGCCCGCGGGCGCCGATGTCGCGCGCAGAGACGCCGTCAGAATGACCACCGCCGAGATTGCCGCCGCGCATCGATTCATGAGTACTCCTTGGATTTCCGGATCTTTACTTCGTCGCTTCGTCCCACTCTTGCCGGCCGCGCTCGATCAGCGCAGCGCGGTCCTCTTCGAGCAGCCAGCGCTGCTTCGCCAGGGTTTCAACGGCAGCGCCGTAGCGATTCATATAGTCGTCGCGGTTCGCGTAGCGTTCCGCGATCGACTTGCGTGGATCTTGCATTGCCAGGCGCTCCGCAGCCGTCTTTGGAAACGCAATGTAGGAACCCTCGAATGAAACGCGCTCCTGTGGTGCGCCGATGGACGCATCGCGTAGATTCCAGCCGGTGTATGTCGCGAGCGGAACCGTAATTTCCGGCAGACGTACGCCATCGCGATCGTTGCCATCGGCATCGACCTGCGGCACCAGTACAGGAAACGGCTGGCCGACCTTGGGCGGCTGGTTGCCGACGATTCCCTGAGTCCAATCCGGTCCGAAGTCGATGCGATACGCGGTGCTTGCCTCATGCGGCCTATTGACGCCCGGAATGACGGGGAACGCATACCCGTCCACGGGCACCAGGGTCCGGTCCGCTATTCGTGGATAGCTGCTCTCCGGCGGCGTGGAATCGCCGCGAACCCATGCATCCATGTTGGCAATCATTGCGCGCCAGAAAAAACGCACCGGCAACGGCGACTCCGGTTCTTGCCCGAGCAGGTCACCGTTGCCGCGCGCCGGCGGGAAAGGCCCGGAGAAATGCTGCAAGCCCGTGAAGTGGTAGATGCGCACGCTGGGCGACACGGATACATCGCGTTTGCCGTCGGCGGTCGTGCTGACCAGCGATGCGGCACGACCCCAGTATTCATAGGATGTATTCGACAGGAAGACTTTCGGCACCACTCGATCGGCAGCGGCGCGGTCGAGCAATCCAGCGCTCGCGCCGCCCAGGGGCTCGCGCTCCGGAAGATCGGTAAACGGGAAAATATCCGTGGGGTAGAAAACCGCCGAGGTCGGCTGTGCATCGCGCGAAGGCTGCGCGAAGCGATAGTTGAAATTGCCGCGGCCGGCCCCGGCGACGTGTGCCAGCACACCGTCCAGCGAGATTTTTCCATCTTCGTCCGCATTGAAGCCTTGATAGAGGAAGTCGCGCAGGAAGCGCCCGGTCTGCGAAATTCCCTCTGCGTAAACGCGGCGGGCGGGAACGACCGCTTCGGCGGAGCGTTTGGCGTACGAGGCGAAATCGCGAACGGCGGCAAAACCCAGTCCGGCGACGACCGGGTCGGCCACCACATACACGTACTCGTAGATTTTTCCCGGCTGAAATCCGCCATCGAGATGGATATATCGATCGCTGGGCGAGAGCTTTCCGTCCACGGTGTGTGCGAACTGCCATTGAGATCGCGGGATCGAAGTGCGTTTGGAGTCGCGCGAATCGCGCACCGTCAGCGTGTTGCGCGGGTCATCGGCTGCCGCAACCGCGTATTCGCTGCCGCCGATGTTGCCGATGATGAGATGCCCCAACGGAATCTCATCCGTCGCCTTCGATAACATGAGGTCGCCGCGCAACAGCCCGGTAATTTTCTTTCCATTTTCCCTGGCGATCGGGGCGTACAGCCGCAGAGCCTTGTCGCCGACTGCGTCCCACTGCCAACCCAGCGACACGATGCTGTAGCCATTGCGCAGCAGCCAGGCGTCCCCCGCGCTTTGCGCCAGATCCCGGTCCCCTCCGTCCACCAGAGAGACGATGCCTGTCCCGCCGCGGTTGGGAATTTCCATGATCATCGAGCCATTGCTCTTGTTCGCATCTTTTGGGCGAAGGGCAATGAAGTCCGACGAATACTCGACCTCGCCATTCTTGAGATTGACTGCATTGCCCAGATCGACAATGGCGCTGTTGTGAGGATTGGCCACCGCTGCGGAAAAATAAACGCGGCCGACGATGCGCTCGTAGGCGCCATGATCACCAAACGCCTTTCCGTCGAGTACATCCGTGCGAGAGGAGAGTTCGACTCGCACCACACCGGCATGTACAGCCGGTATGACAGCGATAAGCTGCGCCAGCAGACAGACGCATCGGCGGAAAGACATGAGCGGAAACCTCACAGGTGATTTATCGTTCGACCCGAAGTCCGGAGAAGGCCGAGTCTTTTATCACGCGGGCGCGATAGGCGCAACGCGACTCCGAGCATGCGCACCTCATCAGTGATGTCGACGAGGCCGCGTCCACGGGTGCGCACTATGATGGAGCCGCCGGCCTGCCACATCGGAGCTACTCGTCCGCCGCGGCGTCCTGGCGCACGCGCGCGAAGGTTCGGCGTCCCGCGATCAGAAATTCCAGAAAAGCGCGGGCCTCCGGGCTCGCGTAGCGGCCGCCCGAGATCTCCTCAGCCGCGCGCTCGCGCAGATTTCCGCCGCGCGCGAGTGTCTCGCGAAATGCCTGCTTGATCTCGGACAGCACCTCGCGCGTGAATCCGCGGCGCTTGAGGCCGACCACGTTCAATCCATACACGGTGTTGCGCTCGGCCGCCATGCAGAAGGGCGCGACGTCGCTCGAGATGCGTGCGCCGCCGCCGATCATGACGCTCTCACCGATTCGCACGAACTGGTGGATGACCGCGCCGCCGCCGAGAAAGGCCCGGTCGCCGATGTGCACGTGTCCGCCCAGCAGTACGGCGTTCGCGATCACCACGCGCTCTCCGACCCTGCAGTCGTGCGCGACGTGACTTCCGGTCATGAGGAAGCAGTCCGCACCCACCCGGGTCGACTCTCCGGACTTGGTCGCGCGGTTGACGGTGACGTGCTCGCGGATCACGGTGCGTGCCCCGATGTGCACCCGGGACTCGGTCTCCGGCTTGAAGCCGAGATCCTGAGGATCGCCGCCGATCACCGCATACGGGTGCACGACCACGCCGTCCTCGAGATGGCAGTGGCGCCCGATGAGGGCATGCGCATGAATCACGCAGCCCTGTCCGAGACGGGCGCCGTCCTCGATGAGTGCCGCCGGATGAATGCTCGAGGCGGTCATCGTAACGCTCGCACGGTGGTTAGTAGGATCTTGAGCATGGACTCCCCAGAATGTAGTGGTGGTATCGCCAGGTTCCCTATCATAATTGCACGCGCGCCGTGGGGCGAGCCACGCCGTTGTCGAGCACGCAGGCCATTTCACGCCTCTGGAAGAACCGGATGAGGTCGGCGCTTTTCTACGCGAATGGATTCGCGCGCCGCTCAAAGCGGTCGCGGGATAATTCCTACAGAACTGCTCAGCGACATGCGGATAGCGGTGCCGGCGCTGTGCGCGTAAAACTCCGTCAAGCCCATCGCACATGGGAGGCCGGAGGGGGACGATGCGTATTCGATTCACCGCGGCGGCGGCATTGATTTTCATGGTTGGCTGCAACAATCACGGCAACAATGGCAGCGGCAGCACTTCCAATTCCACGCCTCAGCCCGGCGATCTGCTGCAGTCCCCGCCCGAACAAGTGACTTCATTCGGCACCGCCGATTTGCTGGCCATGCTGGGCGGTACCACGACGGGCAAGCTGCTGCTCCAATTCTCGTACACTCCGGCATGTTCAATCACCGTGTACCACCTCGAATACCACACCGTCGATCCCGCCGGCAACGTGACACCGGCGTCGGGCGCGCTGATGGTGCCGAGCGGCTCCTCATCCTGTGAAGGCGGCCGCCCGATTGTCGTGTACGCGCACGGCACGAGCACGGATCGAAACTATGACATCGCCGATTTGAACGCGAGCGATAACGACGAGGGGTTGCTGCTGGCGGCGGTGTTCGCCGCCCAAGGCTACATCGTGGTGGCGCCCAACTACGTTGGCTACGATATCTCGACGCTGACGTATCATCCGTACCTCGACGCGGATCAGCAATCGAAGGACATGATCTATGCGCTGACAGCGGCGCGCAGTGCGTTGCCCACGTCGGCCGCACCCGGCACGACGGACGGTGGTAAATTGTTCATCACCGGGTATTCGCAGGGCGGGTACGTCGCGATGGCGACTCATCGCGCGATGCAGAACGCCGGCATGGTGGTCACGGCCGCGGCGCCTTTGTCCGGACCCT
>Ga0208193_1000268_pt1 | contig 32372 bp, 30 predicted proteins | sample June2015DPH_17_2_FD_184716 | JGI IMG/M metagenome (GOLD analysis project Ga0208193, IMG submission 184716) | Peatland microbial communities from SPRUCE experiment site at the Marcell Experimental Forest, Minnesota, USA - June2015DPH_17_10... | ecosystem: Environmental > Terrestrial > Soil >... | reverse complement strand
GAGAGACAGGGACAAGGGATATAGGGACCAGGGCAGTTCTCCTCTTGCTGTGGAGCGATCCCACTCTGGCCGCGCTAAAACGAATACGCGGCGAGGGTGGGGCGTCCGAACTTTATATCTTCGGGAGAGATGCTTTAGTCCGCGCTTCAGGCAAACGGTCTTGATTCATTTTGATCTCCGCGCCCCACCCTTGTGGTGTTTTGCCGCCAGGAGGGTGGGATATTTACAGCCTTTTATAACTTTTGCTCTTTATCTACACTCCCCGTTCCCTTGTCCCTATTCCCTGTCTTTTCACGCTACGGACATCACCAGCTTGCCAAAATGGCTGCCATTCTCCATCCGCGCCAGCACCTCGCGCGCATGCGTCCACGGAAAATCCTCGCCCACGGGCCGCAGATTGCCCAGTGAAACAGCTTTATTCATCTCCACAAAATCCTGCCGCGAGCCCACATAAATCCCACGCAGCCGTACCTGCTTATGCAGAATCAACGGAACCGGCAGCGCTTCCGGCGGCGTCGGCCCAGCCCCGGACCCAGCAGTTAGCACGCCCACCTGCGCAATCGTGCCGCCCATCTTCACCGCCTTCAGGGATCGCGCCAGCGTTCCCACCCCGCCAACTTCGACAATCAGATCCACGCCCTCGCCGTCCGTCTCATCCAGCGCCCAACGGGCCCAATCCGGCGTCGTCTTGTAGTTCAATCCGGCATCGAGGCCCAACTCCTGCGCCCGCTCCAGCTTTTCGTCGCTGCTGGAGACACCCAGCACCCGCGCTCCCCTCAGCCGCGCAAGCTGCAGCGTGAAGAGCGACACCCCGCCCGTCCCCTGGATCAGCACCGTCGCGCCCGGCTTCAGGTCCGCCGCGGCCAGCGCATTCCACGCCGTCACCGCCGCGCACGGCAGCGTCGCCGCCTCCTGGTAGCTCAGATGATTGGGGATCTCCACCAGGCCTTTTTCGTTCAGCACGACATACTCGGCCAGCATGCCGTCCGTGTCGCCGCCCAGCGCGCCCTTGGTCTTCTCCGGCGTCGGCGGCCCATCAATCCAGTTCTGCATAAAGATGCCCGCCACGCGGTCGCCAGCCTTCCACGGCGATGCACCGTTGCCTGTGGCAATCACCTCGCCCGCGCCATCCGAGCAGGGAATCCGCGGCAGCTTGAGCTTGGGGTTATAAGTCCCCTTCACCATCATCAAGTCGCGATAATTGAAGGAGATGGCATGAATCTTCACCAGCACCTCTCCGGGCCCCGGCTCCGGCGTTGTGCGCTCCGTAAATTCCAGCTTGTCTACTCCAAAAGAACCGATCTGCCAGACCCGCATGAATGCTCCTTATGACCTTTGCGTATGAATAACCCATAAAGACCGCTGATTTTCGGCTAAAAACTAATTTAAAGAATCGAAACCAGCTGAAGTCCCCGTAGAATGGAAGATATGGCCCGTGGTTGGGAAAGTAAATCCGTGGAGGAGCAAATGGCAACTGTGCAGCAGACGGTACCGATAGCGCCGGCAGGTTTCAATGCTGGGGAAGCTCGCCGCGTAGCGGAAGTCGAGCGCACCCATCGCGCCCGGCAGAAACAGGCACTGAATCTGCAGAAAGAAAACATTCTTTCGCAGCGAACCTCAAGCCCGGCCCGCCGCCAGGCCCTTGAAGCGGCACTGGCGCAGATTGAGGCCGAAATAGCTAAACTCGATTGACCCTGACCCGCGAAAGCGGGTTTTTTATTAGGCGCTTCCACCGCTGAAGGCGCTCCACCGTCGCGGCGTATCTGTTTATGCAGCCAGGGCGGGAAACTCTAAACCGTCAACTATCCCTGTGAAGCATGTACGGGTTCGCCTGCTGCACCGGCGTCAGCACCACGTCCGCAATATTCACATGCGCGGGTCGCGTCGCCGCCCACAGAATCACGTCCGCAATATCCTCCGCCGTCAGCGCCTTCACGCCTTTGTAGACATTTCCCGCGCGATCCTCATCTCCGTGGAACCGCACCAGGCTGAAGTCCGTCTGCACCATCCCAGGGTCCACGCTCGTCACGCGGATCGGCGTTCCCAACACATCCTGCCGCAGCCCGTCATTGATGGCCTTCTCCGCAGCCTTCGTTGCGCAGTACACCGCGCCGTTCGGATACGTAATATGACCGGCAATCGAGCCGAGATTGATCACATGCCCGCTCCTGCGCTCCACCATTCCCGGAACCACCGCTCGCGTCACATACAGCAGCCCCTTCACATTGGTGTCAATCATCTCGTCCCAGTCGGAAACCTTGCCTTCGTAGACCTTCTCCAGCCCACGGCTCAGCCCCGCGTTGTTCACGAGGACTTCAATCTCCCGCCAACCTGCCGGCAGAGCCGCAATCGCTCGCGCAACCATCTTGCTGTCGCGTACATCCAGCGAAAGCATCAGCACATCCTGCGCGCCACGCTCCCGCGCCTCTTCTGCCACAAATGCCAGCTTTTCCACCCGTCGCGCCGCGAGCAGCAACTTCGCGCCCTCGGCAGCAAACGCCAGCGCCGTCGCCGCGCCAATCCCCGCGCTCGCTCCCGTGACAAAAACAATCTTCCCTTGTAATTTCATGCCTTCATCCTAACCAATCGAAATCGGGTGCCCCACCCCCGCGGCGCATTTGTTTTCGCCGCGAGGGTGGGACACTTATGCTCTGGTTTTCTTGAGCTACAATCCCGTTCCTTCTGACCCCTGATCTCTGCCCCCTGATCTCTGTCTTGCCATTCTGTACTGCCCCACAGCCCAATCCTCACCTCGAAGCCCATCCGCAATCGCCTGATCGAAGATGTGCATCATTTCCTCCGCCAAACTCAGCGTCACGCCGCTCGTCTTCGCAGCCGCGCGAAGCATCCCAAGATCCTTCTTACCCAACCCAATCGTCGCCCCCACATGCTCCGGCGGATGCAGCATGACATTGGCATACGCCGCATAGAACGGCGACTGAAACAGTGCGCTGTTCACCGCCCCAAAGAAGACCGCAGGTTCAATCCCTTGCGATTCCGCAAAAACAAATCCCTCCGAGAGCGAGTGAATCATCGCGGAAATGAGAAAATTTCCGCCCAGCTTTACCGCATGAGCCTGCTTCGGCTCCGTGCCCACTACGGTATATCCGCGTGAAATCGCTCCCAGCACCGGCTTCGCGCGCTCCACAGCATCCTCAGCTCCCGCCAGCACCAACCACAGCTTGCCCGCCTCGGCCACATTCGGCCTGCCAAACACTGGAGCTGCCACAAACGCAATCCCACGCTTCTTATGCTCCTCCGTCAATCTCTCGGAAAGCCCCACACTGATCGTGCTGCACGCAATATGAAGCGAGCCCGGCTCCAGCGCATCCAGCAATCCGTTTGCGCCAAAGAGCACTTCTTCATTGGCCTCATCGTCAAACAGCATCGTGATTACCGCATCCGCCCCAAGCTCAGCCTCGGCAGGCGTGGCCGCGGCAATCGCACCTTCGCGCAGCAGCGGCTTTGTTCGGCCTTCAGTGCGGTTCCACACCGCCAGCTCATGCCCGGCAGCGATCAACCGCAAAGCCATCGGCGTGCCCATCGCACCCAGGCCCAGAAATCCAATCTTCATCGCGAAATATCCTTTCAGTTTTGCCGCTGCAATGTACCGTCTCAGATCCTTCTGAATGGATGCAGGATCATCGCAGCACGAACCGCAAACCTGCATCTTTACCGTGCAATCTCCTATGCAGTTGAAGTGTGATACCACTTGAATATGAGCCTTCTCAGCGTCCTCATCCTTGCCATCCTTCAGGGTCTCGCCGAACTGCTTCCCGTCTCAAGCTCTGCTCACGTGGTCGTCGCTGAAAAGCTGATGGGCCTCGATCCGTCCTCGCCGCAAATGACGCTGCTCCTTGTGATGCTGCACACCGGAACCATGTTTGCCGTCATCGTTTACTTCTGGAAGACGTGGAAGAAGGTCTATTTTTCCAGCACCACTTCGTTCATACGCATAACAACATATCTCGCCTGCGCCTTGGCTCTCACGAGTATTGTTGGTATCGTCCTCAAAGGTATTGTTGAGAAAACGCTCTTTCGTGGCGCGCAAAAAACCGAGATCGAGCAGCTCTTCAGTCATCTGGAACTCATCGCGCCGGCGCTTGCCGCCGCCGGCATCCTTATCCTCATCGCCGGCCTCATGGAGCGCCGCATCAAAAAGACCGGTTACACGCGAATCCTTGCCGATGAGGAAAGCACCTTAACCCTCATGCAGGCATTATGGATGGGATTGGTGCAGGGAATAGCTCTGCCCTTTCGCGGCTTCTCCCGCTCGGGTTCAACAATCTCCGCCGGCATGTTGGCCGGATCAGCCAAAGAGCCGGCAGAGCGTTTCAGCTTTGCAATGGCCGTCCTTATTACGCCAGCCGTAATCGCCGCGGAGCTGGTTCGCCTGCTCAAAGCCATGCATGCATCCGCAGGCTCAGGCGCGCCCATCGATCTCCACGCATCGCTGCTCACCGGCGCGCTCGGCGCAGTTTTTTCCTTCATCGCAGGCCTGCTTGCGCTCAAGTGGCTGAGCGGCTGGCTGGAATCCGGCCGCTGGTATTTATTCGGGATTTATTGCCTGATCGCATCGGCAGCGGTCTTCTACCTGCACACACGCGGCTTCTGAAGCTGGTGTGCGCAGAATCTCCGCTACTGCTGCATAGCCACAAGCTGGTGCGCAATCGCAAACAGCGCCAGCTCGAGCCGCGTCGAAACGCCTGTCTTGTCGAAGATATTGGAGAGATGCCGCTTGACTGTCTCTTCGCTCAGCCCGAAGCTGCGCGCAATGTCGCGGTTGGTGCAGCCTTCCACAATGGCGCCCACCACTTCCAGCTCTCGCGGCGTCAGCCCGTATGTCTTGCGCGGCTGCACCTCAGCCTTCTGCATCAGTTCATGCAGCGCCGTCACCAGGTTCGCCACGCGCTTGCCGCCAATCCAGTAATCCCCGCTCACCACCGTGCGGATGGAGGTGTGCAGATCCTGCACCAGCGAATCTTTCAGCACAATCCCGCGCGCCCCAATATGCAGCGCCTCAATGATCTGCTGTGTCGTAATCGTGGAAGTGAGCAGGAGAATCTTCACCGTCGGCGATCCGCTCATGATCGCCCGCATCGCCTCAAGGCCCGGGAGCCTGGGCATCAGCAGATCCAGCAGAAGAATATCGGGCTGCAGCTCAAGCGTCTGCGTGATCGCTTCGTCGCCGTCTCCGGCTTCGCCCGCCACGTCGAATCCGCTCGCGTCCGCAAGCATATTGCGCACGCCAATACGAACGACGGGATGATCGTCTGCAATAACGATTCGAATCGTTCGTTCCACCGAGGCCTACCCCTCCAACAACAAACTTCGACTCGATGGCAATCGCAGGTACTGCAAAGCCTGACATTGCCGTAATGCCCGTGACATCACACTTCTTTTTTACTGCGGAGAAAACTCCCTTCCTAGCATATCTTTAAGAGCCTCGATTGCGCTACTTAGCTGTGCGACGATTGCGCTGCTGTTATCCAATTTGTCACTCTCGGCTTCGAGCATTGCGCCCAGCCGGGCCGCATCCACGGCGCCTACCATGCCGCATCCGCCCTTGATGGCGTGCCCAATATGACGCACCATCATCTTGTCTCCCCGCTCAATCGCGGCTTTGAGCGTAGGCAGTCTCCGGCTCAGGTCGTCCACGACAGTACTATAGATCTGGCGTACACCGGCCTCCGGCATCAGCGCCCGTAGCGCTTCCAGCTTGTTTTTATCCAGAGTGGCCTCCAGGTTGGACGCATTGGAGGATGTTTCTCTTTTTGAATCAGTTACTTGCGTCGCAGAGGCTTCCTGTTTCTCGCGCCGTGCCGGCTCGCGTTCGCTCTTTTCAAGCCATTGCTTCAGCTCTTTGGTTCCAAAGGGTTTGCCAAGAAACCCATCCGCACCCAGCACGTCATCGATGTGCGGCTCGCTCGCGCTCATGGCCAGAAGCACGGTGCCCGATTCCGGACGCACCCGCTCACGGAACTGCGAAATCAGGCTCGCGCCTCTCAGGCCCGGCATTCTGACATCCATCAGAATCACCCTCGGCCTATAATTTTCGGCGTCCAGCATTGCCAGAGCCGCGACCCCGTCCTGTGCCGTTCGCACTTCGTAGCCCTCAATCGTGAATACGGTGGCCAGAACCTCGCGGCTGACCTCATCATCATCCACAATCAGCACGGAAACATGGTCGGCGTCGGAATAATAGGAAGACATGGGGTAAGTTTGCCATGTCCGGCATAGTCCCAACCATCACGCAAGTGTGGGATACGCGTAGCTTCATATAGTCATCCAGCTAGCCCGGGAATTGATAACTGACTCAAAATCGGATACTGAGCCCGGCCCGCTATTCCATCGCGCTGGCGCTCACCTCATGCAGCCATCCCGGAGCCTTCAGCAACTCCCGCGGCCGCGAGCCGTCCGCCGGACCCACCAGCCCATCGCGCTCCATTAAATCAATCAGGTGCGCAGCCCTTCCGTAGCCAATCCGAAGCCGCCGCTGCAGCAGGGAAGTCGAGGCCTTGCCGAACTCGAAGACCAGCCGCACCCCATCGTCATACAGCGGATCGTTCTCTTCCTCACCTCCGCTGCCGCCTTCCATGCTCGCCCGCTCATCCTTCGGCGATTCCAGAAATCCTTCCGCGTATTCCGCATTGCCCTGGTCTTTCCAGAACTTCACAATGGCCGCCGTCTCCTTCTCGCTCACATAAGGCGCATGCAACCGCATCAGGCGGCTCGTTCCCGGCGGCAGAAACAGCATGTCGCCGCGTCCCAGCAGCGCTTCTGCGCCATTGGTGTCGATAATCGTCCTCGAATCCACCTTCGTCGAAAGCCGGAAGCTGATTCTCGTCGGCACATTCGCCTTGATCAGGCCGGTAATCACGTCCACACTGGGCCGCTGCGTCGCCAGCACCAGGTGAATCCCCACCGCGCGCGCCATCTGCGCCAACCGCGTGATCGACTCTTCCACATTCGCCCGGTCCAGCATCATCAGGTCCGCCAGCTCGTCAATCACAATCACGATGTATGGCAGCGGCTCTTCGTCCGCCTCAAGACCCTGTCCAAAGAGTGAAAGGCTGGAACCTTCAAACAACTTGTTGTACTGGTCAATGTTCCGCACCGAACGCGAAGCCAGCAGCTTCAGCCGCCGCTCCATCTCCCGCACCGCATTCCTCAGCGCATTCGCCGCCAGCTTCGGCTCCGTGATGATCGGCGTAAACAGGTGCGGCACGCCCTCATACATGCCCAGTTCCACGCGCTTCGGATCGACAAGAATCAGCCTCACCTGCTGCGGTGTCGTCCGGAAGAGCAGGCTCATGATCATCGCGTTGATCGCCACCGACTTGCCCGAACCCGTCGAGCCCGCAATCAGCACGTGCGGCATTCCGGCCAGGTCCGCCGTTACAATCCGCCCGTTGATGTCCTTGCCCATCGCCAGCGTCAACCGGCTCTTCGCCTTGGCAAAGGTCTCGCTCTCCAGCACCTCGCGCAGGTGAATCGTCTCGCGCTCATGATTCGGCACCTGGATGCCCACGGTGCTCTTGCCCGCCATGCGCTCGATCAGAATGCTTTCGGCCCGCATCGCCAGGCACAAGTCGTCCGCCAGGCCCGTCACGCGGCTGTACTTCACGCCCGCCTCCGGCTTGAACTCGTACGTCGTCACCATCGGTCCGGGATTGATCTGCACCACCTGCCCGCGCACGTCGAATTCCGCGCACTTCTCCACCAGCACGCGCGCTTCCTCGCGCAGTTCCTCTTCGCGAACCGCCTGCGGACCTTCGCCTTCCAGCAGCAGCGTGCTCGGCGGCAGCTTGTAGCCGCTTACATGCTTCGGAGCCACCGTCACCATGCGCTCTTCCACATCGGCCCGCTCGTGGATCTCAATCGACTCTTCCACCGGCGCAGCCTGCGGAGCCCGCATCGCCGCCATCGGCTGCTGCCTCACCGGTGCGGGAGCCGGTTCTGGTTCCATATGAGCCTGGATAGCCTCATACCGCGCCGTCACCGGAACCTGCTCGGGCTCAGGCGTCGCATACGCTTCCTGCACCCTCGCCGGGATGGGCATTTGAGTCGGAGCCGGGACGGCAGCCGGCCTCTGAACCTGCGCGGCCTCCGCATACGCCGTCTGCGCCGCGCTCACCCCAGCTACAGCCGGCCCGGCAGCATCCACCGTCCGCTCCCAAATGCTCGCCTTGCCAGCAACTCGTCGCACCGGCTCCGCCGCAGTTGCAACTGGCACAGTAGGCTGGCCCGCATCCTGCATCTGATCCATCGCCCGCTGCCGCTGATACGCCGGAATCTCCTCCACCGGATCAATCTCGCGCTCACGCTTCCGCCAGAAAAAGGAAGCCAGTCCCCGCGGAGTCCGCATGTTCGCCGCAGCCTCACCCTCCGCCGAACCGGTATACAAGCTCTGCGACGGTCCCGGATTCTGCTGTTCTTCATTCAGCAGCGCCCCGCGCTTGATCGCATCGCGTTCAGCCTTCTGCTCCGCGCGCTCTTCACGCCAGTTCTGCCAGCGATCGTTCCACACCTGCAGTTGAACCCAGTGCGCCGAGAGCCACTCATACATCGCGCGGAAATTCAGCGCCAGCGCAAAGTACACACCCGCAGCGGCCAGTACACCCGCCACCAGCCACGCGCCCTGCACATTCAGGTATCTCACCAGCAGGCCAGCCATCAACCGGCCCACCACGCCTTCCACCGGAATCGCGTGCATCCACTGCCAGTGCCACGGCAGCAGCCCAAACATCACCGGCACAAACGCCACCGCGCACACCATGCCCAGCCCGCGCAGCCACGCCGCCCCGTTCCACCGCGAACGCGTCCAGCCCCACGCAATCGCACCCATCCATATAGGAACAAAAAATGCCGTCAGCCCAAGCGTCTGCAGCGCCAAGTCGCTCATCGTCGCGCCAAACGGCCCAATCCAGTTCTTCACCATCCCCTGCGTGCCGGGGTCGATGGAAGTATTCAGTGAGGGGTCAGCCGTGTGATAGGTGGCCAGCGAAAGCAGCAGCAAAATCGAGGCCAGCGCCAGCACCACGCCAAGAAACACATTCAGGGGGCGGCTGCGCGTCGGCGCAAGTGCAATCTGGATAGGCTTAATCATTCAGGATCGTCTCTCCACACCGGCACGCTCGCCGCAATCCTGTTCGCATTGCAGACAAGCACCAGGAAAGGAGGCGAGAATCCCAGAGCAGCTTTCATTATCGTTTCCGCTCAAGGCGAAAGCCGGGCAAAACCGGGCAGGGGAATCACACTCTCCACCCCCGCGTTCCTACCCCGCTCTTTCATCCCCAATCTGAATGACCAGCAGTTGTTGCCTTCACTCAAAACAACTCTGCCAGTCTCTCACCGTAAAAATTGGCTGTGATTGCGTGGAGAATGGATATGGGCGCGCACTAAATCATATCTATTTAGCACGCGCCCACACCGGCCGATATAGCGTTGTTCGGGTTCGACCCCTGTCGTCCCCACCATTTCTTTCAATCAATTGCTATGCTCGGCAGTGTCTTGATTCCGCGCATCCCAAGCCCGGAATCAAACGGAGAGAGGCTGCCACTGGCTACGTTCTGGATGAACTGAAACTACCGGATAGGGAAAACGAGGGGAGGGAAGGGGGGCGAGGGGGGACCGATGAAGGGAATTCCGGCGGCAAACCACGATCCGCCTCCAGCGACCCGGATGAGGAGCACCGGGCTGGTGCAGGTGTCCGGCGGCGTAGGCGAAAGCCTGTCCTGAATGTGAAAATCGCCATTTGCCTGAATCGGTACGCCGGCAGCACCGGTGCTGTGCTGGACGTCCCCGTCATTCGCGCAGAACAGTGTCGCAAATACGCTCGCGCCGGCGTTGGTTCCGATGCCATTTCCTGCGCCCAGGAGAAGACCCTGGCCGTCGACCTGGATGAGCCCGCCCACCCTCGCCTGGGCCTGAAGGTCACGGATCACCCAGATCTGGCCAGCGGCTGGGATGTCAAACACGGCTGTACTTAATGAACCGGTGGTAATATCGCCAATCCCTCCACTGAACGCGGCCAGATTCTGGGCGTGGGCCGACTGAGCCATAGCTCCGAGGACGGAGACTACGGCGATTAACATGCTGATTTTTTTCACGATGATGCTCCTTAATCTGATAACAGGGTTGTAGTTGTAGGCGATCAGTTTTGCGTGGCGATATGGAATTGCTCGTGAGCCGACGAACGACTTTTCCGAGCTTATTTTCCGGACCTCGTTTATCCGCATTTGCCGATCACCCAATACCCAAGGACAGAACCGAGAAAACCGCAACTTTGAAACCGCGTAAGACGAAGTGCCAGGGATCTTGCGCAGCGGAGATCGGTATGGAACCGATCACAGCTGTCACTGCAAAGACGTGTGTAAGAATCCGTCTAACAAATCGCGAACTCATTCTCATCTAATTCGGCGCCAGATGGCTGTAACCACGATGTAATTTGTTTGTCAGATTATTGTCATCGGTAACCTTACAGGAGCGTTGTTTGCTCCGCTTCCCACTGAGTAATTCCGCCCCTGCCTTTTCGATGGACTCACGCACTCCAGACGCTGCCCGGCTTGAGGGGCACGTCCACGCGTCTTTATAGCGGCCTGCATCCGCGTCAGGAAACCGCCAGGCGTTAAGCTGGAATAAGGGCCTCTAGGCATGGCAGTGCCACTCCCAGATTGCGTATTGTGATTGCAATTCAGACCAAAGATGAGAGCCGCTGAAAGAATTGCGCGCATCTCGAAGATGGAGATCATGAAGATCATACAGATGGCGGACCTGGTTCGGTTCCGGACAATGACGACGCAGGAGCTTCGAGAAACATTTCTCATCAGCAGCCTCTTTCAACCGGGACAAATTGCGTTGTTCTATATCGATCTGGACCGAACGGTGATCGGTTCAGCGGTTCCGCTTGCGGAGCCGCTTGCGCTGCCCACGGAGGATGCGTTGCGTGCCTCCTGCTTTACTGAGCGCCGCGAACTGGGAGTGCTGAATATAGGCGGGCCTGGGACAGTGCAGGTGCAGGATGCCGAGTACCAGCTCGATAAGCTCGACGCCTTATATGTGGGCCGAGGAAACGAGAAGATTGTCTTCGCCAGCAAGGATGCCTCTAATCCCGCGGAATTTTATCTTCTAAGTTATCCATCCCACGCGGTGCATCCCACGAGCCTGATACGTGCAAGTGAGCAGCAGGGAAGTAAGCTCGGCTCGCCGGAGACTGCGAATCTGCGCGAGATTACGCGCCTGATTCATCTGAATGGAGTGAGAAGCTCGCAACTGGTGATGGGTTTCACGCGCCTGTCGCCAGGAAGCGTGTGGAATACGATGCCTGCGCATACTCACATGCGGCGCTCTGAGGTTTACCTTTATTTCGACCTGGATGCAGATCAGCGCGTGATGCATCTCATGGGGCCGGGCGATGAGACGCGGAGCCTCGTCGTTGCAAACAAGCAGGTGGTAATCTCGCCTGGCTGGTCTATTCATACCGGAGTTGGGACGAAGAACTACTCGTTCTGCTGGGGGATGGGCGGAGAAAACCAGGAGTACAGCGACATGGATGCGCTGGCTATTGCGGATCTTCGTTAGCGGCAGGCTCTTTTAATGTTTGGCCAGCGCATCCATCTCAGAGGCGGCCAGCAAGAATCCTCCCACGCCGTATACATAACTTGCCGAGGCGTTGAATTTGCCGGGCTGGCCGTCGATGGGCTGAATTGATCCCAGACGACCGTCTGCATAGATGTGCGTGAGAATCGCTGCCCATGAGCGCTCGATAACGGGCTCAAATTTCTTGCGATCCAATATGCCTGTGCGTATTCCCCAGGCCATTCCATAGGTGTAAAAAGAGCTGCCGGAGATTTCAGGAAGATCATAAGCGCCGGGGTCCAGCAAACCGCTGCGCCACAAGCCGTCTTTGCCCTGGATCGCCGCAAGCCGGTCTGCCATCTGCTTGAACTGTTCAATGTACTTGCCGCGGGTGGGATAGTCTTTGGGCATTTCCGTGAGTACCTGCACGAATGCGCCCATGACCCAACCATTGCCGCGCGACCAGAAGATTTTTTGCCCGTTCTGCTGCTTCTGCGTAAAGTAGCGGCTGTCGCGGTAGTAGAGGCGCTCTGCGGGATCGTAAAGACTGGCCGAAGTCTCCCACCACTCTTTATCCATATAGTCGAGATAGCGCCGATCCCCGGTAATCGTGGACATGCGGGCCAGGACCGGCGGGGCCATGAATAAGGCGTCGCACCACCACCAGAGCAGCTTTTGCGGATCGTCTTGCCGAACGATGAGCCGGTCCATTGTTGCTTTGGTGTCTGCCATGCGGGCGGCATCGCGATTGTCACGGTAGAGATCCAGATAGGTGCGGCCAAGCGCCATATCGTCGGCGTGGGGGAAGCGGTTATTCTGCAGCTTCCAGTCAAAGCCTTCAGACATCTTTACCATTGCGTCGCGATAACGCGGGTCGCCGGTTGTGCGCGAGGCGGCGAGCATGCCGTCATAGAGCGCGGCATAGGTCCACTGCTGATTGAATGTGGATTCGACGCGCGCAAGCTGCCAGTCCGCTACTTTTTTTGCAGCTTTGCGAATGGCTGTGTGAGTCAGATCCGCAGACAGGCCGGTGGCGAGCGGGCCAGGGTTTTCCGGTGCATCGCCGACCGAATTACGCTCTGTTGGCACGGGAGCCTGAGCAGGCTGTGCGGTTTGGGCGCCCGCAACAAGAGAGGCGGCGGCAAACACAGCGATCAGAGATACGAAGGCTGCAAATTTAAAACTAAGGACGGCCTTAAAGCGTCGGGCAGCATTGATCTTCAGCGTGGAATCAGCAGTATTCGGCATACTGATTGGCAATCATAGCAGCAGAAGGATGTACGTTATCAATGCTTGCGAGATAGAATCCTGAGCTATGAAGCCGCAGAGCGGAGTTGTGTGCCGGACATCATGGCCTGCCTCGCAAATTGACAGAAGAATCTTCCTGAAAACAGCAACGGTTTCCGGGTTAGCAGCTCTTGCGCCATTTGCTCGCGGGGCGCTCCGCCATACAGGTGAATCGGAAGCATACCGCATGGTTGCCGCAACGGATCGCCAGAGGATTCTTACCGCGGCAGATCGCTATCTCTCGCAAAAGCCGCTTACGATTACTGCATTTCCCGCGAAACGAAGCGCTGGAGGGCTCCACGACTTCTTTTCGCAGGCGGATTACTTCTGGCCGAATCCGAAAGACCCTGATGGGCCGTATATCAATCGCGACGGGCAGAGCAATCCGGACAACTTTGACGATCATCGCCGGGTGATGGTGGCGCTTTCCATTCAGATGCCGGCGCTCACGGCTGCATGGCTGCTGACAGGCCGCTCCAGCTACGGCAAGCTAGCCGCCGATCATCTGCGGGCATGGTTTGTGACGCCCGAAACGCGCATGAATCCGAACCTGCGATATGCGCAGGCGGTCATCGGCGTTTCTACGGGGCGCTCGTATGGAATTATCGATACGCTGCACCTGGTGGAGGTGGCGCGGGCGGCGAGTTTGTTGCATACGCAGGTGCTCAGTGCCGAGGATGCCGCTGCCGTGAAGGCCTGGTTTCGCGAGTATCTTGCATGGCTCAATACCAGCAGCCCCGGCAAGGCCGAGCGCGATGCGCTGAACAACCACGCTATATGCTGGGCGCTGCAGGCTGCCGAGTTCGCGCGGCTCGTGGACGATGAGGCATCACGGCAGGAGATCTACCGGCGCTATTGCGAGATTATGCTGCCCAATCAGATGGCTCCGGATGGCTCGTTTCCTCGCGAGCTGACGCGTACCAAGCCGTATAGCTATTCCATTTTCAACTTCGATGGGATGGCGGCATTGTGCCAATCACTCAAGGGCCTTACGCCCGATCCGCTGAGCTTTCAACTTGCCGATGGACGCGGCCTTAAAAAAGCCGCGCAGTTTCTCTACCCATACCTCAAAGACAAATCCGCGTGGAAATGGGCGCATGATGTGGAGCACTTTGACGCGCTGCCTGTACGCTCACCAGGCCTTTTGTTTGCGGGCGTGGCATTTCATAATTCGCAGTATGTTGATCTGTGGAAGAGCCTGAATCCTGATCCGTCGGATAAGGAGATCATTCGGAACTATCCGATTAGGCAGCCGCTGCTATGGGTGTAAGGGGTGGAAATCATTCGGCGTGTGCAGCTTTAATGGAGGGCGCGCTATCAGCACACGTCCCGGCTGAATTCTGCTAATACTATTTTGATGGCCAATTCTAAAACGCAAATGCCGAAGCATGTTGAGACGGTGTTTCTCGATAGAGACGGTGTGTTGAATGAGAAGATGCCGGAGGGGCGTTATGTTACTTCCTGGGAGGAGTTCAAGCCCCTACCTGGTGTCGCCCAGGCGATCGGCAGTTTGAACCGCATGGGAATCCGCGTGATCGTGGTCAGCAATCAACGCGGGGTTGCTCTTGGACGCATGACGAATGCCGGTGTGGAAGCAATTCATGCTCGATTTCAGGACTTGCTGAGGGCTAGCGGCGCGCACATCGATGCGTTTTACTTCTGTCCCCACGATAAAGAGGGATGCGATTGCCGCAAACCAAAGCCTGGGCTCTTTCTGCAGGCCATTCGGGACTTTCCGGAAATTCAGACGGAGACGAGTATTTTCATAGGCGACTCTTTGTCCGATATTGAAGCAGGCCGTAATTTCGGAATGGCGACGGTGCTGATTCTGGGGAATGCGGAGGGTCGCAGGCCAGAGTGGGAGGAGGCGCGCAAGCTTGCCGATGCCAGTTTCGCGTCGCTGCCGGAGGCCGTTGAGTTGCTTGTTCCCTGAGAGCTGGTTTGAGCATGGAAACGAAGAATTCATCGAAGGAACAGCACGCGGCGTTTGATACTTGAGCAGCAGTGCGCGACAGGCGTATGTTTAGCTACGGCAGTTCTCATTTATAAGTATGGGTGTGCGCCGCACAATCGGCTTTGGCACGGGAGAAGACTGTGAAATTGATCAGGGCAAGGGCTCCGCTTCGGTTGGGACTGGCAGGCGGCGGTACAGACGTCTCGCCATACTGCGACGAATATGGCGGAGCAATTCTTAACGCGACCATTGGTTTATATGCTTACGCGACGATTGAACCGTTGACCGACCCGATTGTGTCCTTTCAATCCTTCGATCGCAATGAGCAGGTTGAGTATGAATCTACGAGTGCATTGCCGATGGATGGGAAACTTGACCTTCTGAAGGCTATTCACAACTACGCTGTGAAGAATTTCAACGACGGCAGGCCACTCCACGTGAAGGTTTTGACCCGTGTGGACGTGCCTTCCGGGTCAGGTCTTGGTGGATCTTCGACCCTGGTCGTAGCGATTTTGAAGGCGTATTCCGAATTGCTGAATTCACCACTGGACGACTACACGCTGGCGCATGTTGCTTATGTGATTGAGCGTGAGGAGGCGGGCCTTCAGGGTGGAAGACAGGACCAGTTTGCCGCAGCTTTTGGCGGCGTGAATTTTATGGAGTTTGGGCGCGAGGGGCGCGTTCTTGTGAATCCGCTGCGAATCAAGGAGAGCGTTCTGGCGGAACTTGAGGCTTCATTGCTGCTTTTCTTTACCGGCGCATCGCGGGAGTCTAAGGAGATTATTGCCGAACAGGCGCACAATGTTGAGCGGAACAATGAAGATGCGATTGAGGCGATGCATCAATTAAAGAAGGAAGCCTTCCTGATGAAGGAAGCCCTGTTGCGCGGAGACTTTCATGGGCTTCATGAGGTGATGCGCCGAAGCTGGGAAGCAAAGAAGCGCATGGCGCGGCAGATTGTGAATGAACAGATTGAGACTGCTTACGGCAAGGCCCTGGATGCCGGCGCGCACTGCGCGAAGATCTCCGGCGCCGGCGGCGGAGGCTTCATGATTTTTCTGACCGATCCGATGCGCAAGGAGCGTGTGGCCGAGGCGCTTGGAACGCTGGACACATGCGGGAATGTCTACCGATGCCACTTTACGACTTCAGGCGCTATGGTTTGGAAGGCAGACGCGTAGAAGCATGATTCCAAATGGATGATTCCTGAAGAGCCTCGAAGCAGGTTGAGGCTCCGCGGGAAGGTTATGCGAAAGGAAGCGAAAGTGGAGGCGATCATACTCGCCGGAGGTCTCGGCACACGACTAAGTTCGCGGCTTGTGGATCGTCCGAAGTCCATGGCTTTAGTGGCGGGACGCCCATTCCTGGCAATCTTGCTTGATCGGCTGGTGCAGTCCGGATGCACGCATGTGCTGCTTTCAGTAGGCCATTTGCACTCTGTGATCATGGATGCTTTTGGGGATAGTTATCGCGGCATTCCTATTACCTACGTTGTTGAAGAGACCCCGTTAGGTACCGGAGGCGCGATACGAAAGGCACTGGATTTCAGCCGCGAAGATTGCAGCCTGGTACTGAATGGAGATACTTACGTCGATCTCGACAGCGCTGCGCTTCTGGAGTTTCATCGCGCGGGTCATTCTTCGATCACGCTGGCTGTGGCGCAGGTGGCAGATTCCGGACGTTATGGGCGCGTTCGTATTGAGCGAGAGGGAAATACGGAATATGTAACCGGATTTGAAGAGAAGGGCCAGAGCGGCGAGGGATGGATTAATGCCGGCGTCTATGCGCTGAATCGAGAGTTTTCGTGGCCTGGACAGCTCGCGGAGCGGTTCTCATTTGAAAATGATGTGCTGGCGCCAGATGTGGGAAGTCTTCGGCCGCTCGCGTTTCGGCATGCAGGCTATTTTCTTGATATTGGCGTGCCTGCGGATCTCGATCGGGCCGAGAGCGAACTGGCGGATCGCTAGTTTGATCCGCATCCGCGGCTTTGAGTTGAGCTCAATGTTGCTCGACGGTCTGTGCGGCGTCCGCGAGGCTCTGGGATGCGGGGTTGGTGCAATCGATTTCCACCCAATCGCATAGCATGTGGCCGGCGAGAATGTGGCCTTCCTGGATGCGCGCAGTGTCATTCGATGGAACTTCCACCAGATAGTCCGCTACGCCGGCCATTTTGCCGCCGCCGGCTCCAGTCAAGGCAACTGTCACAACGCCCATCATCCGTGCCGTTTCAAACGCAGCCAGGACATTCTGGCTGTTTCCGGAAGTGGATATGCCCACGAGGATATCGCCGCGACTGGCTATAGCTTCTACTTGCCTTGAGAAAACTCGTTCGTAGCCATAGTCGTTTCCAATCGCCGTGAGAATGGACGTATTGGTGCTAAGCGCGATCGAGGGCAAGCCCCTCCGTTCGCGACGGAAGCGACCTACCAGCTCTGCTGCCAAGTGCTGTGAATCTGCTGCGCTTCCACCGTTACCGCACCAGAGTATCTTGCCGCCAGCGTGGAGCGAGGACGACATCACTCGCGCTATTTGTTCCAGAACGGCAGATTGAGAGCGGAACTCAGAAATGATTCTGAGATGTTCTTGAATTGCCTCGGCAAAGACGACTGAAGGGCTGGGGTCATGCGGCATCGCAACTGTCTCCGATTGGGGAAGGAGTATGGTCAAGCGGGAGTCCTACACTGCCTAAACGATGAGGCCGGCTGACCAGAACCAATCATAGCTTAATCTTGAATGGCGGAGATGCTATCAATCGCGATTCTTCGTGCGACGTTGGTGCTAGGCAGCTATCACACCAACGGCCCGGCCTGGATGCCAAATGTCCCCACCGGCCTATGGAGACATGGGTAGAGGCGTTTGCGGCTAAAAAATGGGAGTCTATGAGGCCGATTGAGTGTCCAAAGCTGAGATCGGATGCAAACTATGGTGCCGTTTCAGAGTATGATAGAGTTCTACCTCCTTGGTAACCAACCCATGGTTATCCTTGGTAGGGCGATTTGGAAACTGCAATATCTTTTAGTGCGACAGCCTGCAATTATGGCTTGAAAGCTGACTCTAAGCGGTCAAGAAATAAGTTTCCGAGCTGCGCACATGTTGGATTTTATCGGAAATAAATTGCGAGTGGCGAGTTTTCGCCTTCGAATACGTTTCGTTGCCGGGTTGATGAGAGCATTTCGTGGATTACGTATCGGTTTGTTGGTTGCAGTCCACGATCTATTCCCTCCAAAGTTTGGGCCCCGGGAAAATTTGTAATGGTTCTTGCACAGAACCCAGTCCACCTCGACCGGTGAGCGGGAAAGGCGTATTTCGCGCGCTTCCAATCACTCAGGGGGAGGTATCTGTGTACTGTGCATGCTGTGCAATGAACAAACTGCAATGGTCGACTGCCGGGATCAGGATATCGGACAGTTTGCCCAGTGAATGGCATGGAGTCCAGGATACTCGCGCGCGAGCATTGCTTTTCCTGCCGCCGGGAGTTGCCAACTGTTGGAGGTTGAGAGTGGCAACGTTGTCTGAGGTTTCGTATTCCCCGATTCGTGTCTTAGTCGCAAACGGGCATGGTCTTTTTCGAGATGGTTTGCGGGGATTGCTTGAGTTGGGTGGTTTCAAGGTGGTGGGTGAGACTGCGGATGGCGAAGCCGTGGTTTCGATGGCCGAAAAGACGCGGCCCGATGTGATATTATTAGACCTTTCGATGCCCCGCCAGGACGGGATTGAGGTTCTACGGAGGCTATCGTCCGCGGCGATTCCGGCGCGTACGTTGCTGATGGTGTCATCGACGGAGAAGACGCAGATCGTCCGAGCCTTGAAGATGGGAGCGTACGGCGTCATTCCACAGGAAGCGACGAGTCAGCGTTTGTATGAAAGCATTCGCTGTGTCATGTCTGGCCAATACTCGATTGGCAAGGATAACGTCTCCGATCTGGTCCAGGCGCTGCGGGAAGAGAGTGGTTCAGAGACTATTCCGCGGCAGAGACGGTTTGGCCTGACGCCGCGTGAGTTGGAGACCATTACGCTTGTGGTCGCTGGTTACTCGAATCCGGGGATTGCACAGAAATTTTCAATTAGCGAGCAGACGGTAAAGCATCACGTCAGCAATATTTTCGACAAGCTTGGTGTCTCGAACAGGCTTGAGCTTGCACTCTTTGCCGTTAATCATCGGCTAACTGATACGAACTCTTGAGAAAAAACACTAGGGCATGTAACTGCGGCCAACTTGAACTTCGCGGGTTGTCTGCCGATACAACGAAGGTAACCAGTAAATCGGCTTTCCAAGGCGATTTGGTAATTCTCCAAAGTCTAATGAAATGTGGCACTATTCAGTGTTATTCCGATGCTACTGATGGGCCATTGTAACCTTGAGACGACTTGATTAGGCTTGGTTCACGCTATGAACAAGGCGCGAGGATCAGCCTGAATGGAAAACGATCAAGGGGATAGCGGTAGGCGTCTCGAAGTCGTTTTTCGCAGGAGGGTGCCTCGGGCTCAGCGGTACGAAATTAACACGACAATGCGCTATCGCATCCGGGGGGAAAAGCAATGGCGAGAAGGTGTCGTGAAAAACATCAGTATTTCCGGCGTGCTCATCCACGCTGTCACTTTTCTGGAGTTGGAAACCAAGATTGAAGTGCGGTTTTCGCTGCCAGTTCATCTGCGGGACGAAAGTGCCGCAGAGTTGATATGCCGAGGTTCAGTTGTTCGATCCTCAAAATGCGAAGGATTTGACAAAGCTGCTATAGCGGCAGCCAGGATTGAGCATTGGCGGTTTTTGCGGAAAAAGAACAACGTAGAAGACAGATCGCCAGAGTATTCTTCCAAGGGTAGCCTGCTGCAGTTTGAGTAGGGGGCGTTTCACAGGTTGTAGTTCTGGGTGTTTCGGCGTGAATTTCAGGCGCCGTGTGCACAACGCCTTAGCTGAATGTCAGATCAATGGGCTCTGTAGCTCACAGGGCGAAGCTATACCTGGCAGTGGTAGTAGAAGTGCGGGCCAATTTCAGGTAGTCCCGAAGACGAGAGGAAGGCTGGAATGGATACGGCGATCGATTTCACCCCAAGTGAAACCGTCATGCCCTGGTGGGCTCTTTATACCCGGCACCAACACGAAAAGATGGTGGCGGAAGTATTGAGGACGAAAGGCGTAGAAGTGTTTCTGCCTTTGTACGCGTCTGTGCGCCGCTGGAAAGACAGAAGCAAGTTGTTGTACATGCCGCTGTTCCCCGGATATGTGTTTGTGCGTGGAGTGCTTGCACAGCGACTCCACGTCATGACAACGCCTGGGGTACACATGATTTTGAGTCAGGGAGATCGGGCAGCGCTTATCCCTGAAGATGAAATTCAGGCTATTCGGCAGACGATCGAAGGAAACTATCATTTCGAACCACACCCTTACTTGAAATGCGGTGAACGAGTTCGAGTGAAGCGCGGTTCTCTCTGTGGCGTTGAAGGCATACTTGTAAGGAAAAAGAATGTATTTCGCCTGGTTCTCTCTGTGCAGATGTTGGCACAGGCTGTAGCGGTAGAGATTGATGCCGCGGATGTCGAACCCGTAGGCGCAAAGGTGGCTGCACCGCTCGCGTCGACGGAAATGGCTGGCGCTCGGCTACAGCAATATCCGATTCGTCCATTTGCGAGTTAGCCTGGCTGGAAATGTGCCTCGAACGCAAGTATTTTGTACAGGCAGTTTCGTTGGGGGCATAGGAAGATGTTGATCAAAAGCAAAATGAAGATTGTAATTTCTATTCTCGTGCTTTCAGGGGTGGTACTGGCACAGGCACAGATGGGCGCGGGTAACTCTGCACAGACGGCGGCTCCGGGAACCATGAAATCGGAGCAGCCCGCGGCACCGGGAGCAAAGGACCGTCCTGAAGAAAATTACGTCATTGGGGACGGGGACGTGTTGGGAATCAACGTGTGGAAGGAACAGGAGCTTACAGGGCCTGTTCCTGTACGTCTGGACGGCAAGATATCACTGCCACTTATTGGCGAAATTCAGGCAAGCGGAAAGACGCCAACTCAACTCAAGAGCGACATCACCGATAAGCTGCGCGCGTACCTGTCTGCGCCGGATGTGACAGTAACAGTGCTGCAGATGAACAGCCAGAAGTTCAATATTCTGGGACGAGTTACGAAGCCCGGATCCTATCCGCTCTCAGCGACCACAACAGTTCTGGATGGAATTGCGGCGGCAGGCGGATTTCTGGATTTTGCGAAACAAAAAGGCGTCTATATTCTGCGCAAGAATTCCGCAGGCGCTGTAACGCGCATCGCCTTCAACTACAGGGACGTTATCCGGGGCAATCATCCTGAAGAGAACATTCAGCTCAGGCCGGACGACACGATCGTCGTACCTTGAGGTTGCATATGCGCGGACAAGCTTTATTCATCGCGATACTGCTTACCTCAGCAGTTGCAGCACAAGCACCCCAAAGCCCAAACGAGGCAGCTCAGACGCGGATGGCAACCCCACCACCTGTAAGCGGGCTGAACTATGCGAATCAAGTAGGATCTGAAGTGCAGCGTAACTATCTGCGGGGCGGCCTCACTTACAGCACATCTTATATCGATAACTACTTTGCTGATTCAGGAAGCGCACCCATTGCGGAGACAACCTTCTCGATTTTGCCGATGATTGCGCTGGATACCTCTACAGAGAAACAACATGCGGTAGTGACTTATAGTCCAGGATTCACGTTTTATCGTCCTTCAAGCGGACTAAACGAAGTTGATAATACTGCCGCAGCAGACTATGCGTTTCATTTGTCTGCATACACAACGATTAGCGCCATGGAACGATTTGAAGACAGCTCGTTGCCGTTTTCTCCTACCGATTCCAGCTTTGGCGGTATATCAGGACTACCTGTATCGACTACACCGGGTGTGGTGCCACCTTTTGCCAAGCGGCTTACCAATTTGGTCAGCGCAGAGATTACGATGCAGACGGGTTTGAATGAGATGATTGGCGCATCGGGTTTAGCTACGGTTTTGCACTATCCTGGCTCATCACCAACTCTTGGGCTTTATAACTCAAACTCGCGTGGCGGAACCGGTTTTTACGATCACCGCATTTCCTCTTCGCAGTACGTTGGAGTGACTTATCAGTACCTCGATATGCTGACATCTCCACCGGACGGCGAAAGCGCTACTAAAACATCGACAGTGATGGGGTTCTACACGATCTATCCGAGAGCGCAGTTGTCGTTGTCAGTGTCCGGAGGACCTCAGCGTTACCAAGTTACTGAAACGGCGTCGCCTTCTTTCGATGCGTGGGGGCCGGCTGTATCAGCCAGCATGGGCTGGCAGACAGGACGCGCCAGCCTTGCCGCGAGCTACTCGCATTCAGTAACGGGAGCCGGCGGCTTGATCGGGGCCTACCACACCAACAGCGCGAATGCCGCATTCCATTGGCAACTTGCGCGCACTTGGACAGCCGGAGCTTCCGGAGCGTACTCCATTAACAAGTCTGTCAGCGCGTTGCTTCCGACGGAAGCTGAAAATGGACATACGATCTTCGGATCGGCGACATTACAACATCCCATACACGGACAGGTCAGCCTGGCGTTTGGCTATGACCGCGTCCACCAAAGCTATGGCCAGGTTGCTGCCATAGCGGCCAGCCCAGACAGCGATCGCGTATCGGTCTCGGTTTCGTGGAATTTTCAACACGAGTTAGGTAGATAGTCATGCCCGAAGAATTCGAAGAAACTTCATCACAACCGTTTGATATAGGTCGCTATCTCGATATTATCCGCCGGCGTCATCTGATTTTCTTGACACTGTTGCTGGTAGGCTGGGCGGGAGTGTGGGGATCTAGCTGGCTTCTTCCGGCAAAGTACAAGTCGAGCACGCAGATCCTTGTGGAAGAACCGGAAATTCCAAAAAATTACGTAGTTTCCAATATCAGCGACAATCAGCAGGACAGACTGCAGAGCATTACACAGCAGATTTTGAGCCGCACGCGGTTACTCACCATCATTGACAAGCTGCACTTGTACCAGAGCAAGCGGCATGTATTGACGCCAGACGAGCGCGTCGACCGGATGCGCAAAGATATCGGAATTGATCTTATAAAAGACGAAAAGACAAACACTATCACTGCATTCAAAATCAGTTATGTGGCTCCAGATGCGCATACGGCTCAGCTGGTGACCAGCGAACTAACCAGTCTGTTTATCGATGAGAACTCCAAGGTCCTCAAGCAAGAGTCACAAAACACTACGCAGTTCATAGAAACCCAGCTAGCAACTGCCCGCGCCAACCTTGCCGAGCAGGAGGCAAGGGTTCGGGAATTTCAGTCGGCACACGAGGGAGCCCTGCCTTCACAGCAGACGGCCAATCTACAGATTTTGAGCGGTCTGCAATCGCAGCTGCAAAATGAGCAAGATGCGCTCAATGCGGCAAAACAGCAGGGTGTTTACCATCAGTCGTTGATTGAGCAGTATCACGCCTTCGATTCAAGGCATAGTACTGCCGGCGGGGCTCCCACAGGGCTGGCAGGCATTGATGACCAGCTTGATAAATTGCGATTGAAGCTACAAGATCTCAGCACCCGGTATACCGATCAATACCCAGAGGTTCAACAGGTAAAGGCTCAGATTGCAGACGCTGAAAAGCAAAGGTTGCAGATCATCGCCAATCTCAAGAAGGGGGCGGATGGAAAACAACCGAACAGCGCGGTACAGGTCCAGGAGATTCAGGACCCTGCACAAAATGCCCCACTGTTGCAGCTCCAGAGCCAACTGCAGGCCGATCAGACAGAAATGGTGAACCGCCAGCGGGCAATTAGCAGTCTAGAATCACGAATCAATCAATACCAGGGGTTGTTGAATAGCGAACCTGCAGTCAGTCAGCAACTTGCGGAACTGACGCGAGGATACGAGCAATCCCAAACAAACTATAACGACTTGCTGAAGAAGGAAAGCGACTCACAGATGGCCACAAGCATGGAGCAGATGCAGGAGGGTGAGCGGTTTATGACGCTAGATCCTCCGAGCTTGCCGTTGAGGCCCGATTTTCCCAATCGTCTCAAGATGTGCGGAGCCGGACTGGGCGTGGGATTAGTGCTGGGATTACTGGTGGTGGTTCTGCAGGAATTTATGGACGATTGCATGTACAGCGACCGAGAGATTATCAAGCTGATTTCTGTGGGTGTGATAGCTGAGATTCCGCAGATCCTGAACCCATCCGACACGGAGCACGAGAGACGAAGAATGTTACTGGGGTGGGCCATGGCCGCGTTGGTATTATGTGTCATTCTTTCCGGTTCCGCATTCAGCTATCTGCATTCCTAGAGCATACTTTTCCAATGTATAAGTCATTTTTCCATCTCGCGCGTAATCCATTTGATCTGACCCCGGATCCGAACTGCTTTGTGTCAACGAGACGGCACAACGAAGCTCTGGCTGCACTGTACTACGGAGTGCGCTGGCACAAGGGTTTTGTAGTTGTGACAGGAGAAGTGGGTACAGGAAAGACGCTTCTGCTGCGTTGCCTGCTGAGACTGTTGAAGGAAAGCAAAGATGTAGCGTATGCCTACGTGTTCAATGGCAGGCTTTCGCCAGTGGAGTTCCTGCAGTACATTCTTTCCGACTACGGGCTGCCTACTTCAGGCAAGAACAAAAGCGAGCTCCTGATCGAATTAGGCCAGTTCCTTATTTCACGCGGATCAAAGAAGCTTACGACAGTTTTGATCGTAGATGAAGCGCACCTTCTCTCAGAGGAGATTCTCGAAGAGATTCGCCTGCTCTCCAACCTGGAAACTGCCGACGATAAACTTCTGCAGGTCGTCTTGGTGGGACAACCCGAACTAGATGAAAAGCTGGATTCCCTTGGCCTGAGGCAGCTCAAGCAAAGAATTGCGCTCCGTGCGCGACTTGCAGCGCTGGATCAGGAGGAGACACGGGAATATATCGAGAAAAGGCTGCAGATCGCGGGAGCTTCACTTCAGGGCGATCCTATCTTTCCTTCGGAAACAGTCTCGACTGTGTACTGGTATTCGCAGGGTCTGCCACGGCTGATCAATACTATCTGCGAGAACGCACTGATTGCGTCTTATGCACGGCAGGATCACAGCGTAAATCCAGAAATTATCCACGAAGTTGCCCGGGAGTTTCGCCTGGACGTGAGTTTGTCGAGCGATGATGCAGGAACCGGCAGAAGCAGTGAAGCCGATCTGCGGCAGCAGACGAACGCCATGCTGGACATATTTTCCAGATTGAGAAGCCCTGCTCTGAACAGTTCGGCTAACGATTCGAGTCAGGTGACAGAACAAGGGGAGCATGAGCTACATATTTGACGCCTTACAGCGCTCACAAGCTGAGCGTGCAGAGGCAAACAAAACGGGATCGATGGCAACTCTTGAGCTGCTAGAGCGCACTGAGCGTGAAGCCTCCGCACAATGGGGCTCCGAATTTCCAGCGGAGCCGGTTGTGGAAACGGTAGAGGAACAGCAGGGGCCACTGCTCAGTGGAGAAGGCCTTGTGGCGGGCGCTGTTGACGACGATCCGAGTGTCATTACGAAGGCGCTGGAGGATGAAGAACGCCGGGAGACGTTCAGCCACTTCCAGACTCTGCAATGCTCTCATTCAAAAGACAGCCGCCTGGTAAGCCTGTCCAATGCGGATGCGCCTGCAAGAGAAGCGTTCCATATGCTGGCGGTTCGGCTGAACGACCTGAAACGAACGCGAGGGCTCAAGAGCTTACTGATTACGAGCACAATTCCTGGAGAAGGCAAGAGCCTGGTTGCTGCGAACCTGGCCAGCTCTCTTGGCGGTGGAGAACGCGAACGGGTTCTTCTCCTCGATGGAGACTTGAGGCGGCCTTCGCAGTCGCAACTCTTTGGACTCGCCAAGGTTCCCGGACTGATCAATTATCTGCAAGGCGAGCGCAGCCTGACCGCCTGTCTCTACCATCTACCAGAAGCAGGCATCTGGATGTTGCCGGCCGGCAACAATCCTAACAATTCCGCGGAGTTGATCCAGTCGCAACAACTGCCGAAGCTGATGGATACTCTGAGCGGATGGTTTGATTGGATCGTGATCGACTCTCCTCCAGTGCTGCCAGTAGTCGATACAAGCGTATGGGCGCGATTAGCAGATGGCGTTCTACTGATAGCGCGGCACGGAACGACGAAGAAACGAAAGCTGCAAAAAGGATTGGAAGCGCTGGATCCCAGCAAGTTGATTGGTGCACTGTTAAACGCATCCAAGAGCGCAAACGATAACGATTACTACTCCTATCTCAGCCCATCTGAAGCTTCGCGGCAATCGGATTCCGGCCGCCGCTAGCAGTCTGTTTGCCAGCCTCCTCAGTAACTTCAATCCCCCACGTCAATAAGGCCCCCGCAGTAATAGCGGGAACTACTGCTCCGCAAGAGAGTTAAGCCATGATCTGTCTCCAAGTTGAAAATCCCGCAAATTTAGACGACCTTCTTGCCGGCTCCCAGCCGGCAGAGATTCGCGACGTTCTGGACGAAAAATCTTTTCGGCGGATGATTGCTATCGAGAGGAAAAGGACAGAGCGAACCAAAGAACCTTTCCTGCTGATGCTGCTGGAGTGCGTTGAGTGCAGAGAGCCGGGGAAATGTGTCCATGGCATCGATAACCTTGTGAGCGTGCTGCTCTCAGCGACGCGAGAAACAGACGTGATCGGATGGCACAAGGACCATCGGGCTATCGCGATCCTGTTTACCGGGCTTGCAGCAGACAGCAAGAGTGCATGCGTGGGCGCCATCTTGAACCGCGTCAGTTCCGCTCTGCAAGATAAGCTCTTTTCTGAAAAATTCGTGCAGCTCTCGATTACACTCCACCTCTTCCCCGATGACTGGGGCAACGATGGCTCAGGGGGACCAAGCAACTCGACGCTATATCCGGAACTGCACGAGACAGATACGGAAAAGCGCGGAATGCTGGCTCTCAAACGAGGCATGGATATTCTTGGAAGCCTGTTTTTACTGATCCTGCTTCTGCCCGTGATTTTAGCGATTGCTATAGCGGTGAAGGTGACCTCTCGAGGGCCGATATTCTTCCGACAGCAGCGCGTGGGCCAGTTTGGCAAGTGCTTCACGTTTCTAAAGTTCCGATCGATGCGGAATCGAAATGATCACAGCCAGCACATGCAATATGTGAAGCAGATGATTGCTGGCAATGCCGATCGTGTATCGGCAAAGGGCAAAGCGGAAGGCGTATATAAATTGGTCGATGACCCAAGGATTACGCCGCTGGGAAAGTTTTTGCGGAGAACCAGCCTGGATGAACTGCCGCAATTCCTGAACGTGCTGAGCGGCGATATGTCACTGGTTGGCCCCCGGCCTCCGATTCCGTATGAAGTTGCGGCGTATGAAACCTGGCACCGGCGCAGGGTATTACATGTGAAACCAGGCATAACGGGCTTATGGCAGGTGACCGGGCGAAGCCGGGTGAGCTTTGACGAGATGGTACGCCTTGATCTGCACTATGCAAGCTTCTGGTCGCCATGGCTTGATTTCAAAATTCTGATGCGCACACCGGCCGCCGTGATTAAAGGCGCCTATTGAAGGTCGTGTGTTGGCGGAGAGCAGAATAAATTCCGCCTTTTTATCTGATTGCTTCTGGTGTATGTTCTGAATGCAAGATGGTCAAGTGAGGCCATTGGTAAGGATGGTAAGACTGTCGTGAATTTTGGCGTGATTGGTTTCGGATACTGGGGGCCCAATGTGGTGAGGAACCTCACTGCTTTGGATGGTTCTCATGTTGTTTCTATCGCAGAACTGAGTGAGAAGGCGCGCCAGCGCGCACGAAAGGCCTATCCGGGAATTCACATTACTGCGGATGCGAATGAGATTATCTCGTCTACCGAGATTGACGCGATTGCCATCATAACTCCCGTATGGACGCATTATGAATTGGCTAAGGCAGCGCTCGAAAACGGAAAGCATGTGTTTGTGGAAAAGCCGTTTACGAGCACGACCGAGCAGGGAGAAAGACTGATTGAACTGGCTGCCAAGAAGAACCTGAAGATCATGGTGGATCACACCTTCCTGTTTACCGGGGCGGTGAAGAAGATCTCTCAGCTCATGAACGAAGGAACACTGGGAAAGTTGTACTATTACGATTCAACGCGCGTTAACCTCGGGCTTTTTCAGCACGATATTAATGTGCTGTGGGATCTGGCCCCGCATGATTTGTCGATCATGGACCACTTGATTCGCTCAACTCCGGAAGCGGTTGTGGCGACAGGGCAGAAGCACCTGAGCGAGCATGAAGATGTAGCTTACATGACTCTCTACTTTCCTGACTCTGTGATTGCGCACATCAACGTAAACTGGTTGTCGCCGGTGAAGGTACGCATGACGCTAATAGGGGGAGAGAAGCGCATGCTGCTGTGGAACGATCTTGTTGCCGATGAAAAGCTCAGAGTGTATGACAAAGGCGTCAAGATTGATAGCCGTGAAGGAGTCTACGACATGCTGGTGAGCTATCGATCCGGTGATATGTGGTCTCCTCAATTGGAACAGATAGAGGCGCTTCGTGAAGAGCTTTCCTACTTTGTCGATTGCGTATCGAGCGGACGTGATCCACACAACGACGGACATGCTGGCTTGCGCGTTGTGAAGATGCTTGAAGCTGCCACGGAATCCCTGAACAAGAAGGGCGCGTTGGTAAGGCTATGAACTCTTGGAACGCTATTGCTGATGATGTGAAGCTTGGCAAGGATGTGCGGCTGTCGAAATTCATCAATCTTTACGGGTGCGAGATTGGCGATGAATCCAAGATAGGCGCCTTTGTTGAGATTCAGAAAAACGCCCGCGTGGGAAAAAGATGCAAGATCTCAAGCCACACATTTGTCTGTGAAGGAGTGGTGATTGAAGACAATGTCTTCATCGGCCACGGAGTAATATTTACCAACGATATTTACCCTCGCGCTACAACGAAGGACGGCAATCTGCAGACCGAAGCGGACTGGAGAGTTGAGCCGACTGTAGTGCGCAAGGGCGCATCCATCGGCTCGGGCGTCACGCTTCTGTGCAACATCAGCATAGGTGAAAACGCGATTGTGGGAGCTGGGAGCGTAGTCACAAAAGATGTTCCGCCCAACTCGGTCGTAGCAGGAAATCCGGCCAGAGTTCTGCGTTATACGCAACAGAGTCTGGAGACCCATCATGAGTAACCATCAGAGTGTTCCATTTTTAGATCTTGTCACTCCTCACGTCGAACTGGAAGAGGAGCTCACGGCAGTATTTCAGCGTGCTCTGCGTTCTGCAGGCTTCATCGGCGGTTCCATGGTCGAGGAGTTCGAGAAGTCCTTCGCGATGTTCTGTGGCACAGATGATTCCATTGCTGTCAGCAGCGGAACCGACGCGCTGCGATTTGCGATTATGGCTTGCGGAGTAAAGGCTGGCGACGTTGCAGTAACTGTGCCCCATACATTTATTGCCACCACGGAAGCAATTTCGCAAGCTGGCGCGCTGCCGGAGTTCGTTGACATTGATGAGCGCACTTACAACATGTCCGTTGAAAGCCTGCAGCAGTATCTGGAGCAGCAATGCTCACGGAATCAGTCCGGCAAGCTGATCAGCCGGCGAAGCAATCGCCCTGTGACTGCAATCGTGCCCGTCCACTTGTACGGGCAGATGGCGGATATGGATCCAATTCTAGCTCTCGCAGAGGAATATGGGTTGGTAGTGATCGAGGATGCATGCCAGGCACATGGAGCCGAATACTTCTCCAAAAGATTCAATCGCTGGATGAAGGCAGGATCGGTTGGACGAGCGGCAGCATTCAGCTTCTATCCCGGAAAGAATCTTGGCGCATGCGGAGAAGCCGGAGCGGCGACTACCAACGAAAGTGAGATTGCAGGAAAGATCAGGATGCTGCGTGATCACGGCCAGGCAAAGAAGTATTATCACGATGTTGAGGGATATAACGGAAGGCTTGATGCGATTCAGGCCGGCCTGCTGCACGTGAAACTTGCTCACTTGGCGCAGTGGAACGCGAGACGGCGCGAGTTGGCTGCAGAATATAACCAACTTCTAGCGAGTAATGAAGCTGTCGTCTGCCCTTGGGAGCCATCATGGTCTCGCTCCGTGTATCACCTCTACGTGATTCGTACGACTGAGCGCGACGCAATGATTGAGAACTTAAAGGAGGCTGGCATTGGCACGGGAATTCACTATCCTGTACCGCTGCATCTGCAGAAAGCTTATTCCGGGCTCAATTACAAGCCAGAAGATTTTCCGGTTGCAACGCGCGTGGCTGCCGAAATCGTCTCTCTGCCGATGTTTCCTCAACTAAGCGGAGATCAACAGGCAATCGTGGTGAACGCTGTTCAGGCATTTTCCGGGAGAGCAGTGACTGAGCCAGTCTCTGTTGCGTGATTTTTGAGCTGTATAAACGGAGAGGTCACCGTCGCTGGCTAAGGCAATAGTCAGCTTGCTGGCTGCGGTGGCTCAAACCATCCGAAGGTTCGAATCCTTCCCCTCTCCGCCAATTTCTGAGAATCGCTGCACCATGGCTTGAAGTCAAGCCACAAATAGAACAGACAACATGACAAACACGACTGCACTTGCAGACGAGAAAACCATAGCGCCGGCAAAAAGTCGTGCGAACTCTCATATCGCTCCGAAGAGCGGCATGAAGTATCGCGCCGATATAGACGGGCTCAGGGCTGTCGCGGTTGTGAGCGTGGTTGCGTTTCATATCGGATTGAATCGATTTGCGGGAGGATTTGTCGGTGTTGATGTCTTCTTCGTTATCTCCGGCTATCTGATAAGTTCGATTATCTTTGCCGAGGTCAACGCTTCGCGCTTCACAATCGTCGGATTTTACGAACGGCGCATCCGTCGAATTTTTCCAGCGCTTTTCGCCATGCTGGCAGCATGCAGCATCGCCGCAGCCATTTTCCTGCTTCCGCGCGAACTGGTCGATTACGCAAAATCGATGCTCGCTGCAACGGGTTCAGTCTCGAACATCTTCTTCTGGCAGCATTCCGGTTATTTTGACGCGCCAACCTCGAAACCGTTACTTCATACCTGGTCTCTTGCTGTGGAGGAGCAGTTCTATCTCTCATTCCCACTGTTCCTGCTTGTGGTTCGTCGCTTCTTCCCCGGAAAGCTCCGCACGTCAGTTTCGCTCCTGTTCATTGCATCCCTTGTTACGAGCGGTATTGTGGTTCTGCATGATCGAACCAGCGCATTTTATATGCCATACACTCGCGCCTGGGAGCTGCTGCTAGGCACCCTGCTGTCACTCAAAATATTTCCGGCACTGAGATCGGCAGGGCTGCGAAATCTAGCTACGCTGGCTGGGCTCGTAATGATCGCATGGTCGGTGATGTTTTATTCCGAGGCGACACTGTTTCCGGGTTTTAGTGCGCTGCTGCCGTGTGTCGGATCGGCGCTGATTATCTGGGCTGGAGAAGCTGGTGGATCACTTGTTGGCGCGGTGTTGTCCTGGCGCCCTGTGGTGTTTGTCGGTCTCATCTCCTACTCCTTGTATCTATGGCATTGGCCGATCATTGTGCTGCAAAAGATGGGCGTGCTCATTGGCCTAGGTGGAGTTCACCTTGGAACGCACGCGGGTCTGCTTTCCGAACACCGTTTCGATATGTTTGTCGAGATTGTTCTCTCGCTCGTGCTGGCCGTATTGTCCTGGAGATTTGTAGAGACGCCTTTTCGTAGCGGCCCCCTTCGTCTGAGCCGGCGGCCGCTTTTCGTGCTGGCCGGTGTGGTCATGGTGGTTTTTATGGGAGGTGCCGCATGGACAGTACTCGCTCAGGGTTTTCCCGGGCGTTTCCCTGAAAAGGCGCTGCAAATTGCCTCTGCTCTTGATGGCCAACAGGAAAGCAAGTCGGGGCGGGTTGGAACCTGCTTCATCACCACGGAGTATCACTTCGAGAGCTACCGCCAAAATACCTGTTTGCGTCAGGACAGTGGGAAGAAAAACTACCTGCTGATCGGCGATAGCCATTCAGACATGCTCTGGTCCGCTCTCGATACGGGTCTCAAAGACGCCAATGTGATGCAGGCCAGCACGGCGGCCTGTGTTCCATCGCTCGCTCCTTCGGGGAGCGAGGACTGCAAGAAGATGATGGCGTATATCTTCCGGAGCTACTTGCCGGCACATCCGGTACAGGGCGTTTTTCTGGCCGCCCGATGGGGACAGAATAATCTGGGTTCTCTGACGGAACTGATCTCATGGCTCAAGCAGCACCAGGTACCTGTAACTGTCTTCGGCCCTGTGCCGGAGTATGATGCGCCCCTGCCGCGACTGCTTGCTGATTCGATTGCCTGGAATAAACCTGGCCTAGCGAGTCAACATTTGGTACAGGGGCAACAAATGCTGGACGCACAGATGCAGCAGATGGCCGCGATGACATGGCATGTGCCTTATATCTCGCTCTACAACGAGATCTGCGGCGCGGACGGCTGTCTTGAATATGCCGATCTTGCTCACAAACTGCCGTTGATGGGGGATGACAACCACCTTAGCAACCCAGGAGCTGTCTTTGTCGTACAGCGGCTGGTCGATCAGGGCAGGTTGCAGTAAGCCTTCGCCGGATTTCTCACTCCTGAGACTAG
>Ga0208193_1000267_pt1 | contig 32394 bp, 26 predicted proteins | sample June2015DPH_17_2_FD_184716 | JGI IMG/M metagenome (GOLD analysis project Ga0208193, IMG submission 184716) | Peatland microbial communities from SPRUCE experiment site at the Marcell Experimental Forest, Minnesota, USA - June2015DPH_17_10... | ecosystem: Environmental > Terrestrial > Soil >... | reverse complement strand
CCAAGTACCGGAATTTGAAGAAGGATGCAAGCGTGCCGGATTCGGCGGAGAAGTCGAACAAGCTGGAAACCTGGTTAGGCGAGGCGGAAAGCTTCCTTGGCGGCGCGATGAAGTGGGACTCAAACGACGCCGGCGCGGCATACAACCTGGCTCTGCTGCACCTTTATCGCGACCAGTTGGACAGGGCGATCGACCTGTCACGCGAGACGATCGGGAAGCAGGACAACTTTTCGCACCTGCATGTGCGCAAGTATCTTCCCTCTATCTATTTGAATCTGGGATGCTTCCTGGCCAAAAAGGCAGACCTGGAAAAGGAGCGACAAGCGCAGGAGAAGTTGCGGGAAGAGGCCGTAAAGGCGGTCGAAGAGGGATATGTGTATTTCGAGAAGAAAAAAATCTCGCTGGGAATTCAGGCACTGCGGGATGGGATTCGGCGGGAGAAAATGGACACAGGAGACTTCCGCAATCTGAGTGCAGCAGAGCACCCGCGGTTGGATGCTGTGCTAACGGCGTAATTAGACGATCGGTTCGGTCTCGCGGATCATGTTGGGTACTCCCTGCACAACTTTATAGTTGCACCATGCACGGAAAATGCAATCTACCCAGAGATGATCTTCGACAACCTTCACTGTCGTTTGTAAATGCGTATAGTCTCACAGTGGTCTCTTGGCAGGTGTGCCAATCGTCTCGGCATATTAAAAGTGCTCGAAAGCGGAGGTTTTCGGTGGATCGCCCCGTCAAATGGTCCCGCGAACTGCACTCCAATTTTGGAGCGCGCCGCACACGCAGCTACAGAAACTTGGGGCCGCGTGGACTTGACGAACTCTTCGGTGTCAGCCGGGCTACCCCCCAGACGCTCATGAAGGCCAACGGAGAAGTGCAGCCCGTTGGCGGGACTCACTTCTCCGAACGTAGTGCCCGGCCCAGGTTCCTTGACGCAATGGTTGACGCACCAGATCTGGGCCGAGCGTTTCGATCCTGAGTCCGTAAGACCGACACGCTCTCTCTGCTAAACCATTGAGAATTGCTCGACGACTTGACACGTACTTGACAGCCGCTTCATGATTCGCAACTATCTGATTTTAAAGAAAGCGAATACTTGACGAGTACTTGACAGGGCAGCCGAATAACGACCAACACCACCGAATCGGGGCTGGAAGATCTGATTGTGGCCGGCTTTGTCCTGCAGTTGGCTGGCAATTGGACAGAATTCGACAAGGCTTGGGTCCTGGATCCTCTAATCCTAGCGAATCTCCCTGAAGCGACCCAGCATGAGACAGCCGCGGCGCTCGAGTTGAGGAACCAGAGCCCGTTGTGGCGCCAATCTCTGGCGCGGCTGAAGGGCGAGTTGGCCCAATGCGGCGGGGGCGACGTGCTTGGCGAGGGGGGATCGAGCATTGCCCCGATCCCCCAAGGCGTCCGAAGGAAATGTGTCTTCCTGATTGCCCTCTCCACAGGAAGCTGAAGTGGGTTGCGCGCGGGCGCGGTTTTTGTAATTTTCTGCTGTTTCAACCTAAACCGGCGAATAGCCGGTGCCTGTGTGCCCGCGGTCAGCACCGTTGCTGCCGCGGGCGTCGAAGGAAAGCTGCCGCGTACCGGGAGCGTTCTATGCAGTTCGGCCGAAGTCAGTTCCCTGCCCCAAGGAATGGCTGATGGCCATGCTCAGCCGGTCGTACTGTAACCTTGTATGGTCCAGCTGTTGAGTACGGCTGACCGGGAACCGATGGAACGTAGTTGGCGTCGCCTCCATAAGTAGCGGTAAAGGTGTGCGTGCCCAGCGAGAGGCCGGGCAACGGTATAAAGATTGTGTCACCGTTTCCCGGCAGCCTCGCCTCAATCCTCTTGCCGGTGAGATCATCGGTCAACCTGACGGTTCCGGTGGGATAGGCCGCCAACGCCACGGCCGGCGTCAGAATGACGACTGCTGTGGCAGTCTCGCCGTAGGTGATGGTCTGCGGCAGTCCGCGGGGACCGGTCAGCTCCGGTGCAAGATAGGTAAAGTCGCACCTGGGCGGCTCCAGCCTGTTTGCCCGGATGTTGTTGACGACCGTGTCATGGTTGGATGGAACCCCTGCAAAGGTTTGATAGTCGCTGATGAAGTCAGCCGACACATCGCCGGGGCCGTAGGTAAGCGTGGCAAAATCCTCCGTCCCGGCGGAGCCCGAGTTGGTGAACTTGGAGGCGGGAAGACCATCGGGGAAGCTCACATTGCTCAGCGTGATCCCCAGCGGAAAAGTCTGCGTTACGCCATTGACAACGGTGTTGGTGCCCGTAAACTGCAACGTTCCAAAGCCATTGTCATCATTCAGGAAAGCAAGGTTTTCGAGCAGAATGTTGTTCACCTGGGGCGTCTCGCTCCCCGTGTCGGTGTTAAACAGCGGCGTGAACAGAAGATCACTATGGTGGTCCAGGATGCATGAGTTTGAGTATTGAACATCTGTGACCAGGCCGCCGGCAGCCTGATCGGACTTGATGCGGATGCCGGTCGAGTTGCCGTCGGCGAAGTTGACTGGAAAAGTCGTTGAGTTGATGGTGAAGGGAACGGCGTTAATCGCGCTCCCGTGTCCGGAAAAGTCATCTCCGGCGAGCATATTGTTGTCGAAGAGCACGTTTTTCACGCCCGCGTCCGTGTTGCTGCCGATCGACTCGCCATGGCCGGCAAAGATGTGGTTGTTGATGATGGAGATATTCTCCGCCTCGTCCGGCCCTCCCGGAGTGCCGCTGCTGCCGACCGCGATGTCGTCATCTCCATCGGAGATCCACGAGTAGGTAACTGTGACGTTCTGCGCCTGGTCCGGATCAATGCCGTCGGTATTGTTGGTGAAGGTGGGCGTCTCGATCTTGATGTCCCACGCGGTCAGATTCGTCATCGTGCCAATCGATTTAACGTGGAACATTGACGAATTTTGCAGCGTGATCTTGTAGAGCGTGATATTCGTGGCGCCGTTTTCGGGTTGAATCATTGCCTCCGGAACCTGCTGATTGTCCAGGGCGGCAAGATTCCACCAGGTAAAGGTGGTGGGTGACGGGAAGCCGGGGGTCGCGAACCCATTGAGCAGCGGGTCACCGCCGCGCGCATTCAGCTTTCCGAAGCCCATGATGCCAACGTTCGGCGACGTATCGGGAATGTCGATCGGCGGCTTGCAGGATTTGTTTGCGCTATTGCCATTGTTTGTGCCGCAGGTATGCACCCCGGGCACCAGGTCAAAATCCTGCGCATTGCGCGAAAAGAAAAGGGTGACTCCGGGATCAACCAGCAGGGTTACATCCGGTGGCATGACCAATGGACCGCTGAGGAACGCAGTCTGTCCGCCCAGGCTGTCCATGGAGAGCTCGACAGCCTGCCCGGGCGAGTCAGCCGAACAACTGTCCAGAGCCGCCTGAATACGCGCGGCGTCGGGATTCGTGTTGGTCGCGTCCACTGCGGTCGGAATGTCGTTGTCGACCTCGGTGATATGCGCGAATAATCGCGTACAGACTGGCGGAAAGACCGGTTCAGTAACGTTGCGGCTGTCACCTGTGGCGATGGTCTGTGGGTGAGCGGAGACCGCCAGAAGCAGACTGACGGCAGCCGTGGCGTGGAGGCGAATCATACGGGGGATATGCATCGAAACCATCCTTTGAGAGGAGTTTTGGATTGGGCCGAGAGGAAGACCACTCCGTTCTTTTTTTTGGAAGTGGTCAGACCATGCTCTCAGCACCGCCCGAATGATCCTGCTTTTTGGGCACATCTGTCAAATATCGTTTGCGTCCTGTTTCTGAAATAAATGACTTGAAAATGGAGGGCAATCGCACCCGGAAAAACCGGGAGGAACTGCCCCGCAGAAAAAGGTATCCACGCAAACCGAACTTCCTCACCCGGCAGCAGAGACCCCGCTCAGCTGCTGGCCGAGCAAGCCGCCCAAGACAAAGACAGCGCCGGCGCTTAGAATGCGCTCTCGGGCAGCCCGGCCGGGTGCTGAAGGGGGAAGCAAACACCGGGATCTCCCGGCGGTGATCTCGAACACTGTCACAATCTCGACAAATGGCGGCAAGCTGGGGCAGCGCTTTTTTGGAGCCAGTGGCTGGATCGGCTTTGTTGAATCGGCTTGTGGAATGAGCCTCGCCCAGGCACCTGGCGCAAACTCCGCATGAGCGCGCCAACTCGGTGACCGCAAACTCGGTGACTGCAAACTCGCTGACCAGGACGTGAAACGAGCTTTGGCACTCAGGCTGGCATCTACCCCTCCCGGCACCACCCGCCGGTCGACTCGGGCTTCGGCCCGAGTGAGCGTGGCGCGAGACGATTTCTCAACCTTGGCCGGACTGCAAGCCAAGGGAAAGCAGCGATAACAATTCTCCAGGCTTCGAAATGCGCTTCCTCTGACGAAGGGAAGAGTGCGGGCAGACCTCGAAAAAACCGGCGAACGGAACCTCCATCCAGGCTGGTTCCGTTCGCCTTCCTCGCCCTCCTCTTTGGATGGCGAACAGGTTCCTAGTGCATCGCCGATGAGATCGCCAGGTTGATGCCGATCATCAGCACTGCTGCTCCGGGGATCAGCAGCAGCGCCCGCTTCAGGCGCGCCGGGTCATCGCCGGCAATGGCGCCAATGATCCGCGAGCTGACTGCCAGGCCCGCCCATCCACAGGTGATCACAAATCCGATCGCCGTTCCGCTCATGCGCGGGAAAGCATTGCCCACCATGGCAAGCGTGGTGGGAAAGACCGGAGCCATGGCGACGCCTGCCAGGAAAACCAGCACCGCGGCGGCCGCGGGGTTCTTGGTGCGCAACATCAGGAAGGTCGTCACGGCCATGGCGACCGAGGCGGCCAGCGTGACGGTGACGGCGGGCACCTGGATCAGGATCGGCGATACCCCCACCCTGCCAACGAGCAGCCCGAGAGCGAAGCCCATCGAGAGAATATTCAAGGCGCGCGACTCGGCAATGCCCTGGGCGATTAGGTGGCGGGGCAGCCAGTTCCATACGCCAACCTCGCAGGAGATATAGAGAAACAGGAACAGCCCCAGCAGGAAGAGCATGGGCCGCCCCAGCACCGGGCCGGCCTGCGCAAGCACAAAGCCGCTCCCGGCTGAGGCGCCAGGCATGTGGGTGAACGCCTGCACGATGAGCGCCGCTACCGTCAGCGATGCGACGGTATAGCAGAGGCGGACCGAGTTGCGTTTGAACAGATTCGCGGAGACGAACGGCGTAGCGAAGCCGCCCAGTCCAAAGAACAGGTTCACTAGGTTGAGCGCCGTGGCGCGATGCGCTTCGCTGACTCCGCTGACCAGAGCATTGGCGCCAGTCACCACAATGCCGCCGCCCACGCCCAAAACGAACAGCAGAATCACAATGCTGCGGAATCCGGATGAACGCGGCAGCGCAAAGAGCACGACGGCGATCAGGATCAGGCCCAGGATGAGACCTGCCTTGTCGCCTTCGCTGTCGAGCAGCGGGCCCACGCCAACCGAGGCGATGATCAGGCCGAGCGCCTGCGAGAAGGCAATGGTTCCGTTCTGGGTGGGCGTCAGACGGAAACGATCAGAGAGATCGGGCAGAATGGTGCCCAGCATGGCGGCAATCATTCCGTAGACAAAGATGGCCAGGATGGCGGCGAAGATCAACACGCGGTCGGTTCCTTTCAAGTGCGAAGGCTTGTCTAGCGGAAAAGTTAAATTGAATGCGGAGACTTTCTTCCCAGCGATTCGTCAGAATTGTATCGCCCAGGACGTTTTCCGACTAAACCGGAACCATTCACTCCGTTTTTCGTACCTCCCTGAAGAGGCCGCCGCTGACCCCATGGAAAATCTCTGGAATGACGTCAAGCACTCCCTGCACATGTTCCTCAAGAACCCCGGTTTCACCTTCGCCGCCGTGGCTGCGCTGGCCCTGGGCATCGGCACCAACACTGCCATCTTCACCGTCGTCAACGCCGTCCTGCTCAAGCCGCTCAGTTATCCCGAGCCCGACCGGATGGTACAGTTCTTGAACACCTTTCCGCAGGGCAACAGCCCGGCCGGCTCGCCGGTGAATTTCAACACCTGGAAAGCCCAGACCAGCGTCTTCCAGGATGTCACTGCCTACGATTTCGGGGGTCCGGGCTTCAATCTCACCGGCGCCGTTCCCGAGCAGGTCCACGGGACCCACGTCTCTGAAGCCTACTTCCGCCTCTTCGGCGCCCCCGTCTTGCTCGGCCGCACCTTCACTCCCGAGGAAGACGCTCCCAACGGCGGCCACGAGGTGGTCATCAGCTACGGTTTCTGGCAGCGCAAGTTCGGTGGCAACCCCAACGTCATCGGCACTGGCGTCTCGCTCAGCAACGAGTCCTACACCATCATCGGGGTCCTCGGAAAATCCTTCGTCACCGATCCGGAAGCCGACATCTGGGTCCCCTTCCAGATCGATCAGAACAGCACCAACCTCGGCCACTATTTCTTTGTTGCCGGCCGCCTCAAGCCGGGCGTGACCGTTGCCCAGGCCAACGCCCAGCTCAAACTCTCCGCCGACCAGTATCGCCGCCTCTATCCCCAAGACATGGATACCAAAAGCGGCTTCGGCGTCCAGCCCCTGCGCGACTCGATCGTCGCCGGCACCCGCAACTCGCTGCTCACTCTCCTCGGCGCCGTCGGCTTCGTTCTGCTCATCGCCTGCGCCAACGTCGCCAACCTTCTGCTGGTCCGCGCCACCGGCCGCAAGCGTGAATTCGCCATTCGCGCCGCCATGGGCGCGGGCCGCGCACGCATCATCCGTCAACTGCTGACCGAAAGTATACTGCTGTCGGTGTTCGGCGGCGTGCTCGGCCTGATCCTCGGCTACGCGGGCGTTCGCGCCCTGCTCACCGTCAGCCCTGCCGGGCTACCCCGCATCGGCGAACATGGCGCCCTGGTCGGTGTCGACTGGCGGGTGCTCGCCTTCACCCTCGGCATCTCCCTCATCACCGGCATTCTCTTCGGACTCTTTCCCGCCCTCGGCGCCTCACGCCCGGATCTGAATACCACGCTAAAGGAGAGCAGCAACCGCTCCGGCACCGGCTTCGGGCAAAGCAAGGCCCGCTCCCTGCTGGTCATCAGCGAAGTCTCGCTCGCCCTGGTCCTTCTCGTCGGAGCTGCGCTGCTGATCCGCACCTTCATCTCTCTCCGTCAGGTCAACCCCGGCTTCGATCCTCGCAACGTCCTCACCCTCGAGATGTCGCTCAGCGGCGACCAGTTCAAAAAGACCGCCGGCGTCGCCCAGGTCGCCCAGGTCGGACGCGAGCGCCTCAATGCCATCCCCGGCATCGAAGTGTCCGCCTTCACCTGCTGCCTCCCTCTTGAAGGCGGTTACGGGCTGCCCTTCAACATCATCGGCCGCGCCCTCGAAGGCAAATCTCCATGGAACGGCTCCGCCGGCTGGATGAGCGCTTCCCCGGGCTACTTCTCGGTCTTCCACATTCCCATCCTGCGCGGCCGCGACTTCACCGAGCAGGACACGGGTTCAGCCCCCGGCGTCGTTCTCATCAACGAGACCATGGAGAAGCAATACTGGCCCAAAGGCGATGCCGTGGGCCAGCAGCTGCTCATCGGCAAAGGCGTCGGCCCCCAGTTCACCGAGGCCGCCCGCCAGATCATTGGCGTGGTCGGCGATATCCGCGACGGCGGCCTCAATCGCGATCCCCGCCCGCTCATGATCGTCCCCAGCGATCAGGTCACGGACGGCATGACCGCTCTCAACTCCAACATTGGCCCCATGGTCTGGCTCGTCCGCACCCACGGCGATCCCCATCAGTACATCTCCGCGATCACCGAACAGCTCCGCCAGGCGAGCGGCGGATTCCCCGTCGCCCGCGTGCGTCCCATGAGCGAGGTCGTCGTCCAGTCCACCGCGCGCGAGGACTTCAACATGCTGCTGCTGACCATCTTCGGAGCCTCCGCACTCGTCCTCGCCGCCATCGGCATCTACGGCCTGATGGCCTACTCGGTCGAGCAGCGCACCCAGGAGATGGGTATCCGCATGGCTCTCGGCGCAGACCGCGACGCCATCCGCAAGCTGGTCGTCTGGCATGGCATGCGGCTGGCCCTGGTGGGCGTCGGGATCGGCGTCGCCGCCTCCTTCGGCCTCACCCGCCTCATTGCCAGCTTTCTGTTCGGCGTCAAGACCTGGGACCCGATGGTCTTCATCTCGGTTCCCATCCTTCTCTCCCTGGTAGCCCTGGCCGCGGTCTGGCTCCCGGCCACCCGCGCCGCCAGACTCGACCCCATGCAAGCCCTCCGCGTGGAATAACAAAAACCGGATTCAGAAAACGGCGGCGCGCATCTCCGGGATGAGCCACCAACCCTGCAGGCCCTCATCCCTGCGCCTCCTTTTTCCGGCGCAAGGATGGGAAAACTCTGGACCTCAACTCAGCGGCAGTCATCCCGGCGCGCCGCTCCATTAGACTGCCAATAGGGCCGTCGCCGATGAGATCGTTCTCCCCCAATCCCTTGCTCTTCGCGCTGGCATCCGCGCTCGCCCTCACCGGCTGCGGCACGCAAAGCGCGCCCCTGCCGCCGTCGCTCAAGCTTCCTGAACCCGTCGTCAATCTTGAGGCCGCCCGCACCGGCAACCAGGTCGAGCTGAGTTGGACCATGCCTCGCAAAAATACGGACAAGATGCTCCTCAAGGGCAAAATCCCCGTCCGCCTCTGTCGCCGCGAACGCGCCGGCGCCTGTCTCACCGTCCCCGCCACACTCTCTTTTGCCGCCAATTCCAAAGCCCAATACACCGATACCCTGCCACCGGACCTGGCCAGCGGCACCTCGCGCCCACTCACTTACTTTGTCGAGCTCGCCAACACCCACGGCCGCTCCGCCGGGCCCTCAAACGCCGCGCCGGTCCTGGCCGGACAAGCGCCCTCAGGGGTCCGCGCCCTCTCCTTCGAGCTGCGCAAAGCGGGCGTTGTGCTTCACTGGGCTCCGGACGGCGCGGCCGCGCCATCGACCGTCATCCGCCTCCATCGCACCCTGCTCACCCCGCCAGAGGCTGAACAGACCGCCAAACCCGCTGCCGGGCAAGGCCTGCTCACCCCGCCCAAAGAGCCCGTCGAGCAAACCCTCCTGGCCGATTCCGGCCCTTCCCAGGATCGCGTCCTCGACACGACCATCCGCTTCGGCGCCACCTACGAGTACCGCGCCCAGCGCGTCACCCGGATCGAGGTCGATGGCAAGATCGTCGAGCTGGCCGGCCCGCTCTCGGCGCCCATTCGCGTCCAGGCTGTCGATACCTTCCCGCCCGCCACGCCTTCGGGCCTGGCCGCCGTAGCTACGGCCGCCGATTCCTCGGTTGGCCTGTCGATCGACCTCAGCTGGCTGCCCATCGGCGAAGCCGATCTGGCCGGTTACGCCGTCTATCGCCACGAAGGCGCAGCCGATCCCTGGCAGCGCGTCTCGGCTCCCGAACCCCTCCTTGGCCCCGGCTTCCACGACCCCCATGTCGAGCCGGGCCACACCTACCACTACGCCGTAACAGCCATCGACCAGCTGGGCCACGAAAGCCCCCGCTCGCCCGAAGCCGAAGAAACCGTCCCCAACCCGTAGGCGCCTAATACTTGAGGAGAGACTCAACCATGAAATACTGCCGCTTCCTGCTCGACAACCAGCCCCACTATGGCGCCGTCGAAGACCGCCATGGCGAGATCTGGATCACCGATCTCATCCACGCCCCGGAAGAGGACCTGGCCTTCCATCTCGCCCATAGCCGCGCCGCCGTTCCCTCGCTCGACATCGCCTCGCTCGCCTTCGAACCCATGCCGCTGTCGGCCGCCACCCTGCTGGCGCCCGTCACGCCGTCGAAGATCGTCTGCGTGGGCCGCAACTATCGCGATCATGCCAAAGAGCTCGGTAACGATGTTCCCACCGAGCCTCTGCTGTTCTTCAAGCCGCCGTCGTCGCTGCTGGCGCCAGGCGGTGTGGTCCGGATGCCCGCCGCCTCGGCTCGCGTGGACTTCGAAGGCGAACTGGCCCTGGTGATCGGCCGCCGCACCAGCAAACTGACCTCCCATGAGGACTGGCGCCCGGTCGTCCGCGGCTACACCGTGGCCAACGACGTCACTGCCCGCGACCTGCAAAAGACGGACGGCCAATGGACCCGCGCCAAGGGCTTTGACACTTTCTGTCCGGTCGGCCCGATTGTCTCGGACGAAGTCGACCCTAACGCCGGAGTCGACCTCGAAACCCGCGTCAACGGCGAACTCCGCCAGCACGGCTCGACGCTCGACTTGATCTTCTCGATCCCCGCTCTGCTGGCCTACATCAGCGCCGCCATCACCCTTGAACCCGGCGACCTCATCCTCACCGGAACCCCCGCCGGCGTCGGCCCGCTCTCACCCGGCGACCGTGTCGAGGTAGCGATCGCCGGCCTGGGCGTGCTCACCAACAGGTTTCAACCGGAGGCTTAAAACCGGCCCGAGTCCCTAGCGATCTTCCGCTGCTCCCAAACCGCCCGGTGCTCCAGCCTTGGCCATCTGCCGGGCACAAACCGGGGAGTCTTCAACCTTCGATCCACCAGGAAACGAGGCTCCCGAATCCGGCCCGGCCCCGGCGCGATTGCCCGGAATGCGCAACCAGCGCAACATTCCTGCATCTGAATAGCTGTACACTAGTCCCGACAGGCTGCGTCCCCGCCCGCAAAACCGGACCACACCCCAAGGAGGAACAATGGCGAAGAATCTGCTCGAACAGTTGCGCAACTACACCGTGGTCGTTGCCGATACCGGCGATATCGAGGCGATGGAAGAGTTCCGACCCCAGGACGCCACCACCAACCCCTCCCTGATCACTGCCGCTGCGCAGCTTCCCCAGTACCAGCCGATCGTCGACGGCGTGCTCAAGGACGCCCGCAATGAGCTTGGCGCAAGCGCCGCAGACAAGGACGTGGCGAACCTCGCCTTCCAGCACCTGGCCATCGCCTTCGGCAAGAAGATCCTCGCCATCGTCCCCGGCCGCGTCTCGACCGAGGTCGACGCCCGGCTCTCCTACGACACCGAAGCCACCATCGGCCAGGGCCGCTCGATCATCGCTCAGTACGACAAGGCCGGCATCGGCCGCGAGCGCATCCTCATCAAGATCGCCTCCACCTGGGAGGGCATTCGCGCTGCCGAGGTGCTTGAGAAGGAGGGCATCCACTGCAACCTCACCCTGCTGTTCGGCCTGCACCAGGCCGTGGCTGCCGCCGAGGCCGGCGTGACTCTGGTCTCGCCCTTCGTCGGCCGCATCCTCGACTGGTACAAGAAAGACACAGGTAAGGACTTCCAAGGCGCCGACGATCCCGGCGTGCAATCTGTCACCAAGGTTTATAACTACTATAAAAAGTTCGGCTATAAGACCCTGGTGATGGGCGCCAGCTTCCGCAACATCGGCGAGATCCGGGAGCTGGCCGGCAGCGACCTGCTCACCATCTCTCCGCATCTGCTCGCCGAGCTTGAGGCCACAGAAGGCGACCTGCCCCGCAAGCTGGACCCGGAAGCCGCCAAGCAGCAGGTCATCGTCAAGATCGAAATGGGCAAGACGACCTTCGAGGCCATGCATGCCGCCGACCGCATGGCCACCGACAAGCTCAAGGAAGGTATCGAAGGCTTCTCGGCCGCACTCGTCAAGCTCGAAGGCCTGCTCGCCGCGCGCCTCGCCGAACTGGAGCAGCGCCAGCCCGCCACCGTCTAAACTGCACCCCCTCTCCTCTGCGCAGAGCGCGAAAGGGCAGCCGCCAGGGCTGCCCTTTCGCGCTTCGATCGGCCTCCCTCTTTCGCAATCGCATTCACACTCTGCTAACAATCTTGATTCAACCCCTGTTGACAATCACAACTTTTCCGATAAGCTCTGTGTCAAAGCAAGACAAGCAGGCAAGGGCTGGTATCTCCGGCTACGCGGCGCCAGCCAAGGTCCCAAAGAGCACTGGCTGCCTAGCGCGGCCTCGGGAGGTGTGTATGCAGGCCCTGAATCCACAGTCTCATCCGCTCGCGCCGTTCTTCCAGCAGGTCGTACGCAACAGCTACGAAGGCAAGCTGGGGCTTAACGATCCTGACGTAACCACCTACGTCGCCCATTTGCTCTGCCAGTTTTCCGAGTCTGAAAATCTCTACCAGGTGCGCGATGAGATGGGCCATCCCATCGAAGAGCTTTCCGAGATGGTGCTCGCGGCTGATCCGGTCAACGGCACCGCGCCCTCCTTCGACGCCGAGCGCGCCCTGCGCAAGCACATCGGGGACTACGCCCTGTTTGTCGCCGGCATGTATCCGGAAGCTATGGCCTCAGGCCGCCGCGAGCGCCGCCATCACCCCTCGCTCTCTGAGCTTATCCAGGCCGGTAAAGAGAGCTATTACATCGTCAGCCAGTTCAATCTGTTCGAGTACGAAAAGGAGGCCCCGCTGTTCGCCCGCCTCTCGGACCGCTTCGAGCGCTGCATCCTCGGCCTCACCCTGGTCCGCGACGAGCTCAGTCCGAGAAAGCCCCTCATGCTGCCGCCATCCATCAATTAGCAGGCTTCAGGCAATTAGCAGGCTGCAGGCCTGCGGGCGGCCGCAGTTTGGCTTCTGAATGCGCCCCAAACACAGAGCACGATGGCCTCAGGCATGGCGCCTGCAAAGACCCATGCCGGCGCCACTCCGGGGTCCGTGCTTCCAGTTCCCCGGGGTAACGCCGGCAGAGTTCGACTCGTCGGATTTTATTCCGACCACACCGCCAGCACATTCCCCACTCCATCCGAGAAATGAAACCGCCGTCCTCCCGGGAATTCAAACGCCGGCACAACTATGCCGCCACCCTCCATCCTGACGGCAATCTCGGTTTGAGCAAGATCGGACGAATAGAGAACCACCAGCGGCGCATGCTTGCCCGGCCCCTCGTGCGGTTCATGCTTCACGAATCCGCCATCAATCCCCGCTCCATTGAAACTGACATACTCCGGCCCCCAGTCCTCAAAGGTCCAGCCGAAGACTGCGCCATAAAACTTCTTTGTCCGCTCCAGGTCGGTTGAGGGGAACTCAAGATAATTGATCTTGTGGTGATTGGCTCGATTGCTCATGGCTTCTCTCCTTGGTATGTGAATTGAAAGGGCGTCGTGGAGAAGGGGGATCGCGGATTCCGGATTGAGACCTGGGAAGCGCGCGGGCACACCCTCTGACCAGCAACACCTGGTGAGGCGTGCTTCTGAGTTGCGCCCCCATCCGCATTCCCTCAGAAGCCGGAGAGTGCAGGTAGAGCCCGGCCGTTTGAGACCAACGCGCGGACTGCCGAGGTACACGAAGAACGTAGCAAATCCATCCGAGGAGCGCAATCAGAGATTCCTCAGCTCGCGTGCGGCCGCAGGATTGCTTTCCTTTTGGACGGGGAGATCCTTCAGCGGGCTTCGGCGTTTGTTCAGGACCAGGATTCCTCCAGAGCCTCGAAGGAAAAACAGTGTCTGTTGGCGAGTGGCTAGAAGTCCAGGTTGGATGCTAGCGGTCTTCACTCCCGGTCGCTTCCATTCTTCCAGCTCCGTTGCCGCGTGGTTTTCCGCCATTATGAGCATCTTGCGGACAATGTGATGCCGGTTGTGGCCGCCATCGCTTATTTGGATCCAGAGTTCAAACCTGAGACTTCATCCTTCTCTCTGGACGAGGCTGATGAGCCAGTTGAACCGTAGCCTCACCGATCGCAAATCTCATCATCACTGAAAGAGCAAATGGCGAGTCCCAGCGGGGCTGCTAGCAGCCTGCGCCTTGGGCGTGGCAGGCCTCATCGGTTTTCATTTCGTTCGCTCCAAGCAACTCGCAGCGAGAACAAAACAGCCGGGTGGCAATAGCCAACAGAAGCACCAGCAGGCGTAAAATACTCCCAGTCTTATAAAAGTAACCGGGGACAGAGCATGCAATTCAACAGGTAACGGCGCGTGCGCGAATAGGCAACGCTCACGAGCCGAAAGCTGTTCGCCCAATCGATTTCGATTTGGTCTTGTCGTGCTTGGCCTCGCGGGGTGACGAACACCAGTGACGAACGTCGACGGAATTACTTGGCAATAGACTGCCAGGGGAGTTAGGGCGGAAAGGTAACAGACGGCTACAAGATTGGCGGAAGGCCAGATGAGCAAGAAGAGGGTAAGGCTGAAAAAGGCCACCGTCATCGATGAGCGTCAGGATGAGAACGGACAACGGCGGAGGACGACTGTTGTCAGGGACACCGCGACTGGATTCAAGTCTGTGACTCGTAAGATTGACGCTCCGAACCGTGAAGCCCCTCGGTCTGCCTCGCAGAGTGACGCGCGCGGATGATGCGCATCGACTTCAGGCTCAATCACGATGCTTCAACCTTGCGCCAGCCGCACTTCAATCGCTCCGCTGTGCGCTGCAGGGGCAGGCCGCCACTTCGTCTCCGCAACTGATGTCTGCCCGGAAGGGCCTGAAAGTCACCACAGATGCTACCGGTGTCTTGAATGTCAGACGATAGTGGAAAAATTCTGAAGACACCAGACTTGGTCCCAGCAATAAAAGGAACCTTATAAAGATGCGCCGAGCACACTCTGTTCTGAAGCAGGAACCCGAAACCCTCACCATCCGCTCCTATATCGACTCCGCCAAAAAACAGGGAATCGGCATGCTGCACGCTTTGCAGGCCGCCTTCGCTGGCACGCCACTTGAACTCGCTTGAAGACTCATTAATCGCTCTCATAGCTTTTGATACCTGCCTTGGTTCTCCAGGCTGAACTGTCACAAATCCGATCAACCACGGGCGCATTCTTTCAAAGAAGACACTCAGTCCCAACGCACCCGTAGCTCCCGCGATCCCGAAGGGAAGGCAACACGCTAGTGTAGTGTCCAACAAATAACTAGACAATAATTCATAGTCGTTTTATGCTTAGGCATGAGTTCCCGGATCGAACTTTCCTCAGCCGAGCAACAGCAGCTTCAGCAATGGGCAAGGGCCCACGGTACTCCTCAGCAGGTTGTGATGCGTTGCCAGATCGTATTAGCGAATGCCCAAGGGCACTCCGATGTGGCCATCGCAGAGCAGTTATCGATCAATCGCAATACCGTGATTTTGTGGCGTACACGCTTTTCGGAGCAACGCTTGGAGGCAGTTTGGACGATTGCCCCGGGACGGGGCCGCAAGCCGACCTACGACAGCGACAAAATAGCCGCCATTGTGGATGCCACCCTGCAAACAAAACCCGCAGGTATGACGCATTGGAGTTGCCGAACCATGGCCACTAAGCAGGGAGTGAGTAAGTCAACCATTAACAATATCTGGCAAGCTCACAATCTGAAGCCTCATCGTGTAAAGACCTTCAAGCTGTCGCGCGATGCGAAATTCCTGGAGAAAATGACGGACGTGATCGGGCTTTATTTGAATCCTCCAGAACAAGCAATCGTGTTATGCGTTGATGAAAAAACGCAAATTCAGGCGTTGGATGGAACTCAACCTGGACTACCGATCAAAAAAGGCCGCTGTGGAACAATGACCCATGACTATAAGCGCAATGGCACCACAACTTTATTCGCTGCCTTGGAAGTCGCACAGGGTAAAGTGATTGGCCAATGTTATCAGCGCGATCGGCATCAGGAGTTCCTCCACTTTCTGGCCACACTGGACCGAGAGTTCCCCGGCAAAATACCGCTCCATCTCGTCATGGACAACCATGGGACTCACAAGCATGAAAAAGTGCGTCAATGGCTCAAGCGCCATCGTCGCTTCGTACTCCATTTCGTTCCTACAAGTTCCAGTTGGCTGAATTTAGTAGAACGCTGGTTCTGCGAGTTGAGCACTAAGGCCATCCGACGCGGCGTTTTTTATAGCGTCGCAGACTTGAAGTCCGCCATTGATGCATATCTGGCCGCCTGGAATAACGATCCAAAACCTTTTGTTTGGACTGCCACTGTAGAATCAATCACAGAAAAACTCACCCGCTGCCGGCAAACTCTGGAGAAGATTCAACCTGGCTGCACCATCCCGCGAACCCGAAAAAAGAAGAAACTATCTGTCTAGTTATTTAGAAGACACTACACTAGCGCCCCGAACGCGCTCATCACGGCAGCAACCGGAGCGAATCGTTCGCTAACGGGAGTTTACTGGGAAGTGTAAAGTCGAGCGTTAGCTTTTATAACTAGGCTCCTGGCGCGCAAGCACTTGCGCGCTGCAATTTTCGCTCTTTGTATTACCCTTCGACATACAAAAACTAATCACATCTTTTTCTATTTTTTGCTTGCAAAGTAGACAAATAGCGCGTACCGTATTACGCTTTATAGCGTCCATCATTAAGAAGAAAAAAGGCAACACTCTTTACTACTATGTCGTCGAAAGCGCGCGCGTCGACGGCAAGCCGTGCATCGTCCATCAGACCTATCTCGGTACCGCCGAGGGCGTTGCCCGCCTAGTGCAGGATAGTGGTGCACCGGTGCCGCTTGCAAGCCACCACGGTAGAGTTCGGTCTGCCTGCTGCTCTGTGGTTAGCAGCAGAGAAGACGGGGGTCTTCGCGCTGCTCGAGGCGCTTTGGCCCAAGCCGCGCTCAGGCCCTTCGACGGCGCATTATCTGCTGATGGCGCGATCCATCGCATCTGTGCGCCGGGTCCGAAGACCGAGGTTGCCGATTGGTATCGGGACAGTATTCTCTCCACGATATTCGGGTTTGCCCCGGAGCGATTTACTTCGCAGGCCTTCTGGGATTGTTTTGACACCATTCACACCGGCGAGTCCTTGCCGCGAGGACAGCGCGATGATCTGGAAGAGGCCCAATCGCGACTGCTGGGCTTATGGAACGAGAAGCAACTGGTCAACCACCGGCTGCTGGCATACGACACGACCAACTTCTACACATACATCGCTAGTAACAATGAACGCAACCCATTGGCCCAGCGGGGACACAACAAGCAAGGCCGGAATAATCTACGCTAGGTGGGCTTGAGCTACGTCCTCGATGGTGAAAATGGCCTCAGTATTTGTCATCACCTTTATCAGGGCAATGTGGCCGATGCAAAAGAGTTTCCCGAGGCGCTCCATCGGATGCGCACTCTGCTGGATCGCAATCAGATCGCGCCCGATACGGTCACCCGGGTGCTGGACAGGGGCTCGGCTGCATTGGTGAACACGCTGGAGTTGGAAAAGGCTGGCGTGGGATGGATCTCATCACTTCCCTGGAACCAGGCTCCTGCAGAGTTGCGCTCCTGCCAGCAGCTAACACAGCTGAGCAGCCAGGAACCAGGCGTATCAGCAGCTGCTCAAACGATGCTGGCCCACGGTAAAGAGTACCTCTGCGTGGTGAAGTACTCGGCGCCGTTTGCCAGCGAACAATTGCACAGCCTGACCACCAGTGTGAGCAAAGTCATGCAGTCTCTGCGCAGGCTGGCGCGCAAATTACAAGAGCCAAGCTCTGCCCTCACAGAAAAAGGGATACGTTTCAAAATCGCGCGCTGGCTGTCGTCGCAGCACATGCGGGATTTAATCCACTACGAGTTGGAGAAGCACGATGGCCGTTGGAATTTACAGTTCAATTTCGATCACCGGGCCCCGGAACAACTGATTGACAACAGGCTGGGACGAACCGTCCTGTTGACCAATCATCTCGATTGGACTCCCGAGCAAGTGATCACAGCCTACTCCGGACAACAGCATATCGAGCAGGTCTTTCGCGGACTCAAAGATGGAGACTGGCTGGGCTGGGGACCAATGCATCATTGGACAGATCAGAAGATTCGTGTCCATGCCTTTTACTGCATGCTGGGTATCTCGCTGTTGCAGTATGTCAAGCGCCAGGCACAGGCGGCATGGCCTGGCCTTTCAACCGAACAGCTGCTCGACCAATTACGTCAGATTGAGAAATACAATTTTCTCTATCCGACGCAGGGAAATAAGGGACCGAACCGTGTTGCAACAGTTCTCTCCAAGCTGACACTTACTCAAAAAAAGCTGGCTCAGGAACTAGGCCTGGACCAGCTCGGTAGTACCCAACGTAGGTAATACAAATCTGGCTGCATAAGGTATGCCAGAACAAGGACTTACGCTACGTTTTTCCGACTTCGCAGTAAACTCCCGCTAACTCTCATCTCAGACCACCCATACTTTCCATATGCTGATAGCGAACACATGAGCGGTCGTTCAATAGTTGCAACAACGGCCCTGCAACTGTATCGGCGGACATTTTACCGAGCCGTACGAGCAGAAGACGCAGCAATCTCCCGCCTGGGGGTGCATCAAAGTGTGGCATTCGACGCACTCATGGAAGAACCGGCACGAGTCGAGAGGCATCTTTTCCAATGTCGCGTGACCACATTGGGGACACGTCAGCATCGATTCCAGGATGGCGGTTGCGGTCGCCATTACTTCTTGTCTCCGCCATGAAGGCTCGAAGGAAAACCAGCGTTCGTCGTCGCTTTCACAAGCGCAGACGGGTTTGTCTTTTCCGAGTCGTACTTCACGGTTGCCGTCTTGTGGTCATAGTCCACTTTCGTTTCAATCACTCCTTGCACTTTTTCCAGCGCCTTATGAATGGTGATCGAGCACATGGAGCAAGTCATGTTCTGTACGTCGAGGACGGCGGTCTGCGGAGTTCCGGCAAACGCAGATACCGGCAAGCAGATGAGAAGTGCGGCAAGAAGCTTACGCATTGTTGACTCCTTTCAACGATAGAAAAGCGGCAAAAATCCAAGGGCTGGCTACGAGGCCAAGCGATAACGGCACAAAGATCCAAAATAAGATTCTCTGCACACGCCGGGTGCGGTCCGCAACACAGTTGTCCTCCCCCGAGCAGCTCTGAGGAAGGAGATACAGCTTTCGAAAAGCCAGATTAAGGAACATGCTCGTTAGCGCAATGAAGATTGGACGGTACGGTTCGAGGGCAGTCAAATTGCCGATCCAAGCGCCGCCAATGCCCAGGCTCAAAAGCAGAAATGGCCCAAGGCAACAGGCCGACGCACCGATCCCTGCCAGTACGCCGCCGGCAAGAGCCAGTTTCGTATTCGCATTCGATGACAACTGCATTCGACCAGCCTAGCCTTCCTCATTTCACTCTAAACCCCGTACCATGGTACGGAGTCAAGGGGGAGACACATGAGCGATAGCCTGACAATCAGCATCCTGGCAAAACGCGGTGGCGTAAATGTTGAGACGATCCGCTACTATCAGCGACGCTCTCTCTCTTGGAAGAGCCGTCGAAGCCGAATGGAGGCTTTCGACGTTATCCAGAAGAATCGGTGAAACGAGTCCTCTTTATCAAGAGGGCGCAGACGTTGGGCTTCACGCTAGAGGAGATTCAAGGTCTGCTCGCCCTTGATGAACGAAAAGCGTGCAGGCAGACACGGGGAATCGCAGCGCACAAGCTGGAGCTCATCGGGCAGACAATTGCCGACCTCTCGAAGATGAAAAAGTCACTCGCTCGTCTTGTACGTTCCTGTGATGCGTCGGCTGCGGGGGCGCCCTGCCCAATCATTCATCTATTGGCAGATGACTAAACTCTTCGGGTTCAGTCATTTAAATAAGCCTGCACTCTGGAGCGCTTTTCTATTTTCCTAGTTTCTCTACGTGGATCAGGTTCTGAACTCTGTCCTTTACCTCGTCACGAATAGTCCTCACCTCCTCTACCGGTAGGCCCTTTGGATCGCGTAGTGGCCAGTCGTCCCGGCGTAAGCCGGGAACCTAGGGGCATTTGTCTCCACAACCCATAGTGATGAGTAACGGCAAGCCGTCAACCGGCAAGCCCATCAGTAAACAGCATCGAGCCGGCATGAGCCCCCGCTGTCTCACCAAGAGGGCCCAAACCGTCAGAAGCCCGAAGAAATGCGAAATCCTTAACGAAGGTTTTCGGTTGGATGTGGCCGCTACCCCTGCTTGAACTCCAGTGTGCACCTGCCTCGTTGCCCGTTTCTCATCTTCGTTTCCCTTTCGCTATTAAAGCAGCTCGATAAGGGGTACGTTTTGTAGGGGCAAGGTCATTGGGTAGAAATAGCCCATACGCTTCAAATCGAGACAGAGCCTCGGAACCCGATACGTCTGGCGCCGACGGAGGTGTGAGTTCGGCTCGCGGCAACGCTGCAGGCACATCGGAAGCGATCGTATAAAGGGAATGCGACGAAATGCGTCTTGCGACTTGCCAAGCGACCACATTACAGATCAGCACGAAGGGGAAAATTATCCATTGCCCCGTCAGTTCGGAGGTCATAAAGGTCGCCATCAGGGGGGCATGAGTGGAGGCCGCCAGCAGGCAACTCATTCCGATTACCGCGAACAGGAGGCTGTTACCTCCATGCGCCAGCGTGCAGATCAGCAGCCCGAGGGCGCTTCCGACAAACAACGTCGGGGTAAATATCCCTCCAGAGGTTCCGGTTCCGACACAGAATACCGTCGCGCTTAGTCGCAGCAGCAGAACCTCGAGCAGCGCATGAACAGTAACCGAGCTCTGCAGGCTATCCAGAAGTGCCGCGTCGCCGTTGCCCCACACCAGCCCGGTAACGAGGGACAGGATGCCCACGGCAGCGCCGCTCCAGAAGAGCGCAAACGGCAATCTTACGGCGAAGCGCAAACTGCGAATCAGCCAAAGGTAAATGGGGCCAAGTACGCCCAGAAACGCTGCCAACAGCAGTGCAATGCAAGCCTGGCCCGGCGCGATATTGATTGTGTGATGGGGCGCAAATAACGGCCCACCCGCCAAAACCGTACGGCTCGCCGCTACTCCGGTGAAAGCGGAGATCAGCAGTATCGGAATGGGCCTCCAGTCAGTTGTTCCCATTACGATTTCGACAGCAAACAGAGTGCCCGCAAGCGGAGCCTGGTACGCTGCAGCTATCGCCGCGGCCACACCGCAAGCGACTTGGCGCGCGAGAGGAAGGCGAATCCACCGCAGGCGCTGCCCAAGAAAAGAAACAACGGCAGCCGCAAATTGAACCATCGTCCCTTCTCTGCCGATAGCCGCTCCTGTAGCTACGGAACATGCGGACGACAAAGTTCTCCACAAAGTGGAAACGAGAGAAATGCGTCCCTCTTCGAATCGAATCGCCTCAACATATTCCGTCGTTATCAAGCCAGATGTGACTCGCCTGGCGATGGTCAGAACCACCATGGCGGCGAGTCCGCCCAGAGCCGGAGTTGCCGCGCGCCGCCACAACGGAAGCTCGTCAGCCGCCGCAGAAAGAAGACCTGCATGTCCGGTCACGCACCACTGCAGCAACCGAAAGACAAGCCTCACTCCACCCACCGACAGGCCGCTCACCGCACCAATTGCCGCAGCCTGCATCGCCAGTTTCAGCCATTGGCTGAGTTGGCCATTCCATCCGAAGCTGGGGATAGCCGGCCGGTTCATGGCCGCCGCCCTGCTACTCCCGACAATCGAACATCAGGCCCCTCTGGGTCGTGCGGAGCCCTGGTAAATGAACTCACAGACGCAGATGTCGCCCATCGCTGAGCAGCGAGACGATCTGCCATCATCACCGCCTGATCTCTAAGCTCGGGAACTGCAATGGATTCGAGCAACGTCCCCTGACGGCCAGGGCCGACGTTGAATAGCACCTTGGAAAAGCTGCCGTCGCTGGAGCGCAGCGCTCCATCTTGATCGCTCCACAGCCCACCGCCGTGTGGCCCTGCGGTAACCAGCCCCTGCGCGAAGAGGCTCTCGAGCAGTGCGGACCCGACGCGCCGGTAATTCATATTCGGACCCGTGCAATTGATGACACGCTGCGCAGTGACCTGCAGAGTTTCTCCAGTTGCGGCGCGAGCGTTCACTCGAGCGCCATCGCCTTCCAGCACGACGTCTTCCAGGCTACCGCGACGGATAACCAGCGCTCCGACGGCTAACTCCGTCTCGATCACATCTGCAATCGGCGGAGCCATTCGATGCCGCACCACTTCCCAGTGACGCTGCAGATGCCGACGAAAGCGCTGTTGTTCGGCCAGCGGCAGCGCAAGCCACAACTGGTTGGTGCGCGCGCGAAGACTGTCGACGACCGCGCGCCATGACATACCGCTGCGGATTGCTTCATGCACCGCGTGCAGCAGCCCGCGCGCCTTCGCTGGTGGCGTTCCCGTAATCACGCCTTCTGCGAGAGGTACGTACCGCGCATGACGTTTGGGGAAAACCCCGTGTCGTGATATCGCTGTGATGACTCCAAGGTGACCGATTTCCCGAAGCCGAACAATCACGTCCACCGCCGTCAATCCGGTACCGATAAGCGTCACCGGAGCGTCAGGCGTCAAATTCGCATACGTGGCATCGTCCCAGGCCGAGTGGCAGTAAAGGCCGCGTTCCGTTGCTTCTTCGCTCACACCCTTCAACGGCGCTGGATCGAAGTTTCCGGTCGCCAGAACAACGGCGTCAGCCGTCAAGGTGCGCCCGTTCACCAGCGTCACCACAGCACCTGCGCCTTCCAAACGAACATCCCTAACCGTCGTCCGCAGATGCCTAATGCCCGCAGTTGCTGTAATCAATGACTTAATGTATCTGCCGAAGACCGTGCGCGGGGCAAAGTCTGCTTCGGTCATCGCCGAATCGTAATTTTTTCGGATCCAATCAAGAAAATGAGTCGGCTCGTGGGACAGGGCGCTGATCTTGCCAGCAGGCACGTTCAAAAGATGGCGCATAGTTGGCGTGGAATAGGCCAGACCAAGGCCAAGGCTCGGGCGTGGCTCCACAATTACAATCCGCGTCTTTACCGTGCGGCGGGCCAGATGATATGCAGTGAGCGTCCCGCTTAGGCCGCCACCAATGATTACGTACGTTTGCCCTCTCATGACTCGAACCTAGCTCTCTCGAGTCACGGTGTAAACATCAAAATCGTTATACGCAATAACTTCAGCTAATACGGCTCAGCAGCAGGGGTTCCGAGGTTGCGACGAACAATCTTACGAGCGCATTACACAGTCGATTCACTGGCATCGTCACTTGCTTATTGCCAATAACTATTTCTGTTTGGACGAAGTGCATGCAGCGGAGCAACACAAACGTCGTCGCCATGACTGACATGGTTCTCTTCGACGGGGACCATGTCAGCCAGCGAGGGACCGGCGACCGGCCAGATATCCAAGATCACCCAGAAATCGGACGAGCGGCGGCCGATTCGGGCGGTTGGCGCGGAGCTGTTCTGTGTAAACAGGGCACTATGGGCATAAAAATGGGCGACGGATGTGATATTCCTTGCTGACCTGCAATTTCCCCATGGAGTGCTAGTTGTCCGACAAACGGCCGGTTCCAGACCTGAGATGGCGAGATCGTCTTACAGAAAGCGAGACTGCAGGACAGGAATTGAGTCAAAGTCTTTGTGACAGAGTAAGGATTGATTCGGAGGGATAAATGGAGAACTTCCGCCTCAGCGTCTTCCGGGCCGTGGCGCATCATCTCAACTTCAGCCGTGCTGCCGAACAGCTGCTTCTGACTCAGCCAGCTGTCACTCAGCAGATCAAGGCGCTCGAGGAAGAATGCGGTGTTCCTCTGTTCGATCGGAGTGGTGGCCGTATTAGTCTCACGCCGGCCGGTGAGGCTCTCCTGCCGTATGCCGAGAAGCTGAAGGCCATCGCCGATGAGGCGATGACAGCGGTGAACCATGCATCAGGACAGGATTCCGGGCACCTAGTCGTCGGAGCCTCTCAGACAATCGGGCAGTATATCCTGCCGAATCTGGTTGCGGGCTTTCTCCGCGAACAACCCCGCGTCGTACTTCATGCGGTCAGCGGCAACAGTGATGAAATGCTGGGGGCACTCCTGGAGCATCGCATTCAACTGGCCCTGATTGAAGGACCGACGAGGAGAAAAGATGTCAAGGTCGAGTCCTTCATGGAGGATCATATGGTCCTGGTCGTTGCCGCGGGCCACGAGTGGGCGGATCGAGAGATTGACGTAAAGCTGCTCAAGGATGTTCCGCTGCTGCTGCGGGAATTCGGATCGGGATCGCGCCGTGTCGTCGAGAACGCTCTCGCCAATGCGGGGATCAACCGAAAGGAACTTCGTACTACGATGGAACTGGACTCCACCGAAGGGCTCCTGAGCGCGGTGGAGGCGGGACTTGGCGTCACATTCGTATCCCGCTGGGCGGTGCGCAATCAGCTTGCATTGAACACTCTGAAGCTGACCAGGGTCAAAGGTCTCAACTTGTCCCGCAACTTTTCGATGGCCTATCCTGCTGGTCCGACTCCGGTCGGCATCGCGGGATTGTTTCGTATGTTCCTTCTGGCGCGGGGGCTGGATGCGATGCCCCGCACCACCGGGAAAGCGAAGACCTTGAGAAAGCCCGAATACCTCTGCTCGTCGTAGGTCGGGCATTGTAGGACTCGAGAAGCGATTTGCGATGAGAAGTGTCTGGGTTCCATCGCTCTCTTTTTATACCGTGTGCGCTTTATAACCACAGCCGCCCTGGTCAGTGAGCTGATCGAGGCTCGCGACATGCTCGCGAGGTGGATGGGACTGCGCAGAACATAACAATCCGAGCAGCGAAGCGAACACGGAAGCCGATGCGGCGAACACAAGGAGGACGACGATGGATATGGCGGCGGTGTGTGCGAACGCTCCTCCGCCGTGTGCGCGTTGCATGAAGACAGCCATGACGCACATGCGGGCATCGCCGTTGATGTTGCCGGTGAGGTCGTGCCACGAACCCAAATCACAACACACAAATTCACGCGGCCAGAGACCTTTGAGCGGCGGTCCCGCACCTTGTCACCAAGACCACAGTATTTCGACAAATGCCTCAGAGTGCCTGGTCTTCTTCGCCTCCCGCGTTGAGTACGGCTCGCACGCCTGTGGCCTCCGATCCAAATGGCCACTCTTTGCGGACCAGTGCGCGAATGCCATATAGAAGCAGGCCGGAAATCATCAGCACGACGGCGTAACGGATCTCTTTGCTGAAATCCGGGCGAGAAAAAAGAATATAGACAAATCCGCTCGTGGCAATCAGCGCCGGAAGCGGATACAGCCACATCCGAAATGGCCTCGGCATTTCCGGCTGTTGAATGCGCAAAACGACCACTCCCACCGACTGCAGCAGGAACTGCAGCATGATGCGTATCACCGCCAGCGCGGCAATGACATCCGCCAGCGAAAGAAAACAGAACGCAATCGACAATACGCCAAGCGCCAGCAAGGAAATGTGAGGAAACCGGTGCTTCGGGTGAATCTTTGCGAACATGCGGAAGTAGTTGCCATCGAGCGCCGCCGCATACGGTACCCGCGAGTAACCGAGAAATAGCGAAAATACTGACGCAAATGCCGTCCAGACGATCAAGATTGTAATCAGGTAACCAGCCCACGGTCCATACACGCGCTCCATCATCACCGACATCACGTAAAAACGCGTGGAGGAGTGTGCGGTCGACATCAACTCCTGCCACGGCACCACGCCCAGCACGCTAACGTTCATCGTCAGGTAGAGCACGGCAGCCACTGCGATCGAAATCATGACCGCGCGCGGGACGTTTTTCTCCGGCGCATTCACCTCTTCACTGAGAAAGCAAATGTTGTAGTAACCCCAGTAGTCATAACTCGCCACAAGCATCGCGGCGCCCAGGCCGGTGAAGAATTGCGGGGTAAGCAGGAACGCGTGAGCGGGAAAGCTGAAGGCCAACTGGCGGTTGAAATGCGTGATTCCCGTAAAAATGATCCACGCCAGCGACCCGAAGACGCCGACAGCCAGCAGCCGTGAGAGCCATGAGATATCGGTGATTTTGCGATACAGCAAAAACACGGCAAGGCACACTGCGCCGACTGCCGCCACGGTGCCGGGCAAAAAGATCGCCGTGGCCTGCAACGTTCCGAGGAACGGCAAGTGCAGCTGCAGTTCACGCGAGCCAATCTGGTGCGTGAGGGGTTTGTAGAAATAACTCAAATAGCTGGAAAGTCCAAGACAGCCCGAAGCGATTGAAAGCGGAGCGCTAAATGTCACCTGCCAGACAAAAAGAAAACTCAGCAAGCGGCCCAGTTTGTTGGGCCCGTAGATCTCCTTGAGAAAATTATAGGAGCCGCCGGCCTTCGGCATCGCGGCACCGAGTTCCGAGATCACCAGCCCGTCACAGACCGCAAACAGCGCTCCAAAGATCCAGCCCAACATCGCTTGCGGGCCGCCCATCGCGCCAATGATAAGTGGAAGAGTGACGAATGGGCCGACTCCAATCATGTCGAGGATGTTGAGCAAGACAGCGCTGCCCAGCCCCATGCCTCGGATAAGAGAACCATTCTGAGCGGTGTGCGTCATGACGACCTAACCATCTCTTCCACTAAGTAGATTACGCGTTGTATCTCTAAGAGTCTTCATCGGCCCTGCAAGCTATGGACGAGGATGGCGCGATCGCGCGTTCAAGTGTCCAAGCGTGAACCTCGATTGCCCGTTCCGTCGCAATTGGCTTCGTTCCTCCCCACATCCAGCAGGGGAATGTGGTAATGCTGACCTACTCCACGAGAACCGCTTTGGTTAGATTTCTCGGATGGTCCACATCGATTCCGTTGTTGATCGCCATGAAATACGCAAAGAACTGAAGTGGAATTGCCTCGCATAGAGGAAACAACGCCTCACGTGTCTCCTCCACACAAATCATATGCGTCGCCAGTGCGCGCACCGCATCGTCGCCAGCGTTTGCGACCGTCAGAATATTCGCCCCCTGCCTCCGCATATCGCGCATCAAGTGCAAACTCTTCTCGTATCTCAGCAGCGAGCACGGGTCCGTCCGGTCGACAGTCGCGATCATCACAAGTGCAGTGGAATCGCTCACAAGCGCATTCGGGCCATGCTTCAATTCGCCACTGGGATACCCCTCTGCATGAAGGTAAGCAGCCTCCTTGAGCTTCAGCGCTCCCTCACTCGCGATCGGATAATGAATTCCGCGGCCAAGGAAGAGGAAATTCTTCACCGCCCGGTACTGTTCCGCGATTGCGCGTACGGAGCCTTCCAGGTACTTCAACTGCGGCTCTAGGTGCGCAGGAAGCGACGTCAGAAATGCCAGTCGCGCACCCACTTCAGACGCAGTGAGTGCACCTCGCAACTCAGCCGCGAGTAACGACAAAATCTGCAGATTCAGCAGCTGCGCAGTAAAGCTCTTAGTCGCAGGAATGGCCCGCTCGCGTCCCGCCTCCGTTGGATACGAAACCTTTGCCTCGCGAGCCATCGTCGAAGCCGCCGCATTGGTAATCGCCAGCGTTGCATGGCCCGCGAGGTTCGCCTTGCGCAGCGACGCCAGCGTATCAGCCGTCTCGCCCGACTGCGAGATCACCATCACTGAGACATTCTTCCTGCCGTTCGCCGTTCTGCAACTGTACTCGCTGGCATACTCCACGTCCACTGCAATCCCGCTCAAATCCTCGATCATCAGCTCTGCAGCCAAGCCAGCATGGCGGCTTGATCCACTCGCCGCAATCACGATTCCCTCTGTAGCCGTCTGTAACCAATGACGAATGGGCGCACAGACATCATCGCGAAAGCCATTTTCATCCACGTAACGATTTAACGTAGCCGCTATTGTCGATGGCTGTTCGTGAATCTCGGTGAGCATCCAGTGGGCATGAGGTCCCGGACTCTGCGTTTTATCGACCACGTATACCTTTCGTTTTCCCACTACCAGGCCGGCTAGCGATCTCGGCTTGCCCTGCGCATCGTTCTCATCAATTTGGGCCGGTGGCCGCAAACGGAGCCTTCCAGAGACACACTCCCCGATCGAAGAGTGTGGTGAAGCGGCTTTTGCTTCAATCAAGCTTCAGTAGTTCCTCACATTCCCGGCGCAACAGTACATTGGCATTCTCCAGATGTGCATTGACGGCATCAAGCCAGGAGCGATCCGCGGCGATCTGTCCTTGCGCGCGCAGGATATCCGGCTCAAGCACTTTAGCGGCAGGCCCCCCAGGAATCTGACGGACATGGACGAAGTGCTGTGCATCCAACGACTCTCGGATCTGCTCACGAGTAATGGCCTGCGGCCGCGTCGCGATTGCGGGAAGATCTCGAACTATGATAGCTGTCATGGCATCGCGATCGTAGCCAGTCCCAGTGTTCGTGAGCTCCTTAACCGCGCCGCTCACAAGGTGATGGGCAGCCTGAAAGCTGATCCCGGTTGTGCGGACAAGCGTGTCTGCCAACTCAGTTACCGAAAGGAAGTTATCGTCCGCAGAGGCGGCCATACGTGCTGTATTAAACTCTGCCTCAGACAGAATACCAGCTAATAAGCGGAGACTGCGGTCAGCATCTTCAAATGCGGAATATGCAAGCGGCTGGAGGTCGTCCTCGGCATCGTTCATGTCGGTGAACGGAGTGTTGTGGACGCAGCCGAGAATGCTTTGGGCTTGAGTGAATGCTCGGCTGGCAAGGATCCGTACATGCTCAAGTGGTACAGGGTTGCGCTTCTGTGGCATGATACTGCTGATTTGGACATAGGCGTCGGAGAGGCGTATGAAGTTGAACTCAACCGTACTCCAAAGCAAAAGATCTTGGGTAAAACGTCCAAGGTTAACCATGCAGACCGCGAGAACAGAGCTGCACTCTGTAAGGTAATCAACGGCCGCGATAGCGCCATAGGAGTTTAACTGTAGCCCCTTGAAACCCAGTAGCTGCTCGGTGAAGTGGCGGTCGATGGGAAAGCCTGTTGTCGTGATGGCGCAGGCGCCGAGAGGACAACGGTTCACGCGAGAATGAGCTTCCATAAGGCGTTCCGAGTCACGCTCAAGAATTTCAATGAAGGCCATCAAATAATGGCCGAGTGTGGTGGGTTGTGCGGGCTGGTTGTGAGTGTAGGCTGGAATCAGGGCGCGTCGATGCTCCCATGCTAGGTCGCTAAATAGTGTCCGCAGCGCAATGAGCGCCTCGAGTGTTTGCGCGACGAGATCGCGCAAGACCATACGATACATGGTTAGATCGATATCGTTGCGGCTCCGCGCGGTGTGCATTTTGCCCGCGATTTCTGCGCCACACTCAGTCGCGAGCTTCTTCTCAATGAAAAAGAAGAGGTCTTCAAACGATTCATCGTACTTGGCATCAAGTACTTCTGTCTGATCGAGGGATTCAAGTGCCCGTATGCAGGTGGCTGCTTCGCTTCGCGGCATAATGCCTTGTCGGGCGAGCATCAACGTATGCGCATATTCAATTTGAAGTAGCGGATGAAGAAAGTATCTCTTAGCATCGGCGAAGACTTGTTCGAGCACTGTCTCCCGATAAACTGATGCGGGGAAGACCGGGCTATTCTCGAGACCTTCTTTCTTTCGTTCGTGTTTGATAGTCAATTTGTGATCCTTGATGTTTATGTCGACCTGGAAATCACCGTCAATTCGCATTTCTTTATGCGGTATTCGAATTGACGGTTGGGAAGAGGGCAGTTGTACCTTATTTCAGAATGCCACTTTAAATCCAAATTGCAGTATGCGCGATTGAAGCAGGGTAGACTCGAAGGCCTGAGTGGGAGCTCCCGTGATTGCGCCCACAGTAGCGCCGTTGGTAGCTGCCGCAGTAATAGCAGCCGCACACGAAGCATCCCCGGCTGCTGTACCGGCAGTGCATACTGAGGGAAGCGGATTCACCGTTGCAGTCTCATTGAGCGTAGTGACATTCGAATGCCGATTGAGGAGGTTGTTCGCCTCAACGAAGATCTGAGGACGGAAGTTGTGATACTCTCCAAATCCGCGTGTATAGCGAAGATCCACTTGGTAGATCGACGGGCCGCGAGCAGTATCTCTGCTTACGAAGAGCGGCCTTGTGTAGGCGCTTGTGATGGTGTCGTTGTTGAGAGTGTGATTGGCCACCACATTTTGAGGCACGCCCGCGAGGAAGTTCCAAGTGGTTACAAACTGATTCTGCTTGACGATTCCGTTTAGGAGACCCGAATCGGAATGCAGTTGGGGCTCATAGACAGAACTGAGGGTAAATGCATTTGGGCGATCGACGCAGCTATTGCTGCGATCGCGATCGCGATCGCTTGGATCCTCGACAACGCCATCGCAATCAAAGTTACTCACCTCAGGCGCATCGGTGAGCGAGTGTCCCCAGGTATAGTTGGCCCGTGCCAGAAAGCCCGACGACCAACGATGCTCATAGCCAGCCAGCAGCGCATTATAGGAGGAGTTGGAGCCTACGGCCTGAAGGGTAATGTTGTTGAAATTTGGGTTGACGCGCGTAGTTGCATTGATCTGGCTGGAATAGACTGGCCGCCCGTCCGCGAGGAACGCGATCGGGTTCTGCATGTTCATGTCGTACTCATACTGGATATTTCGCCCGTTGGTCATAACGTAAGAGACGTAGATCGAATCGTTCTTAGCAATCTGTTGCGAGATTTGCAGGTTGCCGTTCCACGTGTACTCGTTTTTGAAATTGGGCGTTGTTGCAGTGATGCTCAGAACTCCCAGACAGCTTCCAGTGACCGAGGCGTTGTTCGGATAGCTGGGAGAGCAGCTTGTGCCGGGAGCTATGTCAGCAATGATTGAAGAGGCCCCTCCGTCGTTGAAGAGCGAGTTATACCAGACGTCAGTCGGAGGCTGAATATAGAACATCCCCATGTTAGCGCGGACCACGGTGCTGGGAGAGGCCATCCAGCTTATGCCAAGGCGCGGAGCGAAGTCCCCCTTGGGAGTACGGAATCTATCTGTATCGGCGAAAGGCGCATTGGCAATTCCCTTGGGGGCCAGATAGAGGTCATATCGATAACCGTAGTTGATCAGAATGTTCTTTCGCAATTGCCAGGTATCCTGTGCGAACAAATCCCAGAAGTTCGCTTGGAATCCCGCGCCCGGAGTTCCAATGCTCTCATCCAACGCGGAATACGATTGTGGATTGCATATAGGTGTATTGGGTCCGCCAGCAACGCACGTTGGCAGCGCCTCAAGGTAGTCGGTCACGCTGGGAAATACGTATTCCGAATAAATCGCGGAAAACTGGGTGAGCAATGGTCGCAGGTAACCTACACCGAACTTCATCGTATGTTTACCCTTGATCCAGGTAAAGTTGTCGCTGAAGCTTGGAATCTTTTCTTGAAATTTCGTCCCGTCGATATTCGTACCGTTGAATTCCGCAACACCGCTGATATCGACCATCGGCCCGGTGCCTGTTGTGGGAGCATTTATGTGCTTTTCGTTGCGATATGGCCAGGAACCTCTGAACTCATTCAAGAGATTTGATGAGAACGCAGTGACCAATTGGGCGCCGATGATCTGTGCTCGATCTTGGAAGTTTGAAGAAGCCGACAGCGCGAACAGACCACCTACATCGCTATTGTAAGGAAACACATTCCTGAAGTAGTTATAACGAACGAAGAAGGTGTTCTTCGCGGAGATGTTCCAATCTGCCCTGGCATCGACAAATGTCGCGTGTTCGACCTCGGGCGCGGTGCCAAGCTCCGAAGTAGGCAATCCGATGAGAGCTGCGTTGGTGGGAGAAATGGTGATGGGAGATGGTTCACCGCGAAGAATGTACTCGTACGCTCCATAGTAAAAGAGCTTGTTCTTGAGGATCGGACCGCCGACGCTTCCCGAAGGATTGCTCAAAGTGGAATCGGGCGTTGGCGACTCTGGAGAAAGAAGCATTGGCCGCGAAGCTGCCACCGTAGGACGCCAAATGAACTGGGCGACGCCATGCACGTCATTTGTGCCGGAGCCGGTAACCGCGTTGTAGATGTTGCCATCGGTATTGCCAAATTCCGGGGCGAAGGCGTTGGATACTGTCTGTACCTCACGAACATAGCTGTCGGAGATGGCGTAGAGGCGCAGTCCATATTCATCGGTTTCAGTATCCTGCATGCCATCGAGCTCATAGTTGACGCGATCCACAAGGCCATTGGTGTTCACGAAATCGGGGATTCCGAGTTCCGCATTCGGAACACCACTGACTCCTGGTTGAAAAAGGACGAAATTATAAGGATTACGAGAGGAGAGAGGTATGTTAGCCGTCTCTACGGGATTAATCGTGGACCCTATTTCGAAACGCGCTGGCTGGATCACGGAGGCATCTGCCGTTACCTCAACCTCGGTGGTAACCGTTCCAGGCTTCATGTGCTCGTCGACCACGGCTTCCATTCCAGCCTCAAGGTGAATTCCGCTGTTCTTTACAGGTGCGAAGCCAGGCGAGTCCACTGTGATGGTATAAGCGCCCAGCGGAAGGTCGGGAACAACGTATAGGCCGGCCGAATCCGTTTTAACATCTCGGGTAAAACCTGTGTCGGTGTTTTTAATATTTACGTGTGCGGCCGAAATCGGGGCACCGGTCGCATCGGTCACTTCTCCACGAATCGAGCCATTGATCGATTGAGATTGAGAGAACGCGGTGACGTCGACAAGAACGGTCAGTGTCAACGTTAATACTGCGGAGACGGCAAACTTATTCAGAGATGAGAACACAGTAGACTCCTTAAAAGTTAACACTGACCTAGCTTCCTAAGTGTTACGTAGGAAGTAGCGTGAGGCGAGCATAGCCATTTGTTAAATCAATGTCAACAAAAAAAAGTGCCTCAAACAACTGTGCCTCTTTGCACCCGTCTGAAAAGGCATAGTCGTTTCTTT
>Ga0208193_1000266_pt1 | contig 32621 bp, 29 predicted proteins | sample June2015DPH_17_2_FD_184716 | JGI IMG/M metagenome (GOLD analysis project Ga0208193, IMG submission 184716) | Peatland microbial communities from SPRUCE experiment site at the Marcell Experimental Forest, Minnesota, USA - June2015DPH_17_10... | ecosystem: Environmental > Terrestrial > Soil >... | reverse complement strand
AATTCACATGGATGGATCGAAGGCAACAGCGAGGGCGCATTTCATCATTCCCTATGTTCAATGGGGTCTCAAGAACCCGAGCTTCATGTTCTGGAAAGCTGAGAATGACGTTGCGATTGATCTCAATCTGGTCGGCCAGATTTCAAATTAGGCCTTTAGGGATGATTTACGGCGCAACTCTAAACCGAGTCCCTAGGCTAAATCCTGACTTGAGATTGTTTGGAGAACGGTAAGTCGTACGGGCCGGTAAATGTGGCGCCTGAGTTTGAGACCTCTCATGTTGAATGCAACAAGGAGATACCAGCCAATAATGAATATGCGTGCGATTGGGTTGGCCACTCTTTGTCTCATCACAGTGCCGGTGCTGGCATTTGCGCAAACCGACGAAATCCAGGTGTACGACGGAGAGATCGCGCCGCCAGGTATCTTCAATCTGATGATCCACAACAACTTCACGCCCAAGGGACGCACGGTGCCTGACTATCCTGGCGCGATCATCGCCAACCATTCTTATCAAGTCACTGCCGAGTGGGCGTATGGCGTCAGGCCGTGGTTCGAGCAGGGACTTTATATGCCTGTGACCTCGCCCTATTCTTCCAACTATGGTTCGACGATTAACGGCTTCAAGATTCGCGAACTATTTGCGCGACCGAACGCTCATGACCATACCTTCTTCTATGCGGCCAATTTTGAGTTCAGCGTAAACCACCACTACTGGGAGTCAAGGGCGATTACCTCCGAGATCAGACCAATCGTAGGGCTACACTTGCATCCGTGGGATTTCATCTACAACCCGATTGTCGACACGGACTATACCGGCGGCCTTGGAAACCTGCAGTACAACCCATCGGGGAGAGCGGCGTACAACTTCAACGACCGGTGGGCCGTTGCTGCCGAAGAATATGACGGTTTCGGACCGCTGAATGGATTCTTGCCTCTTTCGAAGCAATTCCACGAGGTCTGGGCGACAACGGATTACTCAGGTAGCAAGTTTCTCGGCCTCAACGTTGAAACCGGTGTAGGCTACGGATTGACTGCGGCTTCGGACAAATGGACTCTCAAGTTGATGCTGTCACGTAACCTCAACGTCCACCCGTGGCGTCCCTGAGATTGTTAGCAAATTCTGTGCGCACGTCCTTGACAGTCGCGACCGCGATGTCTACATTGTAGGCATGGCTGAGTTGCTTGGCACCTTTGAACAGATTGTTCTCCTCGCGGTTCTAGGCCTGGATGAAGAAGCCTACGGTCGAGCCGTGCTACGAGCCGTGCAAGCGGCCTCCGGGGATGATCGCAGCATCTCTGCTGGAGCGGTCTATGCGACCTTGGACCGAGTGGAGGCAAAGGGGCTTCTTTCGTCGCGAATTGAGAAAGGCACTCCGGCCCGCGGCGGGCGTGCTCGCCGGTTCTACCGGTTGACTCAGACGGGCGCGTCCGCACTCAGCGACGCGCGGAAGACTCTCGAAAAAATGTGGCACGGCAGACGCTGGCCCCCGGAGGTGACCGCATGAAGCGCACTGATCCGCCATACTTACTGGACTGTCTTTTGCTCTTCCTCTTGTCACCGCGTGATCGCGAGACAGTCTCGGGTGATCTCTATGAAGAATTCCTCGATGTGAAGCTCCCCGAACTGGGGCAATTCAGGGCACATCTCTGGTATATGGGGCAGGTTTTGAGCTTTGTGCCTGGAAGGATCGAGGCGGTTCTTCTTCAAGGGTATGCTCTGAGACTTTTATGCGTCTGTACGGCTTTGGCCGGCGGGTGGCTCGGCATGATGGATATTCTATTGCGGCATCCGGGCTACAAGAGCCAGATAGTGATTGCGGCGACAATCGTGTCTCAGGCCGCGCTTACTCTGGCTGCGCTTCGATTCCATCGCTATAGACGTCTTCGTGCTATCGCTATGGTTGGCAGCGCGGCCATCCTATGGCTTGCGGGTATCGCCCTGAAAGCAACGATTGGCGGAGCGCATTTGGAAGGATACGTTCTGCTGATTGCACTGGCGCTGATTGTTCAGGCAGTGCTTACGGTGTTGACGATGCCGAGGGCGAACCGATGGCTTCGAGGTCATCGAACAGATAGGTCATGCCCATCTGCCGGTAATCGTCTTCATCACGGCGCACAACGAATATGCCGTGAAGGCATTTGAAGTGGAAGCGCTGGACTACCTGATGAAACCGCTCGAACCAGAACGCTTGCAAACTACGCTGCGTCGCGTGAGAGAACGTCTCGCAGCGCACGCAGCTCCGATGACGCAGGAGCAACTTAAGTCTGCACTGTCTGTCCTCAGTGATGCTTCTGCTGGTCGAGAAAAGCGTCCCAAGCGGATTCTTGTACCCAACGGGTCAAAAGACATCTTCGTTGCCGTCGATGAGATCGAATGGATTGAGGCCGACAGTTATTACTCCTGCCTGCATGTCGGCACGAAGCGGTACATGCTGCGTGAGACTATCAAGCAACTAGCGGCAACGCTCGACCCGGCTACCTTCATTCGCGTTCATCGCTCCGCAATCGTGAATATCAACTATGTTCGCGAGATCCTGCGCGAAGGCCAGAACGACGGTTGGGTTGTCCTCGCAAATGGGCAACGTCTGAAGATGAGCAAACCGGGTTGGCAGAGCCTGCTGGCCGTCAGCCGCAGTTAGTTCTCTTCACGTCGCTTGTCTTTCGTTGCATGATTCCATAATCCTGCTGCATACCGCTCGAACCTCTCCGCCGCTTCAACGAAAGTCATGTTGAGGCGACAAGAATGTACAGGCATCGATTACTGGTGTTAGCTGCTTTGACGGGGTTCGCGGCGACCCCCTCTGGATTCGCTCAACAGCCATGCTCGAATGGCGTTCATGTCGATGGCACGGTCACGGACCCGACCGGCGCATTGATACTTGGGGCGCAGGTGCAGGCAGGGGGACAAACGACCACCACGGATGCGGCAGGGCGATTCCTGCTGCCATGCGTTCCAGCGAATATGGGAACGGTTGTCGTTGAGGCAGATGGCTTCTCGTCGGCAACAGTACAGATTGCAAAGAAGCCAGGAACCACCACGCACCTTGCCGTACACATGCAAGTCGCAAAAGTAGAGACAGAGGTACAGGTGGGATCGGACGCAACGGGCCTTGATGCCGACCGCGGAGCCGGGACCATGAATCTCAACACCGAACAGGTGCAGCAGCAACTCGCAGACGACCCGGACGATTTGATTCAGCAGCTCCAGATAATGGGCTCCAGCGGCGGCGGTGCTCCCGAATCGACTACCTTCGTCGTGGATGGATTCCAGAATGCGAGCGCCATGCCGCCTAAAAACTCCATCGCTTCGATCCGCGTCAATCCGGATCCGTATTCCCCGGAATATGAAGGACCGACGTTTCAGGGCGGTCGGGTGGAGATTACGACCAAGCCAGGAGCGGATAAAGTTCACGGTGCGTTGTTCTTTACCGACAGTGACGGCATGTTCAACGCGACGGACCCGTTTTCCTTGACCGCGACACCCGCCAGTAAACAGCGTTACGGGTTTGAACTGAGCGGGCCTATCACCTCGAAGAAGAGTGACTTTTCGCTGGCTCTCGAAAAGCGGGATATCAATGAGTTCAACGTCGTGAACGCGATCACGCTGGACACTAATGGCAATCAGACACCCTTGCATGAGACAGTCTCTGCACCCCAGCGGCTCTGGATCGGTTCTGCTCGTGGGGACTGGCAGGCTTCTTCCAAGGATGTGGCAACGCTTTCGTTTGCGGCCAATGTGAACAATCTCGGCAATCAAGGTGTCGGCGGCCTGACATTACCGGAGGCGGGATACTCCAGCCTCATGGGCGAGTACGATCGCATCATCCTCGGCTGCGGAACTGTGCTTCTGTTGGGTTCGATGGGCTTGAATCTATCGCTCGCCCGTCGTCCTATCGCCAACCGCTACGTGCGCATCGACGAGATGGGCCGTGCTCAGGCAATCCAGTACAGCGATTTGAGCTACAGCCCGCGCGAGGGTGAGGTGCGGACCTACCTCACGGATTGGAGCACCTATCGCTACACCATCAGCCGCGACACCATCGCGAAGAAATATCCGCTCAACTATTACTTCCTGTCGAGTGCAGTGTCTTCGCAACTGATGAACGTGGACAACGCCAATCATCTCGTTTCCCAGGTCACGAACGGGCAGGTTGAGCAGAACGATGTGGAAGTGAAGAACGTCACGATTACTTCGATGACGCAGGAGACCGTGCAGGGCAGTGTTATCACCCGTGGGACAGCGTTGATTGCCATCGACAAGCTCTACTCATCCGCAACCTCTCACGATCCCCGGACGGAACACTGGCTGCTCAGTGTCACTTATTACCTGAACCCAAAACAGGTGAGCGATCAGGCGAAGATATTCCCGCAGTTCGAGATCCTCCGATGGAGCAGTTCGATGAGACTTACTATGTCAATTCAGGCGCGCGGAGCGTCTTCCACACGAGCCTGCCAGTCGGCTGCGCTATTCAGAGAGCGCGAGTTCGACGTTTTTGTCTGGGAAGACGGCGCGAATTTCGATATGTCCGCCGAGGGCGCTGACGTAGTTACGCAGTGTTCCGAGTTTGACCTCGGCGCGTTTTTCGAGGCGGGAAACTTCGCTTTGCTCCATCTTCATGGCGAGCGCGAGTTTTCCCTGGGTCATCTTACGGTCCTTACGCAGTTCATTGAGCGTCATGCGTTTGAGAATGGCGTTGGCGCGCTTTTTTGCGCGGGCGCGGCTGGCCGGGGTCATCAGCTCGTTGGCGATGCTGTCGTAGGTGAGAGTCTTGTTTGCCATAATTTCCTTTCTCGCGCCGTGGATGCAGGTTGGCGCTTACTTTTTCAATGCGCGCAGATGTTCACGGTAGAGTTCATCGGCTTTGCGAATCAGCTTCTCGTAAAAGCCGCGCCGTCCATGTTTATCGCCACCGATAAGCAGGATGGCGGCACGTTGGGGATCGAAAGCAAAGAATGCGCGAAGCGCCAGATGTTTGTCGTGCGCGGTTCGCAATTCCTTCATGTTGGGAAATGCCGATCCTTTAACGGTATCGACATAAGGCCGAGCGAGGATCGGACCTTTTTCCTTGAGAAGGTTTACGGCTGTATCGAAGGACTCCCGTTCTTCCGGAGAAAGGGTCTGCATCCATTCCCGAAACTCAGGCGTCGCGCGAATCTCGTAAGCCATAAAATCATTATGCGCTGTAACTCATATAACGTCAAGCTCATATTTCCCGTTGCCGCAGCAAGCAGGGGCAGGCGGTGATCGTATGAGCTACAAACTCATTCTGCCGTTCTTTCCCGAAGAACTGCGCGAGCTTCTGCTAGACCCGTCCATCTCGGACCTGATGATTAATGGAACTACGGGTGTCTACGCAGATCGTGGCGGGGTTGTGGAGCACATACCGCTCGCAACCCCGTACACGAATGACCGGCTCCAAGCTGCCATCGAGCGCGTCGCCCGTATCCTGGGCCAAGACCTTACCAGCCAGAATCCTATCCTGAATACGTGCCTGCCGGACGGCTCCCGTGTCGCCGTCGTTGGCGCTCCCTCTTCCATTCACGGCCCAACCCGCACCGTTCGCAAATTCAATCGCTGGTTCAGAAGCGACGAACTGATTGCTTCCGGCAGCCTTGCCGCCGAGGTTCGGGACATCGTTGTGGAGTTGGTCAGCCAGAAGAAGAACGGCATCATCAGCGGCGGAACCGGTTCCGGGAAGACCACATTGATGAAGGCGCTCTTGGACCATGTTCCATTGAACGAACGGCTCGTGGTGATCGAGCAGCCCGCAGAGTTGAAGATAGCCCATCCCAACGTCGTTCGTTGGGAGGCCGTCGAAGCGATTCCCGGCCAGGTTGCCGTGACTCCAAGCCAGCTTTTGGCCGCCGCTCTCCGTCATCGTCCTGATCGCATCATCATGGGGGAAATCCGCGATGAATGCGGCTATGACCTCTTGCAAGCCATGAATACCGGGCATGGTGGAACGCTTTCGACCATCCACGCGAAGTCCGCGTGGGACGCTCTCAATCGCCTATCGGATCTGGCCCGCAGTGCCAGGCCCAATCTCAATCATGCCTTCGTGCGTTCGGAGACGGCAGAAGCCATCGACTTCGTTCTGTACTGCGAGCGCAATGCTGCGGGCCGACGCCGCGTGCGTGAGTTGATTGCCGTCACCGGCTATGCCCATGCCGATCAGTCTTTTCAGACCGAGGAAATCTACCGCGCTCCTGCCGATGCCGCCGAACGCCCGGACGTGAGGTGAACGATGAGAACCGGATTCGTTGCAGCCTGTCTTCTTACCGGGCATCGGGTGTCGGAACCTTCGCTGGAATGGTGCGCTCTTGAACGTGAAGATTGCGGCGGGAATCGCAGTGCCATCGGTGATGCTTTGCCGCTCCCCTCTTGTGCGGTCGAGGCGCGGAGAAGGAACTTGCTTTGCCGGAGCATGGCATCGTCGGGAAGCCCATCGAGAACTTCGCGCTTGAGGCGTGTCTCTCCACCTCAATTCCTCGTCATGCTCGGTCACTGCTTCGGGGCTTATGCGACGCCCGGCGGCGCGGCGCTCTTCTGCTTCGATTGCATTGCCCTTCGGGTTACGGTTTCCACCTTCGGCGGACCCTCCGTAAATGCAGAGCTTGGCACTTGGGAGTCGCGCCCACTCGCTAGGCTTCGCCCGGTGTGACCCGAGCAAGAACGGGAATTCAAAACGGAGACACGACCATGTACATAAAGAACAAAGCAGAACTGATGGGATTCCTCGGTGCCGATGCCGAAGTTCGCACCGGCAAGAACGACAGCAAGTTCACCACCTTTTCCCTGGCGACTTCGACCCGCTACAAGGACAAAGAGAGCGGCGAGTACAAACAGTTCACCGAGTGGCACCGCTGCATCGTCTTCGGCGGCCTCAGCGACTTCGCCGGCACGCTCAAGAAGGGCACGCACCTCTACATCGAAGGCGAAATTCGCCACACCGAGTACACGCCCAAGAAGGCGAAGAAGCCGGTTCGCACCGACAGCATCCGGGTATCCTCCATCCTCAAACTCGACCGGGCCGAAAAAGCGGCCCCGGAAGACCTGGAGAGCGGTCCAGATCAGTCCGATGACATTCCCTTCTAGGGCATGTCATCGCTATCAGGCGAGCCCGGCGAAAGCCGGGTTTCGCGCACGCTAAAGGCCCGCAGCATTCCATCGCATCCGAGGTGTCCATCATGAGTCAAGCCGCGACGGACTTTCTTACCCGTTGCTTCGCTCCGGGGGAGACCATTGCTCTTCTGCTCCGCAGCGAAAGCGCCGACCGACCCGCCCAGCGGATCGTTCGGCTGGAACAGGCGATTGCGCCAAGCTATCTCCGCTGGCTGGCCCACGAGAACCATGCTGGAGCCAACGTCTATGTCGCCGCCAATCCACTCCACTCTGGCAGCCGGCCTAGGACGAAAGAGAGCATCGCATCCGTTCGCCATCTATATATAGATATCGACTGCGATGGAGATGCCCGTGTCGCTGCGCTCCGGGCATCGGATGCGGTGCCGCCTCCGACGGCCATCCTCGCCACATCGCCCGGCAAGTATCAGGCGCTTTCCCGTATTTCGGGAGTCTGTCTTTCGTGGTGCGGTCGAAAATAAAGGTGTCCCGGCTGCGGACATCCTCCAGGTCTGGCTCGATGTTGGTTCGCACCCGGCCCGCGGTGCCGCCCAGGCTGAGCAAATCTGGCGTCGCGTCTTCTCCTCCATACTGGAGAAGAGACCCTGATGGACGCCAATCCCGATGTCGAACATTTCGCGCGTTTGATCGACACCCTGTATCCCTGGCTCGATCAGGTCGTCATCATCGGCGGCTGGAGGCACCGGCTCTACCGTCTGCAGGCGCTCGCCTACGAACCCCTCGGAACCCATTCACCCTCCGTAGCCCCATGCTTTACCGAATGCCAATCAGCAGACTGGCAGACATGCCGCTCGACTGCGGATGGCCGTCGGCAAAGGTGTAATCATAGGCTGGTTCCAGATTCGTGCAAATGGGAGACTTACTTCCGCAGCAGCTTGCGGTGGTAACGCTCGCGCCATTCGTCCGCTGCACGGCGCTCGGGGCCGAAATACATCTGGCTGCCATCGCGGCCCCAGGAGTAGGTGTTGTTCCAGGCACATTCGAGACGATGGGGCAGAAGCAACTCCTCGAAGTCAGCACAGGTTTTAAGCGTGAGATCTTGCTTGCGGCGGATGCCGCGTTGGGCCATGCGCTTATCGTCTTTGGCGCTGGCAGTTCCGGTGATCGCCGCATACGGGCGCCGGTAGGAACGGCTCATGACAAACTCCTGGTCGCAGTTGCGAACCTATGTCATGGCTGTCCTCTTTTCTTTGACGGTGATCGTCATCATGTTCTGCTATTCCTTCGCAAGGAAAATATCCGCAGGCAGCTTGAATCGGGCACTCAATCTTCGCACCTGCGCCAAAGTGAGCTTCCGCTGTCCGGCCAGAAACATGGACACGGCGCTCTCCGATCCGAATTGAGGAATCAAATCGCGCTGGGTCAGGTGCTGCTGTTCGATAAGGAATCGCACCACCGTGGCCGGCCCAGCGGCAGGGATAGGATAGTGCGCCTGTTCGTAACGCTCCACGAGCAGGGTCAGCAACTCAATCGCTTCCATCTCCGACACAGATGGGTTCTCTAAGGCAGTCAGTTGAAACAGCGCGTCCGTATAGGCTTCCAGCTCCGCATCATTGTGGATGACACGCGGAGCGCCGTGCGCGATCATCTCTGCCGGATTGGCAAGCACTGTGCTCATTGGCTTCTGAACCTCCGATCCCAGTTGCTGGGATTGTCATATTCCTTGTGCGTCAGAAACGAACGGATATACACATGCCCATCCGTATACTTTTCTTCCGTCGTCTTGGCGTAATGGATGACGGTGATGAGTCGGTAGCGGTTCCGCCGAATGTTGAAGACCACATATCCGTTGACGGCATCGGCATCTTGGAACATCTCCCGCACTTGCGCGAAATTATGCCAGCGGACCGTCTCGATAATGCCTGTCCAGGCTTCCATTTCACCCGCCGCATCCGGATACCGCTTCCTCGCTTCGCCCAGATGCCTGCGGGTCACAATATGCACTTACCTACGATACTTCACAATTCGTGAAGTCGTCAAGGCGGCCCACCTCCCCTCTGCCCCGGAAAGCCGCCTCATCCGAGGCGCATCGGCAGGAAGACACCCCAAATCAGTGACTCGCTATCTAAGGTAAGGACTGTTTTCACGCTACTTCTGCGGAGGAAGTTTCCATGAAAGTTACGATGTCTGTTTCCCTCATCGGGGTAGACCGCGTCAATGTTTTGAACCTCGGTGCCGGCGGCCAAAGGAGAATGGCGATTTGATAGAGAGCCTTTCTAGCTGGCCAAGTGTTCACCACCGGCACAGAGCCGCGCCGCTTCTCAAAGAACGAGAGCAATATCTGGCTCATTTATTGCAATTGGGACGAGGCAAGAACACGGTTCGGGGTGTCGCGTGTTTCGGACGCAACTGGACAAGCTCAGCCCGTGACGGGCCAAGAAGAGGTGGCGGGATGACGCCCAGTTGATGCAATTTTTGGACAGCCTGTAAAGCATCTGGATCGCCAGTCGCAAGCGAAGGACAACTCCCACACGAATGTCACGGTCTCCACCCGCGAGGGTGTTTTAAAAGTGCTGAACGAAAAAGCGGAAAGTCCTCCCCCCGGAATGCGGAGACACTCTGTTCCCTTATTCTTGTTTCAGATTCAACGCATAGCGAGCATGTTTGCGTTCGCCAGTGCGGCGTAGTGCGCCCTTTTCGGCTAAGTCCGCTAAATCGCGGGTGGTCGTTGCCGGGGATGCTCCCGTAATCGTGCTGTAATTGCCCGCGCTCAGTCCACCCTTGAACCCTTCGGGACCCTCTCGGAACATCCGCAACAAAGCCTTCCTCTGTCTCTCATTGATCTGGCCGCGCAGTCCATTCATCATCTTCGCCTTGGCGATGAGGAACTCCACTTGCGCGATGCTCCGCCGCTGCGCTTCCAACGCAATTCCGGCAAACCAGAGGAGCCACTCCGTAATGTCGATTTGCTTATTGGCTCTTTCAAGCGCCTCGTAATAGTTCTTTTGATGTTCCAGGATGGTCGTCGCCAAAGAGACGAGTACCGGCTGTCCGAAACTCTGGGGCATCGCCTTTTCCGCGATGGCGCGGCCGATGCGCCCGTTGCCGTCCTCGAACGGATGGATCGACTCGAAAAACAGATGGGCTGCGCCGGCGCGGGTGATGGCCGGCAATGCCTCCTTGCCCTGTGGTGCGGTGCGGTTGAACCAGGAGATGAACCGCTTCATCTCTGCCGGGACTTGCTTTGACGGCGGGGCTTCGAAATGCACGATCGGAGCGCCGATCCGACCGGAGATCACTTGCATCGGCTCTTTGCTCGTCCGATACCTTCCGATGTCAGCGAGATCTTTTCTGCCTGTAGTCAACATCCGGTGCCAGCCAAACAACATTTCATCGGAGAGCGGATTTGAAAACGACCGATAGAGATCGACCATCATCTCCGCGATGCCCTCTTCCGCGGGCATCGCACGCCGCTTGTCGGGGGATGCGAGCCCGAGCTGGCGTAGGATGGACGACTGCACACTGGCCCGATTGAGCACTTCACCCTCGATGGCCGATGTGGTCACGGCCTCCCCGCTCATTACTTCCACGAGGAGTTGATTGTGCTCGTCCTCCGCCAGGTGTTTGACCGTGCCGATCGCGATACCGGCGCCAAGCAGAAACTGCTCTTCGGCAGCAGAAAGCCGCGAGCGGTTCCACTTGAAATTGGGCCAATCCGGGCTTTGCCAATTCCATTTCATGAGCGATACGAAGGCTCCTTATCGCTCATCATACGACAGTTTGTGATTGATAGCGGCTGGCACTGTCGCTCACCACATGATCCAGTAGGGATGGGGCAGGAGAACGGTGACCCAAAGCCCCATCGGGATGAGCCAAATTTGGTGCGCCGCTGGCGCAGCAAATTGCCCTAGCTATCTTCGCTGGACGAGCGGCCAAAGTCGCGTGAATGGCCCACTGTATCTGATATTTTCAGATCACATGTGATCTCAGACAAAGAAGGGACACCGACCGATGATGGAGATCGAGCTTTTTGAGGAACCAAATACCCGTTCCCGCTTCCTGGAGGCGCCTTGTCTTAGGGAGCGCGAACAATACCTGTACCATCTCATGCGACAGGGTTACCAATCGCTTCAGCTTGCCGTTCTCCTGCTCAAGCTCCTTTAGCCGCCGCGCCTGATCTACCTGCAAGCCGCCGTACTCCTTGCGCCATCGGTAGTACGTTTGCTCCGTAATCAACGCCTCTTTGCTTGCTTGGGCCGTTGTCTTCCCGGTCGCCACCCCAACCTCAACCTGACGTAACAGACTCACGATCTGCTCTGGCGTCTGCTTCTTTCCTCGTGCCATGAAAGGCTCCCTTCATACCAGTTTCTCGCACATCAACTGGTACAAAAAGTGCCGGGCATTCCACTTGGACAAGGCCGGAGGTTGTTGCCCGCTGGCTGTTGCGGTAAGGCAAAGAATTAGAAGAGCCGCAACGGCGTGCCAGGCATGTACTCGTCGGAGATGACAGAGGGGAGCTTCTCAGGAGCGGAACCGACGGTCTCATTTATCCAGCCGAATGGAAAAACTCCATACACTTTTGAGTGGAATCTGCTGCTTGATCGCACAGTCGGAGACTGGCTCTTTGAGGTCGCCAATATAGGAACGTCAGAGCGTCACTATGAGGAGCGCAATGAAAATCGACTCAGCTCAAATGCAAGAATGATAACAACGCGACTCCCGGTGTGCCTGTGAGCCCATAATCTTAGAAAATCATTACAACCGCGGTAGTGCCGGGATCGATGCCAATTGGCGCGGCACAATTGAATTCAACGTTTCCCAACAAACACGGCCGTAAACACACAAATCAATTGGATTGCGAGAAGGGGATTGGATGAGGAGTCTTTCGCTGCGTTCAGGCTGTCTGGTAGTGCTCTGTTTTTACGCTTCTGTTGCTTTTAGCCAGCTAAGGCCTCCTGCAACTCCGTTGATTACGCATGATCCCTACTTCAGCATTTGGTCCACAACAGACAATCTCGCAGATTCCGATACGAGCCACTGGACCGGCGCCTCCCAGCCCATCGGCGGCATCGCGCGCATTGACGGCAAGTCGTATCGCTTCATGGGCAAGCATCCAGAAAACCTTCCCGCCATGGAGCAGACCAGCAGGCTCGTCACGCCTACGCACACGCGCTATGAATTTCATCAGGGCGGCATCGCATTGGAACTGACCTTTTTCACTCCGGCAATCATGGCGGATCTGGACCTGCTTTCGCGTCCAGTGACCTATATGTCGTGGACCGCGCGCGCAACCGATGGTGGCACGCACAGGGTGTCGGTGCTGCTCGATGTCGATCCCGTAATTGCAGTCAACGACCGTTCTCAAAATGTAATAGAAACGCGGCATCAGACTTCCCGGCTGCATGTGCTCTCTGTTGGATCGAGCGATCAGAAAATCCTCAACCGTTCCGGGGATAATCTGCGTATCGATTGGGGGTATTTTCATCTGGCGATTCCCAAAGACGAGGAAGCGGAAACGGCAATTGCTCAGGACATTTCAGGGAATTTTGCCGGCAGCGGCAAGCTTCCTGCGAGTGACACATTCGACATGCCGCATCCCGCCGGCAGATCGAGTTCTCATCTCGCCGCGGCACTCAGCTTTGGCGATGTAGCTTCATCGCCCGTTGAGCGGCACCTGCTCGTGAGTTACACCGAATGCTATGCCATTCAATATCTGCAGCGCAACCTGCGGCCTTACTGGCAGCGCAACAACCAAAGCGTTGAGGAAATGCTCGACACGGCGGAGTCGCAGTATGCCGAACTCGAAAAACGTGGCTCCGCTTTTGACACGGAGTTGACGAAGGATCTGACTACGACGGGAGGAGAGCACTACGCTGCGCTCGCGATTCTGGCATATCGTCAAACGCTGGCTGCGCACAAATTGGTCGCGGACGTAAACGGTGATCCGATGCTTTTTGCCAAGGAAAATTTCTCCAACGGCTGCATCGCCACCGTCGATGTGCTGTATCCCTCAGCGCCATTCTTCCTCTTCTTTCAGCCTAAGCTGCTTGAGGCGCAGTTGCGTCCAGTGCTTGCATATTCCGCGCTTGCCCGCTGGAAGTTTCCATTCTCACCGCACGATCTTGGCCAATATCCACTTGCAAACGGGCAAGTCTACGGCGGTGGCGAAAAGACAGAAGAAGACCAGATGCCTGTCGAAGAGAGCGGAAATATGCTCATCTTGGTCGATGCTCTTGCCCGCGCGGAGGGCAATACAGACCTTGCCCAGCGCTATTGGCCGCAGCTCACACAGTGGGCACAATATCTGCGTAGCAAAGGGCTTGATCCCGAAAACCAGCTCACCACGGATGATTTCGCCGGCCACGTCGCGCACAACGCCAATCTCTCCATTAAGGCAATTGATGCGATTGCCGCGTACGCGGATTTAGCGCGCTTGCTCAAGCATGAGGACATAGCAAAAGACATGAGCACAGCCGCAAAGTCGATGGCCTCAAAATGGGTCGATATGGCTCGGGAAGGCAATCACTACAAGCTGGCGTTTGATAGCCCCAACACTTGGAGTCAGAAATATAACCTCGTGTGGGACATTGTGCTCGACTACAACCTGTTTCCTCCAGCAGTCCGCGAAGCGGAAATGGCGTATTACATGACGAAGATCAATCAATACGGGCTTCCGCTTGACGTTCGCGCCGATTACACCAAACTTGATTGGTCGCTCTGGACTGCCACACTAACCTCGGATCCACATCAGTTCAACGCAATCATGGATCCAATGTATCGCTGGATCAATGAAACCCCAAGCCGAGTGCCATTGACAGACTGGTACGACACGAAGACTGGAAAACAGGTAGGTTTTCAGGCCCGCAGCGTCGTAGGAGGCGTCTTCATCAAGGCGCTGGCAGACAAACAACTCACCGCAAAATGGCGAGCAAAAGCCGCATCTACACCATAATTGTGGTGTCCCTGCTACAAGCTATCTCATAAGCCCGCAGCGGCCTGAAATGCCGTATGTGAGACCCACATCAAAACAGACTCTGGCCATTGGCCGAAGACCCCAGGGAAATTTAGGGAAACTCTGATTAAGTGGCACGAACGGTAGGTCACGGCTTCAGCCGTGACATAAATGCAGCAAAATCAATGCGGCTTTAGCCGCTGAGGTATGCTTCACGGACTTAATCAGACCTTCCTTAGTGAGATATCCGGACAGCTTCTACTAGCCAACCGATCAATCATGTGCAGCAGCCGGAAGAACGGCCGCGTCGAGTAATTGAAGGCGCATCCCATCCCGACCAGGGTTCGCGCTCAGTGGCCTTCTGTACCGTGCCAAGCGCTAAAAGGTCGTATCTAGGTATTCGCCGGATGCGCCGGATTCGAGGAAAGCCGTTAAGTAAAGGCTTAGGTGTGAGGGGTCAAGTACTACGTCCTTCTCCCAGGTATTCGCGATACGCATAGGCTCTTCCCGAAACATCGTCGTCGTCCCCTCGTCAGGGCCTTGGAGGTTATGTTTAGTCTTTACCTCCCAAGCCACTTGTAGTTCGTCTAAACCAACCAAAGACTTCATCAATAGGCTGATGTATTCGCGATCGGTCGAAACCAGCAGCTCTGCATATTTGCTCATCTACACTCTTTCTGGACTGTCACAGACGAGCCGACCAGGTTGTTCGATGAAGAGGGAATAGGCCGCAACTGCTTGACTCGGTACAAGTGCGGACACTCTTCCTTGACACATCCAATACAGGTTCACTGGGTCACAAGCGTGTGCGGATTCAATAGGGACCAACTCCCATTCAAACTCTACCCATGCCACGGTCATAAGGCACGCGGTACAAATCGAATCGTGGCCTCCGTATTTGTTGTGTCTGTGATGGAATTTCGCTTGAGATAGCATCGCGTGTCCCTCTGCTGCTGGATTTTGTGCTAGCAGCAGAATAGTAACCGCGTAGCACTGACACTTCTGAGCAATTCCGCTCACAACAGTCGAATGGGCTGGGCTGGACCACTAGGCGGACTTTGATCGACCCCGTGGAGTCATGGAAAGTTTAGGCGTTACGGAGTGATCATCCAGCAGTTGATCGTGCAGAACCACATTGAGCAGAGATTTATGTACGCGGATACGACCGTTGTAATCGATAAAGCCCAGTTTGCGGAACCGGTTCATAAAGAAGCTGACGCGAGACCGTGTCGTGCCGATCATATCGGCCAGTGACTTCTGCGTGATCTTCGGAATGAGCCTCTCTGGTTCACCTGGTTTGCCAAACTCCGCCATCAACAAGAGAATCCGCGCCAAACGTTTTTCACTGGAGTTGAAGAGCTGGTCTACAAGATCGGCCTGAGTGCGCATGCTGCGGGCCAGCAGAAATGCAAGGAACAGGTCTGAGAACGCATGCTCGTCATGCATTACGCGGACCATCTCTTCTTTCATGATTTTAAGTGCAGTGCAGGCGGTGACGGCGGTCGCCGTGGCCAGTCGTAGTCCTGCCACAGCTGCAAGCGCCTCTTCTCCAACAAAATCGCGTGCAGAGAGAAGCATGATGGTGGCTTCTTTGCCAACTTTGGAAACGACCGTGACCTTGGCGCGGCCCTTCTGAAGATAAAAGACGAAGTCCGCGGAGTCCCCCTGGGAGAAGAAGTTCTCGCCCGACTTCAGTTCGACGATTCTTCTACCAAGGCCAGCATGTGCCAGGAATGACGCAGGGTCAAATGAAGTCGGAGTCGCGCGAGTCATCAAATAGCTTCCTTCCGGTCAGTATCTTCACAATGGAAGCGACCTCACCCAAGTACGCTGTGCGGATGCACAGCGTGTCCGACCTGAGTTTTTCATACGTCAGGAGAGCGGTCTGTCTCGTTTTATACACCATTCCACTATTTTTGAAGGCGATCTCCGCTTCGTTTCCATTCCATCTCTGAGCGCTCTTACTCAGACTGTCCGCACACTATCCGCTATCGTGAAAATACCTTGTGCGCCGCTCTCGGTCCGGAATATGTGCAGCCGTGATCGCTATGCCTTCTTGGTTGCTGCCCATCTCTTCTGCTGTCCATCAGCAATGCGCTTGCGTGCCTCTGGAGTGAGATTGCGTTCCTTCCGCTGAACAAGTTTGCGCGACGGTTTACCACTCTCTGTGAGCAATGCGCGGGCCTGTTGTAGTAATGCAATCTGCTTATCTACTTCTTTGAGAATGGTTCCAATTTCCAGTGTTCGCTGTAGGCGGCAAACGTCCGCCCCGATTTCATCGCCTCGATTTCACAGTTGTATGTGGTGATGCCGTCGGCGAGTTTGCGGCGAGGATCGTATCCCTGCGGTTGAGAGCGGCGAGCGCCGTCTGAGCATCAGAGCCTACCCGCTCAAAGATGCGTTTTTTGCCGTGCAAAAAGCGGAGGTAGTAGCAGGCTCGGGGCGATGTTCCGGCTTGCCGTCGATGACAGCCCAGAGCGCTTCATTTTGCCGTTGGCGGCGTAATGCGGGTCGAAGTAGGGTCGTGATCCGTCGTCCAGGCGGCCGCGGATGTAAAGGCGGGCGGATAGGCCTGCCATGCGTAGTAGCTCCTGTAGAGAGATACCGCCGCACTGGCTGGATTTTTAGGGATTATTGCCGGAAAAGTGTAAACCCGAGTGTGATTTCGGTGTAACTCTTTTAGAATCAAGGCTGGCGGAGAGACTGGGATTCGAACCCAGGTTAGAGTTTCCCCTAAACACGCTTTCCAAGCGTGCGCCTTCAGCCACTCGGCCATCTCTCCAGGAAACAATTCGTCTCTTTGAATTTATCACAGCTAGCCTTTTCTTAAGCTGCCCGGTTCACCGCACAAACATGCTCTCCATTCGGGATTGAAACTCTTGGCTGAAACCGTTTACTTCCACTCGCCCGCTCGTTTATAGTTGCCCCTTGCTTGCAATCTCGCATTATTTGCACGCTCTGTGCATACTTACCTAAGACCTGAACCTGTGGGGGAATCTATGGCTGGCATCTCGCGTCGGGACGTGCTCTCTGGCGGTCTCGCTTTATCCGCATCTTCCATCCTCGCCCGTAATGCCTGGGCACGCACCGCCGCCGCGCTAGGCCAGCTCGACGATCACTCCGCCGCCATCGCGCCCCGCGAGCAGCTCCTCTTCGACTTCGACTGGAAGTTCACCTTCGGTCACGGCTCTGACCCAGCCAAAGACCAGGGCTTTGGCACCGGCCAGGGCGACTTCTCCAAAACCGGCGAATTCGAATTCTCCAGGGTCAAGTTCGACAACAAGAAATGGCAATTCGATGAATCCAAGTGGCGTACCGTCAACCTGCCGCACGACTGGGCCGTTGAGCTGCCCTTCGTCCGCGACGATGAGCAGCAATCTCACGGCTACAAGCCCCTCGGTCGCCGCTATCCTGAGACCTCCATCGGCTGGTATCGCCGCCTCTTTGACATCCCCGCCTCCGACCAGGGCAAGCGCGTCGTCATAGAATTCGACGGCGCCTTCCGCAGCGTTCTCGTCTTCGTTAACGGCTGCTTCATCGGCCGCAATGACAACGGCTACGCGCCCTTCAGCTTCGACCTCACCGACTTCCTCCACTTCGGCCAGCAGAACGCCATCGTTCTCCGCGTCGACGCCTCCTTCGGCGACGGCTGGTTCTACGAAGGCGCCGGCATCTACCGCCACATCTGGCTCACAAAAACCAGTTCCATCCATCTCGGCCAGTGGGAAAGCTATGTTCGCACCGATCTCAAAAGCGGCACAGCATCGCTTTCACTCGGCACTATCGTTGAAAACCAATCCAAAGATTTCGCGTCGGCTCGCGTCACCTGGAAAGTCCTCGACGCCAAAGGCGCAACCGTAGCCACTGCGGAATCGTCTGCTCAAACCATCGCCGCCGATGGCTCCGCAACCTATACCGCCACTGCCAAGCTCTCGAATCCCACCCTCTGGTCGCCGGACGCGCCAAACCTTTATTCAGCAGTTGTAACGGTGGAGCAGTCAGGCAAAGCCATCGACGCCGAGCGCATTCAATTCGGCGTCCGCACCGCTCTCTTCACTGCGGACAAAGGTTTCTTCCTCAACGGCCAGCCCGTCAAAATCATGGGCACCTGCAATCACCAGGATCACGCCGGCGTTGGTGCCGCGCTCCCTGATCGTCTTCAGTGGTTCCGCCTCGCCGCGCTCAAGGAAATGGGCGGCAACGCCGTCCGCACCTCGCACAACGCGCCCACGCCCGAGTGGGTCTCCGCCTGCGATCACATGGGCATGATGATGATGTGCGAAACCCGCATGATGAGCTCCAACCCCGAAGGCCTGGCGCAGCTCACCGCCATGATCAAGCGTTATCGCAACTCGCCTTCCATCATCCTCTGGTCCGTCGGCAATGAGGAATGGGTACTCCAAAGCCAGCAGCCGGACATCGGCGCAAAGATCGCACACACCATGGTCCGCCTCTGCCATGAGCTCGACCCCACCCGCGTCGTCTCCGCCGCCGTCAACGGCGACAACAAAGCCGGCGTTTCAGAAGCCTTCGACATCATCGGCTTCAACTACAACCTCAAGTTTCCCGACGAATATCACAAAAACAATCCGAAGATGGCCGTCTACGGCTCCGAAACATCCTCCGCCATCAGCACACGCGGAGAGTACTCCACAAACAAACTTCGCAACACCGTCAACTCCTATGACGGCGTCGTCCCCTGGGGGGAAACGCCGGAAGAGTGGTGGAAGTTTTACGGCACGCGCGAGTGGCTGGCCGGCGGCTTCGCATGGACCGGCTTCGATTACCGCGGCGAGCCCACTCCCTACGGCTGGCCTTCCATCAACTCGCAATTCGGCATCCTCGACATGTGCGGATTCCCCAAGGACTACAACTTCTACTACAAGGCCTGGTGGGGAACCCAACCCTCGCTGCATCTCTTTCCGCACTGGAACTGGCATGGCCGCGAAGGCGATGAGATCCCCGTCTGGGCCCACTCCAACGCCGATGAAGTCGAGCTCTTCGTCAATGGCAAGAGCCTTGGCAGCCAGAAGGTGCCGCACCTCGGCCACGTCGAGTGGAAAGCTCGCTACGAGCCCGGAGTAATCGAAGCTCGCGCCAGCAAAGACGGCAAAGTCATCCTCACAGAGAAGCGTGAAACCACCGGCGAAGCCGTCTCCATCCGTCTCACAGCCGACCGCACCGAAATCGACGCCGACGGCGAAGACCTCTCCATCCTCAAGGTTGAAGCTCTCGACGAGCAGGGCCGCCCCGTCCCAACAGCCGACAACAAAATCGCATTCAAAGTCACCGGCGCAGGCGCGCTCATCGGCGTCGGCAACGGCGACCCCAACTGCCAGGAAGCCGACAAAGCCCCCAAGCGTTCACTCTTCAACGGTCTCGCGCAAGTCATCCTGCAAAGCACCAAGACGCCCGGCACAATCGAGATCGAAGCCATTAAAGACGGCTGGGACGGCCCAAATCTCAAATCCGCCAAACTCACCATCACCACAAAGCAGGTCACCCTCCGCCCCTCGGTGGCATAGCTCTGAAAGCATCCTTGAGGAGACTGTTGTGGAACATTCCAGAAGGGAATTCGTGTTCTGCGGAGTTGCAGTCATGGCCGGTTTGGCCGCTCCGCTTATGGCCGCGCCACTCGCGGCCAAAAAGAAGATCCCGGTTTCGCTCGAACTCTATTCTCTGCGCGACGAAGCCGGCAAGGATCTTCCCGGCACGCTTGCCGCGATCCGGAAGATGGGCTATGACGGCATCGAGCTGGTCTGCGAAAAAGGCGGACTTGTAAGTAATGAGACCCTTTGGGAGCGCCCATTCAAAGACGTCGCCGCAATCATCCAAGACCACGGGCTCAACGTCTACAGCATGCATCACAGCTTCTCGCTCTTTCAGGACGATCAGCTCGAGCGAACCATCGAGATTAACCAGATGATAGGCAATCGCAATCTCATCTGTTCATGGTTGAATCCAACCACGACCATAGCCCCGTGGTACGAACACGCCAAAGCCTTCAATGCCATTCAGGCAAAGCTTCAGAAGCATGGCATGAACGTCGGCCTGCACAATCACGACGCCGAGTTGAAGCCCGTGGAAGGCAAACTCCCCTGGGACGTTTTCATGGACAACACAGTGCAAGGCGTCACCGGCCAGATGCACCTGGCATGGTTTCCAGCCTCCGGGTTGGACCCCATTGCCTACATCAGGAAATACCCCGGCCGCTCCCGCACCCTTCAGCTCAACGACTGGGCATCCGCTGGCGGGCAAACGGTACTGCTTGGCGATGGAAAGATCGACTGGAAATCGCTTTTCGCAGCTGCGGAATCCGTAGGCGGAATCGAAGTGTACGTCATCGAGCAGGAAAGCTACCCTGCCGGCATGGCCCACCTGGAAGCCTGCCGCCGTTGCCTGGAGAACTTCCGCGAATTACACGGATAGCATCCTCACCCAATGCATGTCATCCTGCTGATTCAACCTCAGACGCTCTATCGCGCCAGCAGCGCATCCACCTCAGCATACCCGCACGGAATCTCAACGCCATCCAAACTCGCCCCAGCCTTCAGCAGCGGTTCAACCCACTCTGGCGTTCGCCGCTGCCGCCAGTACGAACTCACGCACGCCTTCACCGCAAGTTGCAGCGCCGTTTGCCCCACGCCATCCAGCGCATTCACCGGCGTCCCGCGCTCAATCAGCAGCTTCATCGCCTCCGGCTGCCCGCGCCACGCCGCCATATGCAGCGCCGTCGAATCCTTCGCAATCTCAAAGTAACCATCGCCCTCATACAACGCATCCGGCTTTACGCCAAGCTCCATCAGCCGCTTCATCCCTTCCACGTTGCCATTCCCCGCAAACTGCGCCAGCAGCGAGCCTCCCGTGTCAATCAGCTCCGCCTGTAATCCCGGCTCCTCCGCAAGCAAGGCCCGAATCGCATCATCATCGGCCATCGCACAGCTAGCTTCCAGCCGATGAATGCCTTCCAGCTTCGCATCCATCCCACATTCCACAAACAGCTTCAACAAATCCCCGCGCCCACGCCGCGCCGCCAGCATCGCCGCCGTAAATCCAAACTTGTTCTTCAGCGTCACATCACCGCCATGATCCAGCAACAATGCAATGGCATCAATCCAGTTGTCGCGCTTCACGGCATGGTGCATGCCGGAGAATCCCCAATGCTCCATGCAATTCGGATCAGCGCCATAACTCAGCGCCAACTTCAACCCCTCGAAATCATGCCAATCCGCCTTCCGCAGCAGAATCGTCGTCATCGCCCTCACGTTAAACTTGCCGCTCTCCAGCAGAATCTCCAGCACCGTATTGTCGTATCCCTCCGATGCGTGGTACGCGGTCTCACCGTCATTCACATCTGCGCCAAACTCCAGCAACAGACGCACCAGCTCCGCATTCCGCGCCAACGCGGAAGCCCCGTACATCACGTGCTCATACTCCTCTTTGGGACCGCCGCTGTACACAGCGGTCGTCGTCCATCCAGTATTCGGATTTGCGCCCGCCTCCAGCAGCGCTCGCGCAGTACGCACAAATGCATCGCTTCTCGCCTCATCCAGCCGCAGATACCGCGAGAAGCACAGATACGTCAGCGCATCCCAACCATGTACTCCCCCCTTCGCCGTCGCCAGGCTTGCATCTGTCGCCAGAAACCGCCGCACAGCCGCTTCATCTCCTAGCACCACAGCCGTGTAGATATTTGCCGTCGCAGTCCTCGGCTCATGCGCCAAAATCGCATGAGCCTCTTCCAGCGTCCCGTTTGCATGACTGCTTCCATCTGTCGGCACAGTGGCCGCAATCAAAAACGCAGCCACGGGATCAACCATCTCCTCCACAACCCGTGCCACTCTCAATCGCTCGATCTCCGTCGCAAACCTCTGCCAACTTGCAAAGCCGTGTTCACGCGCAATCACCAACTGCGCATTCGTTAGTGAAGCCGCACTCTCGCGCGGAGCATACAGTTCCACACGCGCTAAGGAAACTCTGATTAAGTGGCACGAACGGTAGGTCACGGCTTCAGCCGTGACATAAATGCAGCAAAATCAATGCGGCTTTAGCCGCTGAGGTATGCTTCACGGACTTAATCAGACCTTCCCTAAAGCATCGCGCTCACCGCCACGCCAGTCGCGCAGCAGTTCTTTAGCTTGTTTCTTGTATTGGTCAAGGTTAGGACGAGCAGGAAGGCTCTTGATAGGCAATGCGCCAAGCGGATCAGACATACGAAGCTCCTTTCAAGTTGCGCCCGGAGTCCGCACTGATCAGGCAGGAAAGAAGTTTCGTTTCAATTGTCTTGCATTAAGGTGGGCACGGCCCTTTCCGCGGACTGGATGCGCCCTTCGCGCTCCCATCCACGCTATCGCAGCCACGCCCCCGCGTCAACACCCCGAATTCCACACCCCGCCCGTTACAGTGGAATCATGTCTCAATCCATCCAATCCGACTGGAAAAGGGAACTGCGAGCCATGATCGTGCTCGCTCTCCCCGTCGTTCTCAGTGAAATCGGTTGGATGCTTCAATCCATCGTCGACACCATCATGGTCGGCTCACTCGGACCCTCCGCCATCGGAGCCGTCGCCCTCGGCAACGCCGTCTACTACACCCCCTCCATGTTCGGCTTCGGCCTCCTTCTCGGCCTCGACACCCTCGTCTCGCAAGCCTACGGCCGCGGCGATCACGAAGCCTGCCATCACTGGCTGGCTCAAGGCGTTTATCTCGCCTGCATCATCACTCCGCCGCTCATGCTCTTCAGCATCGCGGCCAGCTTCGGCTTCACGCACGTCGGCATCGCGTCATCCGTCGCCGTCCCCGCCGGCGCCTATCTCCGCATCCTCTCCTTCGGAACCCTCCCGTTGCTCCTCTACGCCGCCGCCCGCCGCTATCTTCAGGGCGTGGGCCAGGTCCGGGTCATCACCGTCGCCTTCGTCTTCGCCAATCTCCTCAACTGGTTCGGCAACTGGGTTCTCATCTACGGCAAACTCGGCTTCCCGCGCCTCGGCGTCCCCGGCTCCGCAGTCTCCACGTGCATCGCACGCCTCTCCATGGCCGTCATTCTCTTCTTCTATGCCTGGCGTTACGAGGCCCGCCGCGGTCATCCACTTTTCCGCCACTGGGCGCGCATCAGCCTGCTCAAAATCCGCCAGCTCAGCCGCTTAGGCGCGCCCGCCGCCGGCCAAATCGTCTTAGAAGTCGGCGCATGGAACCTTGCCACCCTCGCCGCTGGCTGGCTCACCCCCGAGCAACTCGCCACCCACCAGATCGCCCTCAACTACGCCTCTTTCACCTACATGGTGCCGCTCGGCCTGTCCTCAGCCGCAGCCGTCTCCGTAGGCCACGCCATCGGCGCAGGCGACGCCGCCAAAGCCCGCCGCGCCGGCTGGCTCGCCCTTGCTCTCGGCGTCGGATTCATGCTCCTCGCCGCCATCGCCTTCTTCGTAGCCCCCGGCCCGCTCATCGCGCTCTACACCCGCGATGCCGCCGTCATGGCCGTCGGTCCCAGCCTCCTCGGCCTCGCCGCCATCTTTCAGGTCTTCGACGGCATCCAGACCGTCTCCACCGGCGCTCTTCGCGGCCTTGGAGAAACCCGCACCCCCATGTGGGCCAACTTCGTCGGCTACTGGCTCCTCGGCCTGCCCCTCGGCATCGCCACCTGCTTTCTCCTCCACTGGGGCATCTACGGCCTCTGGATCGGCCTCACCGTCGCCCTGATCGTCATCTCCATCACCCTCCTCTACCGCTGGAACAAAGACAGCAAAAAACAGGGAACAGGGATCAGGGGTCAGGGATCCGAAAACCGCGGCATTTCATCTTGAAGCGTGCAAGGCTTTTGTCGTTGCTTTTCTAGTCCCTATTCCCTTGTCCCTTATCCCTGCCTTATTCGGGACTCACCCTCGCCAACACCCCTCCACAAATGGACCTCATCGCGGGACATCGCACCACATACGCGGCTATAATCGATTTACAGCTAGCGCAGCAAGAAATTTCCGCAGCGCAGACTTCTTTCTTTAAGGGGAATCCCGCCAAATGGCGACTGGAGACCTGGCCCTGGGTCAAGCGCAGGGCGAATTTAACGCGCAGCAGCGCGTGGTGAACGATTTCAGCATCAACGTAGCAACGGTGAACGGGTCCGGCTCGCAATCCGCCAATAGCGTGCTGCTGAAAAGCATCTTCGGAATGGGAGTTCCCGTCAGCGGAAAAAATCTCTTCCCGTCGAACATCGCCGGACTTCCCACCTGGTACACCATTCGCGCAAGCAAGGACGGCTACGTAGCCCGCAAGCGCGTTTCGGAAGTCCTGGTGGCCATGAACCCAGAGACCGCCAAGAGCGACATCCTCGCTCTTCCCGCGGGCGCGGTCGCCATCTACGAGGAAAGCGCAAACCTCAAGCAGTATCGTGACGACGTCGTCTGCTACCCCGTCCCATTCGACAAGATCACTGCTGGTGTCTGCCCCGAAGCCAAGCTCCGCAAGCTCGTCAAGAACATGGTCTACGTCGGCGTCGTCGCGCAGCTTCTCTCGCTCGATCTCACCGTCATCGAGCAATCGGTCAAGAAGCAGTTCGCCAAAAAGCAAAAAGTTTTCGACCTGAACTATGGCGCCGTCAAGGCCGGCTTCGATTTCGCCGCGGAAAAGCTCGTCAAGCAGGACCCCTACGTCATCGAGCACATGAACCAGACAGCCGGCAAAATCATCATCGATGGCAACGCGGCCTGCGGCATGGGCGCAGTCTTCGCGGGCGTCACGGTCGTCGCGTGGTATCCCATCACGCCTTCCACGTCGCTCATTGAAGCCACGTCCGACCTGCTCAAGAAGTTCCGCGTCACACCTGAAGGCAAAGCCACCTTCGCCGTCATTCAGGCAGAAGATGAGCTCGCCGCAGTCGGCATGGTTCTCGGCGCAGGCTGGGCAGGCGCTCGCTCCATGACCTCCACCTCCGGCCCCGGCATCTCGCTCATGGCAGAGTTCGCCGGCCTCGGCTACTTCGCGGAAATTCCCGGCGTCATCTTCGACGTGCAGCGCACCGGCCCCTCCACGGGCATGCCCACGCGCACCTCGCAGGCCGATCTGCTCTCGACAGCCTTTCTCTCGCACGGCGATACCAAGCACATCCTCCTGCTCCCCGGCTCCGTCAAGGAGTGCTTCGAGCTGAGCCATGCAGCCTTCGATCTCGCCGAGCGCCTCCAGACCCCGATCTTCGTCCTAACCGACCTCGACCTCGGCATGAACAACTGGATGTCCGAGCAGTTCAGCTACCCCGAGACTCCGCTCGATCGCGGCAAAGTTCTCACCGCGGAAGATCTCGAAAAGCTCGGCGGCTTCGCCCGCTACAAAGACGTTGACGGCGACGCCATCGGCTGGCGCACGCTGCCCGGTACACGCCACAACAAGGCTGCTTACTTCACCCGCGGCTCCGGCCACAATGAGTCAGCCGGCTACACCGAAAAGCCTGAAGAATACCTCGCCGTAATGGATCGCCTTTCGCGCAAGTTCGAGCACGCGCGCAAGCTCGTCCCCGCTCCCATCCTTGAAAGAAGCACAGGAGCCAAAGTCGGCGTCATCGCCTTCGGCACTACCGATTTTGCACTCAAGGAAAGCCTCGACGGAATCAAGCAGCACTACAACGTGGACGTCGATTACCTCCGCGTCCGCGCCTATCCCTTCGCCTCCGAGATTCACGACTTCGTCGCCTCGCATGAGCGCGTCTACATCGTGGAGCAGAACCGCGACGCACAGTTGCTGAGCCTGCTCAAGCTCGACCTGCCCGCTGATCAAGCCGTCAAGCTCCGCTCCATTCTCCATTACAACGGTCTGCCGATCGATGCCCTCAGCATCACGGAAGAATTCGCCACCAGGGAAGGTCTGTAACAGGGCACGGGTGGTAGGCCGGGGATTTATCCCCGGCACATCGCAACACAAAAAGATTTGGGGCTTTAGCCCCTGAGGGAACCAACCCTCAAAGGAACAAAAATGGCGACGTCAACACCAACACCCAAAGTCAACCACATCGGCCTGCCCATCCTGGAGTATCGCGGCGGCAAATCCACACTCTGCGCCGGATGCGGCCACAACGCCATCTCCGAGCGCATCATTGACGCCATGTATGAAATGGGCGTCGAGCCGGAGCGCGTGATGAAGATGAGCGGCATCGGCTGCTCCTCCAAGTCGCCGGCCTACTTCATGTCCCGCTCGCACAGCTTCAACTCCGTGCACGGCCGCATGCCCTCGGTCTCGACAGGCGCCATCCTCGCCAACCACACCATGACCACGCTCGGCGTCTCCGGCGACGGCGACACCGCATCCATCGGCATGGGACAGTTCGTTCATCTTCTTCGCCGCAATCTTCCCATGATTTACATCATTGAAGACAACGGCGTCTACGGCCTCACCAAGGGACAGTTCTCCGCCACCGCCGACATCGGCTCCAAGCTCAAGACCGGCGTCATCAACGACCTTCCAGCCATCGATACCTGCTCGCTCGCCATCCAACTTGGCGCCACCTTCGTCGGCCGCTCCTTCTCCGGCGATAAGAAGCAGCTCCTCGCCATGCTCAAGGCCGCCATCGCGCACAAGGGCACGGTCATGCTCGATGTCATCAGCCCCTGCGTCACCTTCAACGATCACGAAGGCTCCACCAAGAGCTACAAGTTCATGCAGGAGCACGACGAGCCCATCAACGAGCTAGGCTTCGTCGCCAGCTTTGAAGACATCCACGTCGATTACGATCCCGGCACCACCTATGACGTAGAGATGCATGACGGCTCCAGCCTTCGCCTCCGCAAACTCCGCGAAGACTACGATCCGACAGACAAGACCAAGGCCGTGCAGCTCCTAATGGACTCGCACGCCAAGGGCGAAGTCCTCACCGGCGTCTTCTACATCGACACGCAGAAGTCCTCATTCACAGACCTGCTCAATCTGGTAGACGAGCCCCTCGGCCAGCAACCCGAATCGGTAACGCGCCCCTCCAGGGCCGTCCTCGCCCAGCTAATGACCAGCCTCCAGTAAGGTGAGCAAATTAGCCTCACAAAAGCTCCGCCATCGGCGGGGCTTTTGTTATTACAAGAAAAATGACGATGATTAAGATATCGATCATATAATCCACGTTCATGAAACAAATACTGTTCGGCTTGGCATTTTTGCCCTTTAGATTTTCGGTTCGTTCCCTTGCAGCCCAAATCGCAGTAGTTCATGCTACAACGGACGCGCCGACGCCTCTGCAACATGTTACCCAAGCTTCATCCCCAGGCGTTTCGCTTGAAACGGCCGCTATAGCCGCCATGGGAGCACTGGTGGGCGTGGTATTAAAGGATCTTATTTTCAAATTATGGGAAGAGAATCGTAACAAGAAAGAAACTTTAAGAGCGGTTTATGCGAGATATGCTGAGCCACTTTCTTTAGCATCGGTAAGTCTTTTATGGCGGCTTCACGAAGCTTTGAGACAGCCCGGCCGCGGAAGGTTTTTAAAGATGGTTGGCCTACCAGCCACCACGAATAAATACAGCACATACGGTGCCTACAAGAAAATTAGCACGGCGGGTGGCCCAGGTCTCAATAAGTAGGTTCAACCACCAAAATCTGGGTGCCCCAGGTCCTTGCAGTTGAGGACCTGGGATACCACGATCGCTGACTTCATCTTCTCTCATCTGTAACCTTTCACCGATTCCATTACGCAAGTCCATTGTCCTTTCGTACCGTCTACCGACCTCAGATAGTTTGCACAAAATTAACCCCATTTATGCTCTACTCAGAATCAGCAGAAGAAAGAGCCACGGCCCGAATCCCAAAAGGATTCGGGCCGTAGCTCTTTCAAGGCAGCCCCGAAAATTTTTTTTCGGGGGTGTTCCCGCAAAAGTAACCGCTCATGATAATCAATTAGTAAACACCGTAAATCATCGGTAAATTACACAAAAATAATCACATAGAGGCATAATTCTTCACCTCTGAAAAAACAGCCTGGCAGGGAAAACAAAAAGCGAAAGTTGTTCCAGCAAAATCCTCAAACGCCGCAGCCCCAGGCCGCAACATCAGAGCATCTCTCCCCAAGGTATAAAGTTCGGACACCCCACCCTCATCGCGTATCGCCGCGTATTTGTTTTTGCGGCCAGGCTGGGGTCGCTCTACAGCAAGAGAAGAAATGCTCTAATCAAAATCTTCGTACTTTATGGCACGTTCTTCAGGCTCGCCACCGTCGCATTCACAATCCCCGCAACCGGCAGCCGATCAGCCTCCAAATTGAGCCGCAGCAGCTTCCGCCACGGCCTGATCCTCTTTTCCCAGCCCGCCGCTCACGCCCACCGCGCCCACAACCTCGCCGTCGCGTTTCAGAGGCACGCCTCCGGCAAAGATCATGATCCGTCCGTGATTCGATGCATGGATGCCGAAAAACTGGCCGCCGCTCTGCGAATGTTCGGCCAAAGCTCCGGTCTCAATGTTAAAAGCCCGCGACGTGAATGCTTTGTTCTGCGCAATATCAATGCTGCCGATCCACGCTCCATCCATGCGCGCAAAGGCCACCAGGTTCGCGCCCGCATCCACTACCGCAATATTCATCGGCACACCAATCTCATGTGCCTTCTGCTCACCAGCCAGAATGATCTCTCTGGCTTCTTCCAGAGAAACTCCGAGCACTTTTGCCGCTGCCTGCTTAGCCATCTTTCCTCCTGAAACTAATATTAGAACCTGACCCGCCAAGCTGTACCTGCTCTGATGCGCTGTTCATGAGGGAAATAATTTGGCGCTGCGGATGCATGATAAAGAAAGGTACAAGGCGGCTCTTCATAACGCAATGAATAGGCCAATAGTCAGAGTGCGCACGTCAGCCTCCTGTTACTTTCGTCCATTGGACCTTCGTGCAAAATCCCCTCCAAATAGTTTGCGTACAATTAACCCCATTTGTGATTTACTAAGAATCAGCCACAAAAAGACGGCCCGAATCCATAAGGATTCGGGCCGTCGTCGTTAAGGGAGGGTAGGGTACCCCTCCCCCATCCCCACTGCACCAGAATTTGTGCAAAAAGACTCTGCTTCACTGTGCAGATTGCACAGTTGAAGAATAAAGATCACATAAAGATTTCCGCAAGAACTGTGGAGCCGTCGGCAACCATAACAAATCAAAGTACTAAGGAGTCAGCCTTGCACAGAATTACTCAGTCGGTCGAGTCGGCGCAGTCGCGGTGATCCTCACGCCCATCCCATTCAGCTTGCTCCGCGCCTGCATCGCCTCCGGCTTATCCGGATGCTTCTGAATCAGCGCCCGCAGCTCATGAACTCCCGCATCCTTCTTGTTCATCAGCAGCAGCGCATACCCCTTATGCAGTTGCGCCGCCGGAGCCTTCGAGCTGTTCGGGAACGTCTCCAGCACCGCGTTGTACGCCTTCACCGCATTCGCATAATCCTGGCCCTTGTAAGCAATCTCGCCAAGGTAGAACTGCGCTCCGCCGGCCATATCGTCCTGCGGATAGTAGTTCACGACATCCTGAAACTCACTCTGCGCCACCTGGTACTTGCCGCTGTTGTAATCCCGCACGCCAGCCTGATACGTCTCCTGCAGCGGCGGAGCAGGATTTGCCGCAGGCACAGCAGCGGGAGCACCACCGCCATTGTTCGCCATACCGCCCCCAGCGCCCGGACCCGGCGCGGGCGCACCACCGCCGCCTGAAGGAGCCGTCTGCTGCTGTTGTTGCTGCTGCGTATTCTGAATCTGCGTCTGCAAATCCTGAATCGAGCGATCCAGCTTCGCCAGCCGTGCCTTTACCTCATCGATCGAATCATTCACCGACTGCATCTGCCCGGCAGCAGTATCCACCTTGCCGCTCAAAGCCTCATTCTGCGTGGCAAGCTTCCGCTGCAGATCGTCCATCGCCGCGGCAACCCGGTTTGAATTGTCCGCTGTCTGCTCCGTAAGATGCTGCAGCACCCCCATCTTCGAATCCACAGTGGACTGCAGCCGCTGCATCATGTCCACAAGCTGATCCACGCGGTCCTTCAGCGCTTGCAAATCCTCTTTCGTGCCCGCATAGCTGGGCACAGGTGCAAACACAAACAGAGCCGCGCCAATCAATGCGGCAGTAACATAGGGACGAATTGTATTAAGTCGCTTCATATATTCACCCGCTTCAAACGTTGTGGCCCACATCTTATGGAAAAGACGTGGACCACAACATTTCATCTCATGTATTGATTATTAGTCATCCAGTCTTATTTATCGAGCGCAAATCCTGCACGGCGATTCTGCTGCCAGCAGTCCTCGGTGGATTGTGTGCAGAACGGCTTTTCCTTGCCATAACTGATCACGCGGATGCGCGAAGCCGACACGCCCGCATTCACCAGCGCACTCTTTGCCGCCTCGGCGCGATTCTGACCCAGCCCAAGGTTGTACTCATTCGAGCCGCGCTCATCGCAATACCCGCCGACGATGAATCGAATATCCGGATGGCTGTTCAGATACGCGGCATCCTTGGCCAGCGTCGATTGCGCGTCCGTGCGAATATCCGCCGAGTCGTAATCGTAGAAGATATCCTGCACATTTGCATGGAAAGCTTCGTCGTCGCTCATTCCACTCGTCGGAACCGAAACAGCCGGCGGAGCACTGACGGTCACGCGCGCCGTCGAATCTGCCACACCGCCGGGGCCACGCGCCACCAGGTGATAGCTGGTTGAAGCGGTCGGCTGCACGTTCTTTACTCCGCCGGAAGGCACCTGCCCAATGCCGTCAATCGTGATGCTGTCAGCATCGGTTGTACGCCACGACAGCACAACTTGATCGCCTGCGGAGATCGAAGTCGGCGTTGCTGTGATCTGTGCTGTAGGAGCCGGCGCTGTCGCCATAGGCGCAGTTTCCGCCGGCGGCGGGGCCGGTTTTTCTTTCTTCTTGCATCCAGATACAGCGGTAAGGGATGCCAACAGTAAGACAGGAACGAGCAAACGATTAAAACATTTCAAAGTGCATCTCCTTCTACAGGTTAAAGGAATCGTTGTAAATCCGTACTAGGAATTTTAGACCTTTTCAGCGGGGCAGATTCACGTAATGCGGCTCAAATTGTTGCACTTAACCAGTAAGATGCCGCCTGTTCAGGTTGGTTTGCCCAATTATTTCCAGCTCCAGTTCGGCATAAAGTTATTGCCGGTGCGTGTCAGGGGATGCTGCTCCGTACCGTCGGTAAGCATCGTCCAGATATCGCTATGTCCGCCTGCCGCCCGCTCGAAGACAATATGCCGTCCATCCGGCGCCCAGAAGGGAAAATCATTATTCCCGGACTCATGAGTGAGCTGCATCCAGCGCTTGCTGGCAATATCCATCACGTAAATGTCCTGCCCGCCCGGATCTCCCGGCCCGTATTTGCGGTTCCAGGCGAAGGTCAGGAACTGCCCATTCGGTGACCACGAAGGCGAAATCGCATATCCGCCATCCGTCAGCCGCTGCACGTTCGATCCATCCTGATCCATCGTGTAAATCTGCGGCAGTCCGGTGCGCCCGCTCACAAAAGCCAGTTGTGCATTTGTCTTGGGGTTCCACGTAGGAGAAACATCCGCCTTACGAAAAGCCGTGATCTGCCGCAATCCTCCGCCGTTGGCATCTGAAATCCATATCTCCGATGCGCCGGAGCGTGCCGAAGAGAACGCAATCTTGTTTCCATCCGCAGACCAGGCCGGGCTAAAGTTACTTCCGCCGGCCGTTCCGCCAGGAAAACTCACCATCCTGCCCAGGTCGAGCGAGAACATGCGGATCGACCAACCATCCTTGCCGAGAGAAGCAAAGGCCAGCCTGCTGTTATCCGGCGAAATACGCGGCGAAAGCGAAATCGCCCCAAGCCGCGTAATTGGATGCTGGTTCTGCCCGTCGTAGTCCATCGCCCAGATTTCCTTGGACCCTGAGCGCGAACTGACAAAGTAGATCTTCGTCTCGGCAATGCCGTTAATGCCGCCACCTAGCCGCAGAATAATCTCATCCGCAAAGCGATGTGCAATCGTCCGCGCCATCTCCTGGCTCGCAGTTTCGCTGTACTGGCGCGTCAGAACCTGCGCGGTGGCTGTATTTGCCGTATCGTAGAGCCATCCATTGACTACGACCTTTCCCGCGGAGACAGAAAGCGCGCCAAAAGCCACCATCTGCGCGCTCGCCGGCGCTGCCGACCAATCCTGCAGATGAATCTCCTGCGGCGCGCCCGGCATGGCCTGCGGAATCATGCTCTTTGAAACCAGGTCAAAGATGCCCGCAGTCGACAGATCGTTAAAGAGCGTCGTGTCAAACGTTGCTTTGAGTGATGGCGTCTGCGGGTCCTCGTTCGCGGACTTGAAGTCCGCAGCCGCAATACGAATACGAGCGTTGCCCAGGCCTGAGCCTGTATGAATCCAGTCCTGTGCATGGAGTGCCTGCGCAAACACACTGGCAGACGCAAGTAAAGCTGGGAAGATGAATCGGAAATAAGGCTTCATTCTGCTTTCTATCCCTCCTCGTCATCGTGCCGGGCAAATGATCTATACGCTCGGCTTGTTGCGGGTGAGCCGGTTGTGCATCCTGTTCAAAACTCACAATAATAGGATGTAATCACTGTGCTGCCGTTGTATGCCGGTGGTAAAGGGCCAAAAGAATCC
>Ga0208193_1000264_pt1 | contig 32885 bp, 27 predicted proteins | sample June2015DPH_17_2_FD_184716 | JGI IMG/M metagenome (GOLD analysis project Ga0208193, IMG submission 184716) | Peatland microbial communities from SPRUCE experiment site at the Marcell Experimental Forest, Minnesota, USA - June2015DPH_17_10... | ecosystem: Environmental > Terrestrial > Soil >... | reverse complement strand
AGAGGACGACCCGAAGACCGAGACCGTGCAGACCGTGGCCTCGCAGGAGTCGGTGGCGCAGGAAGCAACCGCTCAGCAGCGGTTGGATAACGCGCGCGAGGCCAATGCAGCATCGTCGCCGAATATCGGGATCGGCAGGGACAAGGAGATACAGACTAAAATTTGGCAGAATCAGGTTAGCGCTTACTTCCAACGGAATCTGCGCTATCCCCAAAACCGGAACAGAGCGGCCAGTGTGAAGTTGGCTCTCGTGCTCAATCGCCGTGGCAACATCTTATCGGTCAATGTAGAGGAGTCGTCGGGAGACCCAGCGTTCGATGATGCGGCGATCTCGATGGTCCACCGCTCCGATCCTTTGCCGCCGCCGCCGGTCGAACTCACCGACGACCAGCTTTCCTTCAATCTCCCCGTGAAGTTCAAAAAGCAGAAATAGGCTAGTGTCCCGATTCCGAAGTTCGTACCATCTCGCGGCCCCACGTTTACAAACTTCGGAATCGAAAGGACACTAGCAAACTTATTGTTCTAGTGTGGCTTTTGGTTCAGAAGTCCGCATGACGAACTCGCGGCAAGATGGGGCGGACTTCTGAACCGCCACACGGGCGCGGCAAAATGCCGGGCGTCAGCGCAAGTAATAGCGGAAAGCCGTATAGGCTACGGCCAGACAGACAAAGATCAGAGCGACGGGAAGTTTTGGTTTGCTCTGCTGCTGCCCACCGGCCGACCTCGGACGTTGCGCAGGCGGGCGCTTGAAGGCCGTGACGTTGCCGCTGGCTTGAACTGTTTCGGACGAACGAGGTTTGACTTCAGGAGCCTGGCCCGCCCCGCCCATCTCCTCATAATAGCTCTGATAGATGAGCTGGATAACGGCCTCGGAGGCCTCGGCCTCCTTCGTTTCCTTGAGCAGCGTCTTGTATTTATCGAGGAAGGCTTGCGCCGCCGGGGGCAGGGAAGAGGCGCCATTCAGTTTTGCCATCATGGTCCAGGTTGCAAAATCGGCTCTTGCCCTGGTATCGGCGCGTCGCGCGATCATCATGTCGGCTGCTTTGATCAAAATGGCCTCTGCTTCTTTGCGGCGGGTTTTGAAGTTCGGAATTGGACTATGTATTGCCGGTGACGATCAGTATCAGCCGGATCACATAACCGGTCGTGGTTCGCAATATCGCCGAAATAACATCAAGATTTAGACCGAACTGCGAACCGACCAGCGGAAGCAGGATCAAAAGCCCGATCAGGATCAGCATCCCAAAAGGTTCCAGCCGCGACAGCGGGAACGCCAGCGCTCTCGGCAACAGCCCGACCGCGACTCGGCCGCCATCCAGAGGCGGGATCGGCATCATGTTAAAGATCGCCAGGATTACATTGATCACTAGCGCATTTTTCAGGTTGTCCGCCAGCCATTGTGCGGCATCATCAGGCAGCAAACCCACGCCATGGAACGCCGCTGCCGCCACCAGCGCCAGCGCGATATTGGTGGCGGGACCGGCCAGCGCCACCAGGACCATGCCGATCCGCGGGTCTTTGAGGCCGCGAAAATTCACCGGTACCGGCTTGGCATAGCCGAACAGAAACGGCGAATGCGACATCAGGAGGATCGCCGGTAAAATCAGCGTGCCGAAGGGGTCGATGTGCCGGATCGGGTTGAAGCTGACACGACCGAGATTATAGGCGGTGTCGTCGCCGAGACGATGGGCGACGAAGCCGTGCGCGGCTTCATGAAAGGTGATGGCGATGACGAGCGGCAAGACCCAGATGGAAAGGTCGTAGAGGGTGATGTTCACGGATGTCCTGACCAGTTTGAAGGCACAGGCTATCACCTTTTGCGGTTGCGCCGAACCCGACCGTCCGGGCGCAACCCCGTCGGCCGTCGGTATGGTTAGCAGTTAGTACGTCGCCCGGCCGCCGGAAATGTCAAACACGGCACCAGTGGAGAACGAGCAGTCCTCGGACGCGAGCCAGGCTGCGAGCGCGGCGAGTTCTTCGACCAGGACGAAGCGGTTCTTCGGGATTTTCGACAGCATGAAGTCGATGTGCTGTTGCGTCATCTGGTCGAAGATCGCGGTCTTGGCAGCAGCCGGCGTCACCGCATTGACCATGATGTTGTACTTCGCAAGCTCCTTGCCGAGTGATTTCGTCAGCGCGATCAGTCCGGCTTTTGACGCCGAATAATGCGCGGCATTGGGATTGCCCTCCTTGCCGGCGATCGAGGCAATGTTGACGATGCGTCCGTAGTTTTGCTTGATCATGACAGGCACAATGGCCTTGCAGCACACGAAGGGGCCGTCGAGGTTGATGCGCAGCACCTTGCGCCACTCGTCGAAATCGGTTTCCCAGACCGTCTTGTTGACGCCGGCGATGCCGGCATTGTTGACGAAAATATCGATCTTGCCGAAGGCTTTCAGCGTTTCCTCGCGTGCTTTCTCAACGGCGGCGAGGTCGGTCACATCGACCTTGAATGCGGTGACGCTCTCGCCAATGGCCTTTGCCGTCTTTTCGGCGAGCGGCTGATCGTGATCCCAGATCGCGACCTTGGCGCCTGAGGCGACGAAGCGCTCTGTGATGGCGCGGCCAAAACCTTGCGCTCCGCCGGTGACGACGGCAGAGCGGCCGTTGAGGTCGATTTTGTTCATAATATCGTTTCCTTGCTTCGATTTTTGCCGTCATTGCGAGCCAACGGGTCGGGCGAATGCCCGCCCGATGACAGGCTCCGCGAAGCAATCCAGCGTCAAGATGGAAGTCTGGATTGCTTCGTCGCTTGCGCTCCTCGCAATGACGTTGACTGATGTCGTCGACGATTACAGTGTCCAGCCGCCGTCGATGATATGCGCGACGCCGGTGGTGAAGGCGCTTTCGTCGCTCGCGAGATAAACCGCCAGTGAGGCGATCTCCTCCGCCGTGCCAAGCCGTCCCATCGGCTGCCGTGAAACGAACATCTCGCGGCCCCCAGGGCCGGCCGCCGCGGCGCGGTTAAGCATCGAAGGTGTTTCGATCGTGCCAGGGCAGATGCAGTTGCAGCGAATGCCCTTGGTGATGAAATCGGCCGCGACCGCGCGGGTCAGCGCTGCGACAGCGGCCTTGGTCGCGCCATAGACATAACGGTTGGGCGCGGCCTTGAAGACACCGGCGGCGGAGGAAATGTTCACGATCGAGCCGTGACCTCGCTCCAGCATGCCGGGCAGGAAGCCGCGGATCGTGCGGTGCATCGACTTGACGTTGAGGTCGAAGGAGAAATCCCAGTCGTCGTCCGAGCAATCGAGCACCGTGCCGTGATGCACGAAGCCGGCCGCGTTCAACAGAATATCGATGCCGCCGACTCGCTTGGCGAGGTCTGCGACCGCCGCGCTGTCACGCGCGTCAAGCCGCGCGACTTCCTTGATGCCTTCCTGGGCCAGCGCCGCCAATCCCCTTTCATCGATGTCGGTGGCAAAGACGCTGGCGCCTTCGCGTGCAAAGGCGATCGCCGACGCGCGGCCGATGCCGGCTGCGGCTGCGGTGACGAATGCGCGTTTGCCTTTCAGGCGGTCTGACATGGTGTTCTCCCCTTATTTTTTGTCATTGCGAGGAGCAAAGCGACGAAGCAATCCGGAATTCTTTTTCGATGCTGGATTGCTTCGCTTCGCTCGCAATGACGGGCTTTGCCTTAATGATTATCCCTGGCGACGCCGAATTTGCCGGCGATATCGTGGTAGCGCGTGGCAAGCTCCATGCAGGCGCCGGTGGATTGCTGGCCGACGGTCGAGCGATAGATTTCCTGCCACGGCGTCTGGTTTGCCGGGTAGGGGAATCCTCCTTTGGCCTTCAGCTCGGCGTGCCGTTTTTTGACCTCGTCATCCGAAATCAGGATATTGGCGCTGCCTTTGTTGAGGTCGATGCGAACCCTGTCGCCGGTCTTGAGGATCGCAAGGCCGCCATCGGCGGCTGCTTCCGGGCTGGCGTTGAGGATCGACGGCGAGCCTGAGGTGCCGGACTGCCGGCCGTCGCCGATGCAGGGCAGCGACAGGATACCGCGTTTGATCAGGGCGGCGGGTGGTTGCATGTTCACGACCTCGGCGCCGCCGGGATAACCGATCGGGCCGGTGCCGCGCACGAACAGGATGCAGCGCTCGTCGATGTCGAGCGCGGGGTCATCGATCCGCTTGTGATAATCCTCCGGCCCTTCGAACACGATGGCGCGGCCTTCGAAGGCGTTGGGATCCTTGGGATTGACCAGATAGCGATCGCGGAATTCCTTCGAAATCACGCTTGTTTTCATGATCGCGGAATCGAAGAGGTTGCCGCGCAGCACGAGGAAACCGGCGTCTTTCACCAGCGGCTTGTCATAACTCCAGATCACGTCACCGTCGGGCTTGGGCGCCTCGCGGCAATTGTCGCCCATGGTGCGACCGTTGACGGTGACGGCGTCTTCGTGAATGCGCCTGGCTTTCATCAATTCGCGCACCACCGCCGGCACGCCGCCGGCGCGATGGAATTCCTCGCCGAGATAGAAGCCGGCCGGCTGCATGTTGACGAGCAGGGGAACGTCGTGGCCGAACTTTTGCCAGTCGTCGATCGACAGCTCCACGCCGATGTGGCGGGCGAGCGCGTTGATATGGATCGGGGCATTGGTCGAGCCTCCGATCGCCGAGTTGACGACGATGCAGTTCTCGAACGCTTTTCGGGTCAGGATGTCGGAGGGCTTGAGATCCTCCCAGACCATGCCGACAATGCGCTTGCCTGTCTCGTATGCAATCTGGCCGCGTTCGCGATAGGGGGCGGGGATAGCGGCGCAGCCGGGAAGCGACATGCCGAGCGCCTCCGCCAGCGCGTTCATCGTCGATGCCGTGCCCATGGTATTGCAGTGGCCGACCGATGGGGCGGACGAGGCCACGATGGTCATGAATTGCTCGTAGTCGATCTCGCCGGCTGCGAGCTGTTCTCGGGCTTTCCAGACCACAGTTCCCGAGCCCGTGCGCTGGCCATTGAACCAGCCGTTCAGCATCGGCCCGCCGGAGAGCACGATGGCCGGAAGGTTGACGGTAGCCGCAGCCATCAGGCAGGCCGGCGTGGTTTTGTCGCAGCCCGTGGTCAGGACCACGCCGTCCAGCGGGTAGCCGAACAGGATTTCGACCAGACCGAGATAGGCAAGGTTGCGGTCTAATGCCGCGGTCGGGCGTTTTCCCGTTTCCTGAATCGGGTGCATCGGAAATTCCATTGCGATGCCGCCGGCAGCGCGAATTCCCTCGCGCACCCGATGCGCCAGTTCGAGGTGATGACGATTGCAGGGCGACAGGTCGTTGCCGGTTTGCGCAATGCCGATAATGGGCTTGCCGGACTGCAATTCTTCCCTGGTCAGGCCGTAGTTGAGATAGCGCTCGAGGTAGAGCGCGGTCATTCCGGGGTTATGAGGGTTGTTGAACCACTCGCTGGAACGGAGTTTGCGCCTCGTGACGCCGGTTAGCGGCTTGTTCATGGTTTCTCCCGCAGCGCACACGCCTTGTTTTTGTGCGAACTAATTTTGTTGCCGATGTTCGCATGTCGGGGTGCGCTTCGCAACGGCCAGCGGCCGAGGCGATCTTCTACGACTTTGATCCAAGGACACATCAGCAAAAGTCTGATATGACGCCATTAAATAAAATATAGGCCGCCGGCACGTACCGACGGTTGGATGGCGTATTCGGGAGGAAGTCTATGTCGTCTGTGCATATCCGCGATGTGCGGAAATCGTTTGGTGGCTTTGAAGTCTTGCACGGCGTGACGATTCCGATCGAGGACGGCGCCTTTGTCGTGCTGGTCGGCCCCTCCGGTTGTGGCAAATCCACCTTGCTGCGGATGCTCGCGGGTCTCGAAAACATCACCTCGGGCACGATTTCGATCGGCGACCGCGTCGTCAACAATGTCCAGCCCAAAGAACGCGACATCGCAATGGTGTTCCAGAACTATGCGCTCTATCCGCATATGACGGTCGCCGACAATATGGGGTTCTCGCTGAAGCTCCGCGGCGCCAATTCTGACGAGATCAAGAAGGGGGTTGCGCGGGCCGCCGAGATTCTGGCGCTGACCCCGCTGCTGGACCGCTATCCCCGGCAATTGTCGGGCGGGCAGCGCCAGCGCGTGGCGATGGGGCGCGCCATCGTCCGCGATCCGCAAGTGTTTCTGTTCGACGAGCCCTTGTCGAACCTGGATGCCAAGCTGCGTGTGGCGATGCGGACCGAAATCAAGGAACTGCATCAGCGGCTGAAGACCACGACCGTCTATGTGACGCACGACCAGATCGAAGCCATGACCATGGCCGACAAGATCGTCGTGATGCATGACGGCATCGTCGAGCAGATCGGCTCGCCACTCGAACTCTACGATCGGCCGGACAACCAGTTTGTCGCGAGCTTCATCGGCTCACCGGCGATGAACTTTTTGAAGGGCAAGGTCGAGGTGAACGGCAGCGCCAGTTTCGAAGGGCCGAACGGCGTGAAGCTGCCACTGGCTGCGGCGCCTGCCAATTCCGACGGAAGGCCTGCGGTCTACGGCGTGCGGCCGGAGCATTTCACGATTGCCGATGACGGCGCCGAAGCCGAAATCGTGGTGGTCGAACCCACGGGATCGGAAACGCAAGTGTTCGCCAAGCTCGGTGGCGAGCAGGTCGTCGCCGTTTTCCGCGAACGTCATCAGTTCAAGCCGGGCGACAAGGTCCACCTGAAGCCTGATCCATCCGTAGTTCATTTGTTCGACGAGGGTACCGGCAAACGACTTTAGAACCGACGTAACTTGGCCGATTAAAGAGCCAATTAGAGAGGGAGAAAAGGGACAATGAATAATTTCACACCGGATCGGCGGTCTCTTCTGAAGACGGGCGGAGGCCTGCTGGCGGTTGCAGCCACCATGTCGGCCGAACAATTGCTGGGCTATGCAAGGGCCTGGGCGCAGACATCGCCGTGGAAACCGGAAGCCGGCGCCAAGATCAATCTGCTGCGCTGGAAGCGCTTCGTCGAATCCGAAGATGCCGCCTTCATGAAGATCGTCGATGCTTTCCAGAAGGCGACCGGCGTCACCGTCAATGTCTCCAACGAATCCTATGACGATATTCAGCCGAAAGCCTCGGTGGCCGCCAATACGGGGCAGGGGCTGGACATGGTGTGGGGACTTTATTCGTTGCCGTTCCTGTTTCCCAATAAATGCACCGACATGACCGACGTCGCCGACTATCTCGGCAAGAAAGGCGGCGGCTGGACCAAATCGGGCGAGGCCTATGGCAAGCTGGACGATAAGTGGATCGCCGTTCCCGTCGCCGCGACCGGTGCGCTGATCAATTATCGCGTCGCCGCGATGGAAAAAGCCGGTCACAAGGAGTTCCCCAGGGATCTCGACGGCTTTGCCGATCTCATCAAAGGCCTGAACAAGAACGGCACGCCGGCCGGCATGGCGATCGGACATGCCTCGGGTGATGCCAATACCTGGTTGTACTGGGCGCTATGGGCACATGGCGGCAACCTGATCGACGCCAACAACAAGGTCGTGCTCAATTCACCGGAAACCGCAAAGGCGCTCGAATACGTCAAGGGGCTTTACGACAATTTCATTCCGGGCACGGCGTCCTGGAACGACAGCTCCAACAACAAGGCCTTCCTGGCTGGTCAGCTTTATCTCACCGTCAACGGCATCTCGATCTACGTGACGGCGAGAAAGGAAAATCCGCAGATTGCGGAAGACATGAATCATTCGGATTTGCCCGCAGGCGTCGACGGCAAGATACGCGAAATGAATCTGGGCTTCCCGATCCTGGTGTTCAACTTCACCAAGTTTCCGCAGGCCTGTAAGGCCTTCACGGCCTTCATGATGGAGCCGGAGCAGCTCAATCCCTGGGTCGAGGCAGCACAGGGCTACCTGTCGCCGTTCCTGGCTGGCTTCAGCAAGAACCCGATCTGGACCGCCGATCCCAAAAACACGCCGTACCGCAACGTCGCCGAGGTGTCGTTGACCCCGGCCGGCATCGGCAAGATGGGTGAGAACGCAGCGGCCGCCATTGCCGACTTTGTCGTGGTCGATATGTTTGCGAACTACTGCACCGGTCGCGAGGATGTGAAGACCGCGATGGCCTCGGCGGAGCGTTCCGCCAAGCGCATCTTCCGGTAATGGGAAAAAATGGTCGGCGCGGTTTTCCCGCGCCGGCCTTACCCTCTGTTGACGGTCCGGCTTTCGTCCGGCACGGAATTGGAGCGAGATGACGACACTTCAGACATCGGCGCCGGTTCGTTCGGCCCACCTCGAAACACCATCGCTGTGGTCGCGGCTGAAATTCAACCGCAACTTCATGGCGCTGTGGTTCATGTTGCCCGCGGCGGCATTCCTGATTCTGTTTCTGGCCTATCCGCTGGGCTTAGGCGTCTGGATGAGCTTTACCGACGAGCGCATCGGCCGGGGCGGCATTTACGTTGGACTTGAGAACTACGAATGGCTGTGGGACGACGCCATCTTCTGGCTCTCGGTGTTCAACACGCTGCTCTATACGATCGTGGCGAGCGCGATCAAATTCGCAATCGGGCTTTATCTCGCGCTGCTGTTGAACCGGAACATGCCGTTCAAGGCGCTGATCCGCTCGGTCGTGCTGATCCCTTTCATCGTGCCGACCGTGCTCTCGGCGATCGCGTTCTGGTGGATTTACGACTCCCAGTTCTCGATCATCTCCTGGTCGCTGATCAAGCTTGGCGTCATCGACCACAACATCAACTTCCTCGGCGATTCCAACTGGGCGCGCGCCAGTGTGATTTTCGCCAATATCTGGCGCGGCGTGCCCTTTGTCGCGATCACGCTGCTGGCGGGTCTGCAAACCGTGTCGCCCTCGCTCTATGAGGCCGCGACGCTGGACGGCGCCACCAACTGGCAGCGCTTTCGCTACATCACCTATCCGTTGCTGACCCCGATCATCGCGGTGGTGATGACCTTCTCGGTGCTGTTTACCTTCACCGATTTTCAGCTGATCTGGGCCTTGACGCGCGGCGGCCCGGTGAACGCCACGCATCTGATGGCGACCTTGAGCTATCAGCGCGGCATCATTTCGGGGCGTCTGGGAGAGGGCGCGGCGATCGCCACCGCCATGATCCCGTTCCTGCTGGCCGCGATCGCGATTTCCTGGTTCGGCATGCAACGCCGCAAGTGGCAGCAAGGATCGAGCAATGACTGATTCCGTGCTTCCGTCAAAAACGCCGGCCGTCGGGGCGACCGACGACAGCGAGGGCATGAGCTATCTGGAGTCGCTGCCGCGCCGCGTGGTGACGCTCTATATCCCGCTTGGGCTGATCCTGATCGTGCTGCTGTTCCCGTTCTACTGGATGGTGCTGACGTCGATCAAACCGGATGAGCAATTGATCGACATGAACACCTATAATCCGTTCTGGGTGGTTCATCCGACCTTCAAGCACATCAGCAAGCTTTTGTTCGAGACCGAGTATCCGCGCTGGCTCTGGAACACGATGTATGTGGCGGTTGGCGCCACCGTGCTTTCGATCATCGCGAGCGTGCTCGCGGCCTACGCCATCGTCCGCCTGCGCTTCAAGGGCGCCGATACCGTCGGCGTCCTGATCTTCTTTGCTTACCTCGTGCCGCCGTCGATCCTGTTCATTCCGCTGGCCTCGGTGATCCAGGCCTATGGCCTGTTCGACTCGCCATTGTCACTGATCCTGGTCTATCCGACGCTGCTTATCCCGTTCTCCACCTGGCTGTTGATGGGATACTTCAAGACCATTCCGTTCGAGCTGGAGGAATGCGCGCTGATCGACGGCGCCTCGCGCTGGCAAATCCTGACCCGTATCGTGGTGCCGCTCGCGGTTCCCGGCCTGATCTCGGCCTTCATTTTTTCCTTCACGCTGTGCTGGAACGAGTTCATCTACGCGCTGACCTTCCTGCAATCGACGCCGAACAAGACCGTCCCGGTGGCGATCGTCAACGAATTCGTCGATGGCGATATCTACAAATGGGGCTCGCTGATGGCGGGCGCGCTGGTCGGTTCGCTGCCGCTTGTGATCCTCTATGCTTTCTTCGTCGAGCATTACGTGTCGGCGATGACCGGAGCCGTCAAAGAGTGACCGGCGCGAATCCGTTCTCACGTCATCGCGAGGAGCCAAAAGCGACGAAGCGATCCAGTTTCTTTTTGATTTTCTGGATTGCTTCGCGGAGCCTGTCATCGGGCGCGCATTCGCGCGACCCGTTGGCTCGCAATGACGGCAAAATAAAAGGAGCTTTCTTTTGCATATTCTGGTTCTCGGCGCGGCCGGCATGGTCGGCCGCAAATTGGTCGACCGCTTGCTGCGCGACGGTCGTCTCGGCAAGAACGACATCACAGGGATGACGCTGCATGACGTGGTAGCGCCGAAACAGCCGGAGAAGGCTGGATTTCCGGTCGAGGTTATGGCCGGCGATTTCGCGCTTCCCGGCGTGGCCGAAAAACTGATCGCCGGGCGTCCCGACGTGATCTTTCATCTGGCGGCGATCGTCTCTGGCGAGGCCGAACTCGACTTCGATAAGGGCTATCGCATCAACCTCGACGGCACGCGGATGCTGTTCGATGCGATCCGGCTTGTGGGTGGCGGCTACAAGCCGCGCGTCATTTTCACCTCGTCGATCGCCGTGTTTGGCGCGCCGTTCCCGGATGCCATCAGCGATGAGTTCTTCAATACACCGCTGCTGAGCTACGGCACCCAGAAGGCCATCGGCGAACTTCTGCTCGCCGACTATTCGCGCCGCGGTTTCATGGACGGCGTCGGCATTCGCCTGCCGACCATCTGCATCCGGCCGGGCCTCCCCAACAAGGCGGCGTCCGGTTTCTTCTCCGGCATCCTGCGCGAGCCGCTTGCCGGTCAGGAAGCCGTGCTGCCGGTATCGGAGGATGTCAGGCACTGGCATGCCTCGCCGCGCTCGGCGGTGGGTTTTCTGGTCCACGCCGCGACCCTGGATACTGCTGATGTCGGTGCGCGCCGCAACCTCTCCATGCCCGGCATTTCGGCTACCGTCGGCGAACAGATCGCCGCGCTCAGGCGGGTGGCCGGCGATAAGGTCGCGAGCCGCATCAAGCGCGAACCGGACCCGTTTATTGCCGGGATCGTCGCCGGGTGGCCCCGCAATTTCTATCCCAAGCGATCGCTTGAATTGGGATTCACGACCGCCGAAAAAACATTCGACGATATCATCCGGATTCACATCGACGACGAATTGGGTGGTCAATTCGCCGCCTGATTTATTGCTAGCATGATCCGGAAAAAGCCTGCCCCGCACTTGATGCGGGGTGGGAACCGGTTTTCCGAAAAAGATCATGCTCAAACATACGGGAGATCCGCCATGACAACCAGCATCGTGGGATGGGCGCATACGCCCTTTGGCAAATTTGACACCGAGACCGTCGAGAGCCTGGTGGTCAAAGTCGCCAATGAGGCGCTGGCGGATGCGGGTATCACTGCTGCCGACGTCGACGAAATCGTGCTCGGCCATTTCAATGCGGGCTTCTCGCCGCAGGATTTCACCGCAGCCTTGGTGCTGCAGGCCGATCCGAACCTGCGCTTCAAGCCGGCGACGCGGGTCGAGAATGCTTGCGCCACCGGATCGGCCGCTGTGCATCAGGGGATCCGGGCGATCGTCTCAGGTGCTGCCAGGATCGTGCTGGTGGTCGGTGTCGAGCAGATGACCCGGACGCCGGGCCCCGAGATCGGCCGCAATCTCTTGCGCGCCTCCTATCTGCCGGAGGATGGCGACACCCCCGGCGGCTTTGCCGGCGTGTTCGGCAAGATCGCGCAAGGATATTTCCAGAAATATGGCGACCAGTCCGATGCGCTGGCGATGATCGCCGCGAAGAACCACAAGAACGGCGTCGCCAATCCTTACGCGCAGATGCGCAAGGATTTCGGTTACGAATTCTGCCGCTCGGAGAGCGAGAAGAATCCGTATGTCGCCGGTCCCCTCAAGCGCACCGATTGCTCGCTGGTGTCGGATGGCGCCGCCGCGCTTGTTCTCGTCGATTCCGACACCGCGAAATCCATGGGTAAGGCGGTGAACGTTCGCAGCGTTGCTCACGCGCAGGATTTCCTGCCGATGTCCAAGCGCGACATCTTGCAATTCGAAGGCTGCTCGGTCGCCTGGCAGCGCGCGCTCGATAAGGCGGGCATTGGGCTCTCCGATCTTTCCTTTGTCGAGACCCACGACTGCTTCACCGTCGCCGAATTGATCGAATATGAAGCGATGGGATTGACGCCGCGGGGGCAGGGCGCCCGCGCCATCAAGGAGGGCTGGACACAGAAGGACGGCAGGCTGCCGGTCAATCCCTCCGGCGGATTGAAGGCGAAGGGCCACCCCATTGGGGCCACCGGTGTTTCCATGCACGTTATGACCGCGATGCAGCTCGCAGGGCAAGCGCCGGAGGGCATGCAGCTCGCAAACGCCAAGCTCGGCGGCATCTTCAACATGGGCGGGGCTGCGGTCGCCAATTACGTCTCGATCCTGGAGCCGGCGAAGTAAGAGAGGCCAGCCGCGATGAACATCGCCGAATGGCTCGCAACTACCGCAAAGGTTCGCCCTGAAGCGCCGGCGCTTCTGACCGGCTTCGATCTCGACGCGGACTACAAGACCTTTGCGTGCCGCGCCGCGGCGATCGGCACAGCTCTCGCGCGGGATCACGGCATTGCGCCCGGCGATCGGGTTGCGGTCTTCGCAAGCAATTGTACCCAATATCTCGAATGCCTTTATGGCATCTGGTGGATGGGCGCGGTTGCGATCCCGATCAATGCCAAGCTGCACGGCCGCGAAGCCGCCTGGATTTGCAGCGATGCCGGCGCGAAGCTTGCTTTCGTCTCCGATGATACCGTCGAGGCATTGACGGAAGCGAAAAGCGATCTGCCGGCAGCGATGAAACTTTTGTCGCTCGATAGCGAGGCCTATCGGGCGATGCGCGGGGGCGAGGGGACGCCAGCGCCGCTCGCCCGAGAGGTCGATGATCTCGCCTGGCTGTTCTATACGTCCGGCACCACCGGGCGGCCAAAGGGCGTGATGCTCAGCCACGGCAATCTGGTGGCGATGTCGATGTGCTATCTCGCCGACGTCGATCCGGCGACGCCGAAAGATGCCTCGCTTTATGCTGCGCCGATCTCGCATGGCGCGGGCCTTTATAGCTTCCCGCATGTGCGCATGGGTGGGCGGCACGTTGTGCCGGAGTCCGGCGGCTTCGACCCGGACGAAGTGCTCAATCTCGCCCGTCAGCTCGATAATGTCGTGATGTTTGGCGCGCCGACCATGGTTCGCCGGCTGGTTGATGCCGCCAGGCGCCGCGGCGAAAACGGCGAAGGCATCCGCACCATCATCTATGGCGGCGGCCCGATGTATCTGGCGGATATCCGCGAGGCCATCGCGGTCATGGGCCAGCGCTTTGTGCAGATCTACGGCCAGGGTGAATCGCCGATGACGATCACCTCGCTCAGCCGCGAATGGCACATGAAGACCGACCACCCGCGCTATCTGGAGCGGCTGGCTTCGGTCGGGTCGGCGCAGAGCGTGATGTCGGTCCGCATCACGGGCAAGGACGGCGAGACGCTGCCAGCGGGCGAAACCGGCGAGGTCGAAGCCAAGGGCAAGGCCGTGATGCTCGGCTACTGGAACAATCCGAAAGCCAATGAGGAGACGCTGAAGGACGGTTGGCTGCGCACCGGCGACGTCGGACGTCTCGACGAAGACGGCTTTCTCACGCTCTCCGACCGCTCCAAGGATGTGATCATTTCCGGCGGCGCCAACATCTATCCGCGCGAGGTGGAAGAGGCGCTCTTGACCCATGACGATGTGCGCGAGGTCTCCGCGATCGGTGTACCCGATCCCGACTGGGGCGAGATCGTCGTCGCCTGCGTGGTGCTGGAAGACGGCGCGGTCGTCGACGACGCCACATTGGATGCGCATTGCCTGGCGTCGATCGCGCGTTTCAAGCGGCCGAAGCGCTACGTCTATCTCGATGCCTTGCCGAAAAACAATTACGGCAAGGTGCTCAAGACCGAATTGCGGCAGATGATGCGGAAGTAGCGTTTTACTTTATCAGTTCGTCGTCCCGGCGAACGCCGGACCCATAACCACCGGCCAGAATTGATGAGGGACAGCTAGACCCAGCGCAAGAGCGCAACTTCCAGAGTAAGGGTCCCCGCTCCCGTACGCAATTGCGCACTAGGCGGGGACGACAGAGAGTGAGCAGTTTCCGCGCATACGGCTATACGCCTGCCGCCCTTGATCTTGCCGATGGCCTGACGTTACTAAGATTTTCGCGCCGCCAGAGAGCGGCCTCGTATCGGGAGCAGGCAACCCATGGGACCGCTGGAGGGCGTCAAAGTCGTCGACATGACGACCGTGCTGATGGGTCCCTATGCTACCCAGATGCTCGGCGATTACGGCGCCGATGTTATCAAGGTCGAAAGCCTCGAGGGCGACGTGACGCGGCTGATTGGCCCAACGCGTCACCCCGGCATGGGGCCGGTGTTCCTCAATACCAACCGCAGCAAGCGCAGCATCGCGCTCGACCTGAAGAAGCCGGGCGGCCGCGACGCGGTGCTGCGGCTGCTCCAGTCCGCCGACGTTCTGGTCTATAACGTGCGGCCGCAGGCGATGGCGCGCCTGCAACTCGGCTACGACGTCGTCTCGAAGGTCAATCCGCGGCTGATCTATGCGGGCGTGTTCGGTTTCGGCCAGGACGGTCCCTATGCCGCCAAGCCCGCTTATGACGACCTGATCCAGGGCGCTACCGCCCTGCCCGCGCTGATGGCGCAGACCGGCGACGGCGTTCCGCGTTATGTTCCCAATGCGCTGGTCGATCGCATCGTGGGCTTAACGGCGGTCGGTGCGATTTGCGCAAGCATCGTGCATCGCGACCGCACCGGGCGCGGCCAGCGGCTGGACATTCCGATGTTTGAGACCATGGCGGGCTTTGTCATGGGCGACCATATGGGCGGGCTGACCTATGAGCCGCCGCTCGACAAGGGCGGCTATGCACGGCACTTGTCGCGCGACCGCCGGCCTTACAAAACTGCCGACGGCTATATCTGCGTGATCGTCTATAACGACAAGCAGTGGCAGAGCTTCTTTGAGGCGACCGGGCGCGACGACCTGCGCAGCAATCCCGTGTTTTCAACCTTTGCAGGCCGGGCCACCAATATCGACACCGTCTATGCAGAGCTCGCGCGTATTTTTGAGGCGCGAACCACGGCCGAATGGATCGATCTGCTCACCAGGGCCGATGTACCCGTGATGCCGATGCATGATCTCGAAAGCATCTTGCAGGACCCGCATCTGGCCGCGACCGGCTTCTTTCCGGTTGTCGACCATTCGAGCGAAGGCAAGATCCGCAGCATGAAGGCTTCCGCACGATGGTCGGAAACCCCGAGCGAACCGTCGCGGCTGGCGCCGCGCCTCAACGAACACGGCGGCGAAATCCTGAAAGAAGCTGGATTTTCCGAAGACGAAATCGCTACGCTTGTGCGTGAGGGCGCCACGCTGGCGGCCCGGGATTCGGTAACGGGTTAACCGCATGGATTTCGCGCTGACAGCCAATCAGGAATCGATCCGCGACGCGGTCGCAAAGATCTGCGCGCGCTTCGACGACGCCTACTGGCTTAAGAAGGACAGGGAAGGCGGTTATCCCGCCGATTTCCATAAGGCGCTCGCCGATGCCGGCTGGCTCGGCATCTGTATCCCGGAGGAATATGGCGGCTCAGGTCTCGGCATTGTCGATGCCGCGGTCATGATGCACACGATCGCCAAATCCGGCGCCGGCATGTCGGGCGCTTCCGCCGTGCATATGAACGTGTTCGGGCTCAACCCCGTCGTCGTGTTTGGCACCAGGGAGCAATGTGAGAGGATGTTGCCGCCGATCGTATCCGGCGCGCAACGTTCCTGCTTCGCCGTCACCGAACCCAACACCGGGCTCAACACCACGCAATTGAAGACCCGCGCGGTGCTCAAGGGCGACAGATACATCGTTAACGGCCAGAAGGTCTGGATTTCGACCGCGCAGGTCGCCGAAAAGATTCTGTTGCTCGCACGTACCACGCCGCTGGAAGAGGTCAAAAGCCCGACCCACGGCCTTAGCCTTTTCTATACCGATTTCGATCGCAGCCGCATCTCGGTGCGGGAAATCGAGAAGATGGGCCGCAAGGCAGTCGATTCCAACGAGCTCTTTATCGAGGACTTCGAAATTCCAGTTGCAGACCGCCTCGGCGAGGAGGGGCGGGGCTTCGAATATATCCTGCACGGCATGAATCCGGAGCGCATCCTGATTGCGGCCGAAGCGGTCGGGCTCGGCCACGTCGCGCTTTCGCGCGCCGCCGCTTACGCCAAGGAGCGCAACGTCTTCAATCGTCCGATCGGCAAGAACCAGGCGATCCAGCACCCGCTCGCGAAGAACTGGATGGAACTTGAGGCCGCCTGGCTGATGACGCTAAAGGCCGCCTGGCAATACGATCAGGGGCAGCCCTGCGGTCCGGCGGCCAATGCCGCGAAATATCTTGCTGGCGAGGCGGGTTTTCACGCATGCGAACAGGCCGTGATGACGCATGGCGGCTTCGGCTACGCCAAGGAATTTCATGTCGAGCGCTACCTGCGGGAGTCGCTGATCCCGCGCATCGCCCCGATCAGCCCGCAGCTCATACTAAGCTTTATCGCCGAAAAGGTACTTGGCTTGCCGAAGTCGTACTGAGCATGAGCTTCTTGCTTGTCACGAGCGTGCGGTGTTCTTTTTCCCTCCCCCCACCCCCAACCCCTCCCCGCAAGGGGGAGGGGAGTTCGCGCTTCAATTACGTTTTACAAGGATAAATCATGACCCGTCTCAAGGCCGCGCTTGACCCGCGCTCCGTCGCCATCATCGGCGCCTCGGAAAATCCCAACAAGGTCGGCGGCCGGCCGGTGCACTATCTCGACAAGTTCGGATTCAAGGGCAAGATTTTCCCGATCAATCCGTCCCGTCCCGAGGTGCAGGGCCACAAGTGCTACAAGAGCTTGGGCGACCTTCCGGAAGCGCCCGACATGGTGATCGTGGCGGTCGCCGGCGACAACGCAATTGGCGTGGTGGAAGATTGTGCGGCGCATGGCGTCAAGGTCGCCGTCGTGATGGCGTCGGGCTTCGGCGAAGTCGATGCGGTCGCCGGCAAGGCGAAGGAGCGGCGGATGGTCGAGGCCGCGCACAAGGCCGGCATGCGCCTCGTCGGTCCCAATTCGCAAGGCCTCGCCAATTTCGGCACCGGCGCTATCGCAAGCTTCTCCACCATGTTCATGGATATGGATCGCGCCGAAGGCCATGTCGCGATGCTTTCCCAGAGCGGCGCGCTGTCGACGGTGCCGGTCGGTTTCCTGCGCCAGCGGGGCATCGGCGTGCGACACACACACGCGACCGGCAACGACGCCGACATCACGGTCGGTGAACTCGCCGTCGCCGTCGCCGAAGACCCCGAGGTCAAGCTGTTGCTGCTTTATCTCGAGAGCATCCCCGAGACGAAATATCTGGAAGAGCTTGCTTCCGTGGCGTTGAAGCGCGACCTGCCGATCATTGCTCTGAAGTCCGGCCGCTCCGAAGCGGGGCGCCAGGCGGCGCAATCGCACACCGGCGCGCTTGCCAATGAAGACCGCGTGGTCGACGCCTTCTTCGAGCAGCACGGCATCTGGCGCGCGCCCGACATGCGCGGCCTTGTGGAAGCGACCGAGCTTTACCTCAAGGGCTGGAAACCGAAGGGCAGGCGGCTTGTTGCCATCAGTAACTCCGGCGCGGTCTGCGTCATGACGGCGGACGCGGCGACAAACGTCGGCATGCCGATGGCCAAGCTCTCGGCCGAGACCGACAAGAAGCTCAAGGGTATTCTGCCGAGCTTTGCCACCACGACCAATCCGATCGATCTGACGGCCGCGCTGCTGTCCAACAGCCGCTTGTTCGGCGACATCCTTCCCGTCATCGCCGAAGACCCGGCAGCCGACGCGTTCCTGGTTGGCGTTCCCGTGGCGGGGCCCGGCTACGACGTCGAGGCCTTTGCCCGCGACGCCGCCGCCTTCGGCGAACAGACCGGAAAGCCGCTGGTGATTGCGGCGACCCAGAAGAGTGTCGCCGATCAATTCGCCGCCGAAGGCTCCTCCGTATTTCCGACCGAGACCGAGGCGGTTACGGCGCTACATCAGTTCCTGGCGCACCGCGAACTGATGGCGCGCACCAAAGCACGCCAGGTGCAGGGCTCGAACACCCGCACGCCGTGGGTGCCGGCGGCAGGGACCACGATGCTCAATGAGGCAGACAGCCTTGCCCTGCTGGCCGAGCGCGGTGTTCCCGTGGTCGCCCATCGGCTCTGCCGGTCCCGCGCCGAAGCGATCGCGGCCTTTGAGAGCATCGGCGGCCCGGTCGTGGTCAAGGGATGCTCGGCCGATATCGCGCATAAATCCGAGCTCGGACTGGTCAAACTCGGCGTCGCGGGCCGCGAGGAGGCCGGCGAGGTCTGGGCCCAGATGGAAGCGATCATCCGCAAGCATGGCTCGCGCTTCGACGGCGTCATCGTGGCGGCGATGGCAGGCGGCCGCCGCGAGATCATGATCGGCGCGCATCGAGATCCCATTTTCGGTCCCGTGGTGGCGGTCGGCGACGGCGGCAAATATGTCGAAATCTTTCGCGATACCGCGTTGCTGCTGCCGCCCTTTTCGAGGGAGGAAGCGAAGGCCGCGCTTCAGAAGCTTAAGATCGCGCCGCTGTTCGCGGGCGTACGCGGCGAGCCGCCGATGGATATTGAAGCCCTCTGCGATGCGGTGATGCGGATCGGCGACCTGATGCTGGACCCCGCAGCCAGGGTTGTCAGCCTCGACCTCAACCCGGTGCTGCTCGACAGCGCGGGCAAAGGCTGCGTCGTCGTGGATGCGGTTGTCTTTCAGGGATAACGTGTTTCAGGCGTAATTTGAAGGTAGTCGCGAACGCAACGAGGCAATCCCCCAAGGCTACGCGGAACTATCCGCCCCGGATTGCCTCGTCGCATTCGCTAAACCTCGCGCGCAACTGGCGGTGGGTGATCACCGCCAGTAGAAGACGACGCTGGCGATGACGATCATTGCCGTCACTGCCATCATCTGCGCGAGCACCTCCGAGGCCGCCTTCTTGGTGGCGTCCTTCATGCCGTTCTCCCTAGACTCGGGCCTGGGCGACCCCCGTTTGGGCGCGTTTCATCGTGGCCCGCAAAGGCCCGACGACCGACTGGATTTACTCGGAACACCCCTCGACGAGTATTCGCTTTGATTGAGTCCCCACTCAGCGAATATCGACGGGGTTAAAGTTCGTTTAGCAATGAGGCGGCATTTTGGCTCGCCTGTAGCCGGTTTATGCGGAAGCTGAGGAATTTTGGAAGCGGAATGGTTGCCGGCTTCGATCGAGGCTACCAGCCGTTGATCGGCAACGGCTGGCCGGATACGGTTTACGAAGTCCGCCGCGCCGACAAGGCGGTTCGAACGACAGCCCCAAGGTGAACCATGGCCCGTATTGATTATTGCGATACGTCGAAATCGAACGAACGCACCAAGGAAATTCTGGGCAAGAACCGCAACGCCAACATCTTTCGCATGATGGCGCACTCGCCGAGTTATTTCGAACAATATTGCCGGTTGGGCGGTGCGATCCGCCATCGCGGCGAACTCGATCCCGTGGTGCGGGAGCTTGCAATCACGCGCACCGGGATTCTCTGCGAAGCGCCGTACGAGATTGTGGCGCACAAGCGTATCGGCAAGAATGTCGGCGTCACCGACGAGCAGAACGCAGCGCTGGAGAACTGGGAGGCGGCGACCTGCTTCAACGAGGTGCAGCGTGCGGCGCTCGCCTTTACCGACGAGATCGTCCGCCTTCGCTGTCCGACCGATGCGACGTTCAACGCGATTGCCGCGAAGCTCACTCCGGCCGCGCTTGTCGAATTGCAGCTCTCGGTCGGATTCTACATCATGACCTCGAAGTTTCTTGAGACCTTCGGCATCGACATGCAGCCGGTAGAGCAGGTGGTCTGAGGAGTTCGCTCAGGTCTCGCGGAGAGCGACGACCTGTCCTTCGCCAACGATATCGTCGACGCGAACCAAATCGATTTGATGGTACCGGCTGCGCGCAACGCAGCCGGTATTTTCATTTTCGCCGCTTCGACCACAACGTCGCCTGTCTGCATTGCAAGCTTGCAAACGCGCGCCCCACTTCCATCGTGATCATCGGTTAGGTCATCGCGGGTTCCGTGTTTCGCTATGCGAACAGAGTTCGGCGTTTTTCAATGCGCCGATGTTGCCGGCTTGCAGTTGTCGCGTCAGATCGCCTGAGATAGTTTACTGCACAAAACGAAATTTAGTTCCGCCATGCGGAATAGGGGAGAAGTGCCATGGGGCGGCGCTCAGAGCGGCTGAGCAGGCAGGGAGCGCTTGCGCATGAAGCTGCCGGTGAGGGCGATGTCATTCAAGTGGTGTCGCGTGCATTCGACATCTTGCGTTGCTTCGAGGGACACGAAGCAAGGCTCGGCAATCTCGAAATCTCCAGCCGCTGCGGACTGCCGCGTTCGACCGTATCGCGGTTGACGCACACGCTGACGCGAATGGGTCAGCTCGTCTATCTGCCTCGCGATCAGAAATATCGCATCGGTCCGAGCGCGGTGGCGATGAGCACCTCGATGATGCGGGGCTTGCAGTTGCGCCATCTGATCCGGATGCGCTTGCAGGAGGTCGCCGAGCAATTGCCGGGCACGGTAGGTTTCGTTATTCCCGACCGCTTTCATCTCGTCTATCTCGAGGTCGGCCGCGCCGCCAACGCGATCGGTCTTTCATCGACGTCAGGCTCGCGGATCGCGATCGCGAGCACCGCTGCGGGCCACGCCTATGCAGCCGCGCTCGGGCCGGAAGCCGCCGAAGCCTTGCTCGCGGAGATGGAGCGCGAAATTCCCGAAAGCGCCAAGCTGTTGCGGCCGCGTCTTGACGTAGACCGCTACTCCTTGCGCGAACGGGGCTATGTGACGGTGTGCGGACTGTGGAGCCCGCATATCAACGGATTGGCGGTTCCGCTGTGGTCGCCGCAATACCAGACCTATGTCGTGGTCACGATCGGTCTGCTTTCCAACGTCTACGACGAGATGCGGCTGCACAAGGATGTTGCGCCGAGGATTCTTGAATTGAGCGCATCCATTCGGACTGTGCTAGAGGATGGCGAGAGCGCGCTGTTTGGTCAGCGCGTGAAGGGCGGCTCGCTTTAAGCGCCGGCTCACGATCGTCTCGTCAGCCAGTCGGAGTGAAAATCAAAATGAACTGGAAGCCGGAGCTCGACGAACTGGCCCGGCGCGAAGCCTTTGCTCGCCAGATGGGCGGCGCCGGCAAGGTCAAGCGCCAGCGCGACCAGGGCAGGCTCACCGTTCGCGAGCGCATCGATGGATTGCTCGACCGCGACAGCTTTCACGAAATCGGAGCCGTGTCGGGTACCGGAGAATATGACGAGAAGGGCGAGCTGAAAAACGTCACGCCGGCCAATTGCGTCTTTGGCCGCGGCAAGGTCGATGGCCGCACCGTGGTGGTGGTCGGCGACGATTTTACAGTGCGCGGTGGCTCGGCGGATGCCTCGATCTCGGCCAAGCCGCTGATGGCCGAGGAGATGGCGCATGATTTTCGGCTGCCGATTATCCGCCTGATCGAAGGTTCCGGCGGCGGAGGGTCGGTGAAAACCATCGAGACCAAGGGCGCGGCCAATTTGCCAGGCGGCGTCGGCGGTACCCGCTGGTATGCCTACACGACCGCGAATCTTGCCCGCGTGCCGGTGGTTGGGCTTGGGCTCGGTTCGGTTGCTGGCCTCGGCGCGGCAAGGCTTGCTGCCAGCCACTATTCGGTGATGACCAAGAACTCCGCGATGTTCGTCGCCGGCCCGCCGGTTGTGAAGCGGTTGGGTCAGGACCTCGGCAAGCAGGAACTCGGCGGCGCGGATATTCAGACCAAAGCCGGCAGCATCGATCAGGCCGTGGAGACTGAGGAAGAGGCCTTTGCCTGCGCGAGACGCTTCCTGTCCTATCTGCCGTCGTCGGTTTACGGATTGCCGCCGACGATTGCCTGCAACGACGATCCGGAACGGTCGGAAGAATCCTTGCTGTCGGCCGTGCCGCGCAATCGCCGGCAGGTCTACAAGATGCGCCCGATCATCGAGGCTGTCGTCGACAAGGGCTCCTTCTTCGAGATGGCTGCGAATTTCGGCCGCCCTGTCATCACCGGTCTGGCGCGGCTGGAAGGCCGGGCCGTGCTGCTGCTGGCCAGCGATCCCTTTCACTATGGCGGATCGTGGACGGCCGATGCCTGCCAGAAGGTCGTTCGTTGGATCGACTTCGCGGAAACTTTCCACCTGCCGGTAGTGTATCTGATGGATTGCCCCGGTTTCATGATCGGGCTCGAGGCCGAGAAGGCCGCCACCATCCGTCACGGCGTGCGCGCGATGGCCGCGGTCAACCAGACCACCGTTCCCTGGTGCACCATTATCGTGCGCAATTCCTTTGGGGTCGCCGGCGTCGTGCATCAGCCGGCGGACCGCTTTTCGATGCGTTACGCTTGGCCCTCGGCCTATTGGGGCTCGCTCCCGCTCGAAGGCGGGATCGAGGCGGCCTATCGCGCCGACATCGATGCGGCTGCTGATCCGCAGGCTAAGCTGGAGGAAATCGAGGAGCGGTTGAACAAGCTTCGTTCGCCGTTCCGCTCAGCCGAGAAGTTCTGGGTCGAGGAGATCATCGATCCGCGAAAGACCCGCTCGCTATTGTGCGAGTTCGCGCGCCTCGCCGAGCCGCTGCGCACGCCGGGGCCGGTAACCGGGATGGCGATCCGGCCTTAGGCGATCTGTCAACGAGTAGTCGATCTTTGTCGTACCAAGTCCCGTGGTTATGGATTCCGGGCTCGCGCTTTGCGCGCCCCGGAATGACGAGACCTCACGCCATCGCCGGCTTCGGCGCGCGCGAGATTGCCAGCACGATCAGGGCTGCCACCACGCACAGCGCGCCGGCAAAGAAGAAGGCCGGCAGATAGGTTGCGAGCAGGGTGCGTGACAGCCCGGCGCCGAAAGCTGCAAAGGCCGCGCCCATCTGGTGACCGGCGAAGATCCAGCCGAAGACGAGATTGGCCCGCTCGGCGCCGAAGCGTTGTGCCGTCAGCCGCACCGTCGGAGGCACGGTGGCGATCCAGTCGAGGCCGTAAAACATCGCAAACAGCGACAGGCCGTAGAACGAGAAGTCGGTGAACGGCAGCATCAGGAGCGACAGGCCACGCAGGCCGTAATACCAGAACAAAAGCCAGCGGTTGTCGTAGCGATCCGACAGCCAGCCCGACATGATGGTGCCGAAGAAGTCGAAGATGCCCATGGCGGCGAGCAGGCTGGCCGCCTGTACCTGCGGGATTCCGAAGTCGAGGCACATCGGGATCAGGTGAACCTGGACCAGCCCGTTGGTAGAGGCGCCGCAGATGAAGAACGTCGCAAACAGGATCCAGAACGCGCGGGTCTGGGCGGCATCGCGCAGCGTGCCGAGGGCAGCCGCCAATATCGGTGTGTTGCTCGGGGGAGGCGCCGGCAGCGGCTCGGTGCCTTGATCGCCGAACGGGCGCAAGCCGACGTCGCTCGGCCGATCGCGCATCAGCATCAGTACCGCAAAAGCCGCAACCCCGAGCATGACGCAAACGAACGACAGCGCAATGCGCCAGCCCAATCGCTCGGTGGCGCTGGCAAGCAGCGGCAGGAACACCAACTGCCCGGTTGCGACGCTGGCGGTCAGGATTCCGACCACGAGACCGCGCCGCCCATTGAACCAGCGCGCGGCGACCGTCGCGCCCAGGACCAGGGCGGTCATCCCGGTGCCGATGCCGATCACGACGCCCCACAACAGCAGCAAATGCCAGACTTTCGTCATCGCGAGCGAAGCGGACAGGGCTGAGGCCACGATCAGAAGGGCCGCCAGCGTGACATTGCGCAAGCCGTAGCGGTTCATCAGCGCTGCCGCGAACGGCGCCATCAGGCCGAACAGAATGAAGCGGATCGACAGCGCCGAAGAAATCTCCGCCGTGGTCCAGCCGAACTCGCGCTGCAACGGCACGATGAAGACGCCGGGCGCACCGACCGTGCCGGCGGTGATCAGCGCGGTGAGAAAGGTGACGCCGACCATCACCCAGCCGTAGTGAATGTTGCGGCGAGCGAGCGCAGACGAGAGCCAGTTCGAAATCAATGTCGCCCCCAGGGGAGAGTTATGTTGGTTGATTACAAGTGCATATTGACGCATTCGTCGCATGACCGAAATGGCGAAATTCCTTCATTTTCGGACATCGCCTTATCAGGATGCGAGGCGTTCGACCGCAACTGCCGTCGCTTCGCCGCCGCCGATGCACAAGGCGGCAACGCCCCGTTTGAGATTTCGTGCTTCGAGCGCATGCAGCAGCGTGACGATGAGACGGGCGCCGGTTGCGCCGATGGGGTGACCGAGTGCGCAGGCGCCGCCATTGACGTTGAGCTTCTCGCGGGGAATACCGAGGTCGCGCTGGGCCGCCATCGCCACCACCGCGAAGGCCTCATTGATCTCGAACAGGTCGACGTCGCCGACGCTCCAGCCGGCCTTGTCGAGTACTTTTCGGATCGCGGGGATCGGAGCCGTCGTGAACCATTGCGGTTCCTGGCTGTGGGTGGCGTGGGCCTTGATCACAGCTAAAGCGGGCAGCCCGTTGCGGTCGGCAAGCGAGCGCCTGGCGATGACGAGAGCCGCGGCGCCGTCGGCATTGGCCGAAGATGCTGCCGGTGTGATCGTGCCGTTGGGGCGGAATGCCGGCTTCAATCCGGGGATTTTGGCGGGATCGACCTTCAGCGGGATTTCGTCATTGCCGATCGCGCGCGAACCGGTCTTTTCCTTGACCGTCAGGGGCACGATTTCGGCCTTGAACGCGCCGCCTTCCACCGCCTTGCGGGCGCGCGTCAGCGTTTCCATTGCGTAAGCGTCCTGATCATGCCGTGTGAATTGATAGGCTTCGGCCGTAGCCTCGCCGAAATCGCCCATCGAGCGGCCGGCTTCATAGGCATCCTCAAGGCCGTCGAGCAGCATATGGTCGATGATGCGGTCATGGCCAGCGCGATATCCGCCGCGCGCCTTTGCCAGCAGATAGGGCGCATTGCTCATGCTTTCCATGCCGCCGGACACCACGATCTCGGCGGAGCCGGCCTGGATGATGTCGTGGGCAAGCATCGTGGCTTTCATGCCGGAGCCGCAGACCTTGTTGATGGTCGTGGCGCCGGTGGCGTCCGGCAATCCGGCGCCGCGAGCGGCCTGCCTTGCCGGGGCCTGCCCCTGTCCGGCCGGCAACACGCAGCCCATGAACACTTCATCGATTCGCTCGGGCTTGAGTTTTGCGCGTTCGAGCGCCGCCGCAATGACATGAGAGCCGAGCTGGTGGGCGGAAAACGGCGTAAGCTCGCCCATGAAACGTCCGAGTGGGGTGCGGGCGGCGGAGACGATGACGACGGGATCCGAGGCGGTGCCCATGATGATCCTCCATCAGGAAGGAGCCAAAAAGATTACACACGTCATGTAATGCAGTGCAAAAAATTTGCAATGGACCGCTCCGATGACAACTAGTGGTCCGATTCTAACATTCGCATCCCTTCTCAGCGGCCATTTTTGCGAATGTTAGAATCAAAGGACCACTAGCAAATATAGGTTTAGTGTCCCGATTCCGAAGTTCGTCGCATTTTACGGAGCCACGTTTCGAACTTCGGAATCGAAAGGACACTAGCTAACTTATTGATCTAGTGTGGCCTTGGTTCAGAAGTCCGCATGACGAACTCGCGGCCTAAACGATGCGGACTTCTGAACCGCCACACTAGTGGAGTTTCGGATTTGACATTCGCTTTTCGCGTCTGCGGCTAGATCGTTGCGAATGTCAAATCCACTCCACCAGGTCATTGGTTCGATGACAAAATGTCGTGAGCAGCGCAGACGATCTTTCACCGCTTCCGATCGATGAATTCCTGCATCAGCCGCTTCGGCTCGTCGGTGAGGAACGAGCGGCCGAACACGCCGATGCTGAGATTGACGGATTCCGTCAGCGGCAGTTCCTCCCATTGCCGGAGCAGGGCTTTCTGCGCCCGCAGCGCTTCCGCTCCGCATTTCAACAGCGCTTCGACCGTTTTCTCGACCGCTGCGTCGAGGCCGCCTTCTGGCGCGACGACATCGACCAATCCCCAGGCCAGCGCGGTGGCGGCATCGATATGTTCGGCTGTCATCACCAGCCACCGCGCGCGGCCCCAGCCGATCAGGCGCGGCAGCAAGGCTGCGTGGATGACGCTCGGAATCCCGACGCGGACCTCCGGCATGCCGAATTTTGCGTCATATCCCGCGACGCGGAAATCGCAAGCCGCGGCGACCTCAAGACCGCCGCCAAGGCACCAGCCGGGCATGCGGGCAATGACGGGCGCGGGAAAGGTTCGCACGGCTTCACAGAGATCGCGCAAGCCGGTAATGAATTTTTCGGCGGAATTCTGATCGAGACGTGCCATCTCCTTGATATCGGCCCCGCCAATCATGCTTTTCTGACTTTCTCCGGCGAGGACAAGAACGCGGATATCGCGGTTTGCCGTCAGTGCCTCAAGCCCTTCCCTGACAGCCTGGATCGCGGCTGATCCCAGAATATTGAGTGGACCTGCGTTGCAAATTGTCATGCGCGCGACCCCTCGTGAGTCGCGATCGACGCCGCAGTGGAGATTGAGCATCTGCATGGAGCCCTCTTGCCGCGGGAAGAAAGAAACCAAGTTCCCCGGCAAAAACCGCTTTTGTCAAGATCGGAGCGCGCCTGCCTCGGCGTACGACGTCAAGTCACGAAAATCGGAACCGGGCGAAATAAGATGCAGCATTTCGCGGGCGCGGATGCTAAAAGACAGGCGACGCCATTATATGATTTCAAACATATCATGAGAACTGCATGCGGTATTCCAAGGAACACAAATTTCAGACGCACGCACGGATCGTGAAGAGGGCGTCCGTCAAGCTCCGCGAGAAGGGAGCCCACGGCATTGGTGTCGCCGATCTCATGAAGGACGCCGGCCTGACCCATGGCGGATTTTATGCGCATTTCAACTCGCGCGAAGCCCTGGTGATCGAAGCCTTCACGCATGCGATGGACCGGTCGACCGCGCATTGGCGAGAGTTGTCGGAGGAGACGCCGGTCGAAAAGCGGCTGTCGAAGATCGTGAATACCTATCTCGCGCCCGTTCACCGCGACGATCCCGGCCACGGCTGTGCGGTACCGGCGCTGGCGGCGGAGATCGCCCGGGAGAGCGCAAAGACACGGCGGGTGTTTGCCGGTCGAATGGAGCAGATGATCGATATGCTCGCTGACCAGTTTCACGGCTTGCCGCGCAAGGCGGCCCGGAAGCAGGCGATGGCGGCGCTCGCCACCATGATGGGGGCGCTGGTGATGGCTCGGGTTGCCGGTACCGGCGAACTTTCTGATGAAATCCTCAAATCGGGCCGTGACGCTGTGCTTGACCGCGTCAGCCCTGTCACGAAAAAGCCGGCCAAAAGGGCGACCACCTCGGCCTGAGCTGAAATTACCGCATTCGACATTGGTCGTATGGTGGCCGGAAAGGGTCCTCCATCGTTGTTTTCACGCATTGCAGTGTGGTGGATTTGACATTCGCGTCAGCGTCACCGCGAGTCCTCGATGCGAATGTCAAAACCGGGACACTGGTGCGCTGAAAAAACCTTTCCAAACACCCTAAAGCCTGCAAGATGTTACCAAATTCGGCGTGCCGGTCCGATCGCCGCCGAACCCGAAAAGCGGGAGCCAAAACGGACCACTCGTCAAGGATTCTGGAGGAACGCATGCGTAAGATCGGGCATTTCATCGGCGGCCGTGAGGTTGCGGGCACATCAGGCAGGTCAGCGGATGTTTTCGAGCCGATGACCGGTGATGTCCAGGCTCAGGTCGCGCTGGCTTCCAAAACCGAAGTTCGCGCTGCCGTCGAGAATGCGCTTGCCGCGCAAGGCGGATGGGCCGCGACCAATCCGCAGCGCCGTGCGCGCGTGATGATGAAGTTCCTCGAATTGGCACAGCGCGACTATGACAAGCTCGCCGACGTTCTGGCACGCGAACACGGCAAAACCGTTCCCGACGCCAAAGGCGACATTCAGCGCGGCCTCGAGGTCGTCGAGTTTGCCTGCGGCATTCCGCACCTGATGAAAGGCGAATATACCGAAGGCGCCGGTCCCGGCATCGACATCTATTCGCTCCGCCAGCCCTTGGGCGTGGTGGCCGGTATTACGCCGTTCAATTTCCCGGCCATGATCCCGATGTGGAAGTTTGCGCCGGCGATCGCCTGCGGCAACGCTTTTATCCTGAAGCCGTCGGAGCGCGATCCCGGCGTGCCGATGATGCTGGCGCAATTGATGATCGAAGCCGGCCTGCCGCCGGGCATTCTTAACGTCGTCAACGGCGACAAGGAAGCGGTCGACGCCATCCTGGACGATCCCGGTATCAAGGCGGTCGGCTTCGTCGGCTCCTCGCCGATCGCGCAATATATCTATGAGCGCGCAGCCGCCAGCGGCAAGCGCTGCCAGTGTTTTGGCGGCGCCAAAAACCACGCCATCGTGATGCCGGATGCCGACATGGACCAGGCGGTCGATGCCCTGATCGGCGCCGGTTACGGCTCTGCCGGCGAGCGCTGCATGGCGGTTTCCGTCGCTGTCCCCGTCGGCAAGACCACCGCCGACCGGCTGATGGAAAAGCTGATCCCGCGCGTTGAATCGCTCAAGATCGGAACTTCGATCGATCCCTCGGCCGACTACGGCCCGCTGGTGACGAAAGAGGCCGTCGAGCGCGTCAAGAACTATGTCGAGATCGGTATCAAGGAGGGCGCGACGCTCGCCGTCGACGGCCGCGGCTTCAAGATGCAGGGCTATGAAAAAGGCTTCTACATGGGCGGCTGTCTGTTCGACAACGTCACCAAGGACATGCGCATCTACAAGGAAGAGATTTTCGGCCCCGTGCTGTCGGTCGTGCGCGCCAAGGATTATGCCGAGGCGCTGGCGCTGCCGTCAGACCACGATTACGGCAACGGCGTCGCGATCTTCACCCGCGATGGCGATGCGGCGCGCGATTTTGCCGCCAAGGTCAATGTCGGCATGGTCGGCATCAACGTGCCGATCCCGGTGCCGATTGCCTATTACACCTTCGGCGGCTGGAAGAAGTCGGGCTTCGGCGATCTCAACCAGCACGGGCCGGACTCGATCCGCTTCTACACCAAGACCAAGACGGTCACCTCGCGCTGGCCTTCCGGCGTCAAGGAGGGCGCGGAGTTTTCGATCCCGACGATGAATTGAGTGTTTTTCGTCATTGCGAGGAGCAAAGCGACGAAGCAATCCAGATTATTACTGTGGAGGGATTTCTGGATTTCTTCGCTTCGCTCGCAATGACGGCGAGGACCAGAGCCGAGTAAACACAAACAGCGCATGCAATTCGCACTCACCGAGGACCAGATTGCGGTTCGCGACATGACGCGGGATTTTGCCGCGGAGAAAATCGCGCCGCATGCGATCCGCTGGGACGAGGAGAAGCATTTCCCCGTTGATGTCATGCGCGAAGCGGCCCGGCTGGGCATCGGCGGCGTCTACATTCGCGACGACGTCGGTGGTTCGGCGCTGACGCGGTTCGATGCCGCGCTGATTTTCGAAGCGCTGGCGGAAGGATGCCCCACGGTTTCCGCTTTCATGTCGATCCACAACATGGCGGCCTGGATGATCGATGCCTTCGGCAACGACACCCAGCGCAAGCAATGGCTGCCGAAACTCTGCACCATGGAACATTTCGCCAGCTATTGTCTGACCGAACCGGGTTCGGGTTCGGATGCGGCGGCGCTTCGCACGCGCGCGGTGCGTGATGGCGATCACTACATCCTCAATGGCCAGAAGCAGTTCATTTCCGGCGCCGGCAGCGGCGACGTCTACGTCGTGATGGTGCGAACCGGCGAGGACGGGGCGAGCGGCATTTCAACGCTCGTGGTCGAAGGCGACATGCCGGGGCTGTCGCTCGGCGCCAATGAGCGCAAAATGGGCTGGAATGCGCAGCCGACGCGCGCGGTGATTTTCGAAAACGCGCGCGTGCCGGTCGCCAACCGCCTGGGCGAAGAGGGCATCGGCTTCAAGATCGCGATGGCCGGTCTTGACGGCGGCCGTATCAACATCGCGGCTTGTTCGCTCGGCGGCGCGCAAAATGCGCTCGACCGCACACTTTCCTACATGAAGGAGCGCAAGGCCTTCGGAAAACGCCTCGATGAATTTCAGGCGTTGCAGTTTCGTATCGCCGACATGGCGACCGAGCTCGAGGCGGCGCGAACCTTTGTCTGGCGCGCCGCCGCCGCGCTCGACCGCAAGGACGCCGATGCCACGATGCTGTGCGCGATGGCCAAGCGCTTCGGTACCGATGTCGGTTTCGAGGTCGCCAACCAGGCGCTGCAACTGCATGGTGGTTACGGTTACCTGAGCGAGTACGGCATCGAAAAGATCGTGCGCGACTTGCGGGTGCATCAGATTCTGGAAGGCACCAACGAGATCATGCGGCTGATCGTGGCGCGCAAGATGATCGAGGGTGCGCGATGACGGCGCAGCAGACTTCTCCCTCTCCCGCAAGGGGAGAGGGAAAGAAAGAGGGCGGTGCGCGATGACGGCGTCCGCGGCGGTTACGGCAACCGAGGGCGATCTGATCGTGCGGCGGGAAGGTTCGGCTGGGATCATCCGGTTGAACCGGCCGAAGGCGATCAATGCGATGACGTATGAAATGTCGCTCGGCATCGACGCAGCGCTCGATCGCTTCGAGTCCGATCCGGCCGTCGCGGTGGTCGTGCTGGAAGGGGCCGGCGAACGCGGCCTGTGCGCGGGCGGCGACATTCGCGGGCTCTATGAAAGCTCGAAGGCGGGCGGCGATCTTGGCAAGGTGTTCTGGCGGCAGGAATACGTCATGAATGCGCGGATCGCCAAATACGGCAAACCCTATGTCGCCTTCATGGATGGTCTGGTGATGGGGGGCGGCGTCGGATTGTCCGCCCATGCGCGCCATCGCGTCGTCACCGAGAAGACCAAGTTGGCGATGCCCGAGGTTGGGCTCGGATTCTTTCCCGATGTCGGCGGCACCTGGCTGCTGACCCGTTCGCCCGGGGAGATCGGCGCCTATTTTGGATTAACCGGGCAGACCATGAATGGGCCGGATGCGATTTTTGCCCGCTTTGCCGATGCGGTCGTGCCGTCCGGAAGGCTGCCCGCGCTGCGTCAGGCTTTGACGGCGGTCCGGCCGGGCGCAACTTCGGCTGAAGTTGATACGATCATCGCTGGCTTTGCGACCGGCGAGACGGCCGGGCCCATTGCCGCCCGGAAGGCAGAAATCGACCGCTGGTTTGCGCACGACCGGATGGAAGATATTTTTGCAGGCCTCTCGCACGATGATTCGGAATTCGCGCAATCGGCGCTCAAGGTGTTGAACGAAAAGTCGCCGCGCGGCATGGTTGTCACGCTGAAGCTGTTGCGGCTGGCGCGCAATGCCGCTTCGCTTGAGGAATGCCTGGTGCGAGAATATCGCGCCGCGCTGGAAGTGTTCCGCAGCGACGATTTTCGCGAAGGCGTGCGCGCGGCTGTGATCGACAAGGATCGCAATCCGCGATGGTCGCCGCTGCGGGTTGAGGACGTGACGCCGGAAATGCTGGCGCCGTATTTCAGGGAGATCGGCGACGACGAACTGGTATTCTAGAAAATAAATAGAAACTAAAGCGGAGGAAACAAGAGATGGCCAGCATTGCATTCATTGGTCTGGGCAACATGGGCGGCCCGATGGCGGCCAATCTCGTCAAGGCTGGCCACAAGGTCGTCGCCTTCGATCTCGTGGCGGCTTCGCGCGATCAGGCCAAGGCGGATGGCGCAGCCATCGCCGAGAGTTCGGTCGCTTCCGTCAAAGGTGCCGAGGTCGTCATCACCATGCTGCCGGCCGGCAAGCATGTGCTGTCGGTCTGGCAGGAGGTGGTGCCGGCCATGAGCAAAGGTGCACTCATCATCGATTGCTCGACGATCGACGTCGAAAGCGCCAAGCAGGCCCATGCGCTGGCAGCCAAACACGGCGTCGGCTCGATCGATGCGCCGGTCTCTGGCGGCACCGGCGGCGCGAAGGGCGCGACGCTGACCTTCATGTGCGGCGGCGACGACAAGGCCTTTGCGTCCGCCAAGCCGGTGCTGGAAAAAATGGGCAAGAAGATCGTGCATTGCGGCGGCGCAGGCGCGGGGCAGGCGGCCAAGATCTGCAATAACATGATCCTCGGCATTTCCATGATCGCGGTGAGCGAGGCCTTTGCGCTCGCCGAAAAGCTGGGATTGTCGCATCAGGCGCTGTTCGACGTCGCCTCGACCTCGTCGGGACAATGCTGGTCGTTGACGTCCTATTGCCCGGTGCCAGGTCCGGTGCCGGCGTCACCGGCCAACAACGACTACAGGCCCGGATTCGCTTCAGCCTTGATGGTGAAGGACCTGACCTTGGCGCAGGACGCGGCGCGAGCGGCAGGAGCGGCGACCCCGCTCGGAAAACATGCGCAGGAAATCTACAAGGCGTTCGACACGGAAGGGAATGGCGGGGTCGATTTTTCGGGGATCATCCAGCACGTTCGTGGATTGGCAGGAAAATGATTGCCGTCATCCTGAGGTGCGAGCTCTTGCGAGCCTCGAAGGATGACCTGGAGCTCCGATTCCGAAGTTCGCATGATATCGCAGCAACCTCTGATGCGAACTTCGAAATCAAAGGAGCTCTAGCAACTTATTGATTTGAGTAGCGGCTTTGAATTTGAAGTTCCTATAACCAACTTGCCGCAACACTGATAGGAACTTCAAATTCAAAGCCGCTAC
>Ga0208193_1000262_pt1 | contig 33012 bp, 26 predicted proteins | sample June2015DPH_17_2_FD_184716 | JGI IMG/M metagenome (GOLD analysis project Ga0208193, IMG submission 184716) | Peatland microbial communities from SPRUCE experiment site at the Marcell Experimental Forest, Minnesota, USA - June2015DPH_17_10... | ecosystem: Environmental > Terrestrial > Soil >... | reverse complement strand
GCCAAAACAACAATCACAAAGGAGAAATGTCGCCCCCCGCGCGGGGGCGTGGATTGAAACAGCTTGCTCGAGCGGGTTGGCGTGTTCGTACACCGTCGCCCCCCGCGCGGGGGCGTGGATTGAAACAGTCTGCGTGTAATAAATGCCGGGAGAAAATGACGTCGCCCCCCGCGCGGGGGCGTGGATTGAAACGGATACACTCCTGCCAACCGCGCCTCAATCGCTGCAAGTCGCCCCCCGCGCGGGGGCGTGGATTGAAACGTGTTGATCATGCTGTTGGCGGGGCCTGCTGGCGTGTCGCCCCCCGCGCGGGGGCGTGGATTGAAACACTTTCCGCGCATTAGCCACGGCTCAGGCCAAGGTCGCCCCCCGCGCGGGGGCGTGGATTGAAACAATCGTCGCAGTTCCACCCGGCAAAGCTTCTGCGTCGCCCCCCGCGCGGGGGCGTGGATTGAAACATCGCCGCGACGGTCGAGTTGATTGTGCTTGTGAGTCGCCCCCCGCGCGGGGGCGTGGATTGAAACACGCCTTGCTCCGCGACCGTACCCTCGCTCGCCGTGTCGCCCCCCGCGCGGGGGCGTGGATTGAAACAACAGGGTCGGGGCGAATGTGATCGTGGCGTTGCTGTCGCCCCCCGCGCGGGGGCGTGGATTGAAACAATAACGTCCTGTTGCAGATGCTATCCACTCGCTCGTCGCCCCCCGCGCGGGGGCGTGGATTGAAACCTATGATTGCCACGGTGGATCATGCATTCTTGATGCGTCGCCCCCCGCGCGGGGGCGTGGATTGAAACTGATTGAGACATCTCGCGAACTTGCGCTTCGCCGTCGCCCCCCGCGCGGGGGCGTGGATTGAAACGCCTTTAGCGTAGCGATCCACGAACCCGGAATAATTGTCGCCCCCCGCGCGGGGGCGTGGATTGAAACTGCACGGAGGATGGGTTGTCGAGAACGATGATTTGTCGCCCCCCGCGCGGGGGCGTGGATTGAAACTCCATCGCGCCGAGTTGTACCACGCTGCACTCTGTCGCCCCCCGCGCGGGGGCGTGGATTGAAACCGCATGGTGAACGGCCAGCTTCAATTCCTCTCTGGTGTCGCCCCCCGCGCGGGGGCGTGGATTGAAACCCATAACCGCAGTACAACGTAGCTGGAGCATCTAGGTCGCCCCCCGCGCGGGGGCGTGGATTGAAACATTAGTAAGCTGTTCGGTGGCAGTGGAAGAGCTCCCGTCGCCCCCCGCGCGGGGGCGTGGATTGAAACGGCGCACACGCGTCGCAGTAACCACGAGCAACCAAGTCGCCCCCCGCGCGGGGGCGTGGATTGAAACAACAACGTCCTGCTGCAAATGCTCTCCACTCGATGTCGCCCCCCGCGCGGGGGCGTGGATTGAAACGAAGCATTAGACGATGTCTGCGCAAAGACGCAGTGCGTCGCCCCCCGCGCGGGGGCGTGGATTGAAACGCGAGTTAGGCGACCGCAATCTACCGCAGTGTCTTGTCGCCCCCCGCGCGGGGGCGTGGATTGAAACGTGTTAGAGAATGGATCGTTTGCGAGCTACAACGTCGCCCCCCGCGCGGGGGCGTGGATTGAAACCGTGGAGATCCTCGTCTAACGCATCTACGGTTCCCCGTCGCCCCCCGCGCGGGGGCGTGGATTGAAACCCGCGTAACGGATACAAACGCCGTAGCGCTTGACTGTCGCCCCCCGCGCGGGGGCGTGGATTGAAACGCGAGTACCGGCTGTAATCCCTTTACGGCGGGCGGTCGCCCCCCGCGCGGGGGCGTGGATTGAAACTGCATGGCTGGGTTATTTAACCCTTCCCCCCGGCCGCGTCGCCCCCCGCGCGGGGGCGTGGATTGAAACGCCGTGTTTGTGCAGGGAATATTGTCACTGCCGCGTCGCCCCCCGCGCGGGGGCGTGGATTGAAACATCCACTCGCCGAAGCTCATGTCACAGTCGGCGTCAGTCGCCCCCCGCGCGGGGGCGTGGATTGAAACATTTATCCAATCAAATTTCACGACCAATACACGACCATCGTAGGGGCGAAATCGGCTCAAGCCGTCCTAAATCGTCCCAAAGCGATTAGGCAATAAATCCAGTACCGTGAATCATAGCCGCTGATTCCAAACCACTTGGCTGTATTGTCCAGAGGCCCTGAAAAGGCTGGCTTCGGCGGTTCCGTCATTCGCCATAGCCTCGCAGGCCGGATTGTTCCGCCCAAGTTACGCAGCCGGTTGGAGAACCAGCCCCGTGATTGGGATGAAGAGAGGTGTGTAATGGTGGTGGTGGCCAGAGACGGCTTTGTTCAGTGATGCACACCTCTTTTCGGATTCCCGCATCTGGAATCGTGTAAATCCACGGTTGGAGACTGCGGAGCGGCTGCCAAACATTGTCATGCGGGGCGATCTGAGTTCCGTCGGTCGTGAGGCTGAACTGCGGATTCGGGCGAAGATACGCCGTGATCTCCTCCGCCTTCAGTTCATCTACACCATTCGCATCTGCCTTCAGTATTGGGTTGGCCGCCTCAAACTTGGTCTTGATCTGCTCCCAGGTATATCCGCTTTGTGCGGTCATTTCGCCAACGAACAGAGTGACAAGCAGAATGGCAAGGCACGGTAGGCCGTCGTCAGAAGAGAGTCTTTCGATGCCACTATTCAATATCTTTTGAAGAGCAGGCTATCTTTTGGCTAGTCTCGGCCCAGTCATCACCTACAAAACCCAAATTCCTCGGTCTGCAGTATTTCAACCCGCACAGCATTAACGCTGGATGTTAATAAGCTTAAGAAGCTGTCGTATTTGCATAAATTGCCTGATGACGCATTTCTCAAGATTCCCGAGGATAGGACATTCATACGGAAACGGGGTGGCTATAAGCTGCCGTTAGAGGTTAGCAAGCCGCCGCATGTCTTGGTGGGAGCTTCGCGAACGTTTTTTGTGTTCAGTAACGACTTCGTTGCACTCCCGCCGCGGCAGATTGGTATTAGCCATAAGAAGAGCGAAGCACTTGCACTTTATTTGAATTCGGATTTCGCCGTTTATCACCAATTCCTGACTTCGCCGGAGATTAAGCGGCCGGTGGCGACGTTAAAGGCGCTCCTTCGTCTTCCCGTACCTTTTTCTGATCGTGATCGCGGTTCTCTTAGTGACTGGGTCGCTTTATATAACACGATAGATGCTTCTGGCGGAGGTACGAATCTCTTTGGAGAAAGTGACATTGCCTCGGTCTCTTTGAGGCCTTTCCTGAACGAAATCAACAAACTTGCATTTGAGTCTCTTAAACTGGACGCGCGACTTCAGGCATCTGTCCAGGATCTTGTTCATACGAAGAAATATCTAGTGGATGGGCAAGTTGGAGAGGCTGCCGTTCGACGCCCAGACGATAGTGACATCGATACTTATATGTCAGCCCTTCAGGGGGAATTGGATAGTTTCTTGGGCGAAGATGTTCCGGCTCGGCATCGTATTACAGCTATTCGGTCCGACGATGCCGGAATGGTAGAACTCGAGTTGGCCCAAAATACTTCCGAAGCGCAGACGAAGACGGTCTTCACGACGAACGAAAGTGGCTCAGGAGTGCTTTCCTCCATCCTGCATGGATTCCGTGAGAAGAGATCGCAATGGGTCTATTTTGATCGAAATGTGCGTCTATATCGCGGCTCAAATACATACTTGCTCAAGCCAATGCAACGTTTGCATTGGACGAGTTCGCAAGCCTTTGCCGATGCGCAAATAGTAATCGCTGAGATCTTCTGTCAGGGGCATTCAAGTGTGGAGCTGACGAATAGGTGATGGCAATTTCGGTTCCTGCAGCGGGCAATTCCGGTAGCGGCAATGTTGAAACGCCAGCAAATGCGTTCCGATTAGCCTTCATTGCAAAATGCCATCGCCTGCTTGCTCTTGGGTATAACAGCTTAGATAGCAAGACGCTGAATTCCGCGGAGGAGACAGTAATCACTGGGCTATTGGTTCAGGCAATCAATGGCCTGATTGAGGATGAAAATGCACCATCCTGGATGGAGCCATTCATTGCTAATGATGATCCCCCTCAAAACACTCCGGGGCGACTAGGTAAGCGACGCAGGCGAATCGATATTGAGATGGTACAGATGCAGAAGGGCGCCCGCCCTCGATTTCTTTTTGAAGCCAAAAGACTAGGAAGGCGCGCGGCACTGAAGGCGTATCTCGGCCAAGATGGTCTGAATTTATATGCGCGCGGCGAATATGCACGGGAACAAGTACATGCCGGGATGCTGGGCTACATACAAACGGGAGATCCTGCATCGTGGGCCGAGCAAGTTAGGAGTGCCTTAGCCAGCGATCCGAAAAAACATAGCGTTGAAGGTGACGGTGGCCTCATCCCACATTCAGTTGTTACAGAATTGGCTTTTACATACCGTTCCCGCCATACAAGAGCAGCAATTGGGCTCCCCATCACGGTAATCCATACTTTCTTATCATTCTGCTGACCAATTGGAAGCTTTGTTCGCCGTGCCGTAGTTGCGTCAGAAGTTAACAGCACTGCTTGAATCCGTAGATCTCGAAGACTAGAAATGTTCGTCGATGGTCTTTCCGGTCAGGCGGCGCATGCGCCGTTTGGGTTAGCTTCCGCCCAAAACTATTCCCTAAACTGGAAATATGAGCCGTTCCACAATCAGCGCATATCAGCTACATCGCAGGTTTACCTACTTCAGACTCAGCACGCGAGTACATGGACCAGAAGGGTTGGAAGGGAACACCCGGCGCGGGCGCTCGATCCCTGATGCACCACAACGTTGGAAAGGAGCAGGGTGCCGATGGATATTCCGAACGATCCCGAGTCCCTGTTTGTGACTGAACTACTGCGCTCACGGTTAACCCAGGAAAGATCAAAGCCAGCAATGTCCACATCGGCGGCTGTTTCCAATCGCTGCCTGCGCCTTCAATTGAGCGACTTGCGATACCAGGCCGCAAAGAGCGAGCGGCCTGGTAGTTTTTCACGGGATGCGAACCAGAAAATAAAGAACGCCTAGTTCCTTATTGCGCGTTCTGCGCGATCTGGTGCTGCTGCTCAACGCGAGGGCGGCGGATGATCGTAAGGCCCTCAGAGCCAAGCATGAAGGTAGTACCGGTTTCCTCGCGCGTTGTCCGGTAATTTACGAGCTTGACCGTATCAAGTACGACCGGGTTTGTCGGCTGGGAGGTGTCCACCACCTGATAATCGCGCGGACCAGGCTGTCCCTCCATGAGATTCTCGTTCGCTGCAAGAAAAGCCATCTGCCCGAGTGGTTCGGTCCTGCCAGAGAAGCGAAGGTCGTTCACAATCCTGAGAACGGGAGCCTTTGCGTGCTTCAGGTCGAGGACCGCCATACCCTTGTCGTCGTGGAACCGGACGAGCAGGGCCGTGCCTCCCACTGAACCAACAAAGTCGAACGGAGCCGGAGCAGAGACCGTCACTGCATTCACCATTTTCATATGCACGGGATCGGTAACGTCGAACACCACCAGGCGTTGCCCCTCATGTTGCTCGATATAAAGATAGGTCCTCCCGTCCTCGTTGCCCGAATAAAGTTGGAGAGCGATGCCCCGATGCTGTGCAAGTTCCGGCAGATCGGTTGGCTGCTCGATCACAATGTTCTTCGAATGCGATACGATTTTGGCTTCGGCGGTACCGCCCAATAGCGCAACACTCAGGATGATCGCAGCAACAGTTTTGCCTGTGCTAATGATCTGGGTGATCATAGTCTTTCCCTCCGATAGGAACATTGGTTAGAGTTCACGGATCGGAAAGACCTGAAACGCCTCCACGGGGCGCCCGCCTCATCTCCTTCCGATTCGCCGAACAAGAGAGTGTTCGCCTCTCCTTCCTACGCATCGTGATCGTCCACGTATGTCGTGAAGAAAGAGAGATGGAACATGTTTCACCGTGGACATCCTCCTTTGCGGTCGCAGTTTCGTGTCACTGACCAGGCGACTCCTTGAAATTCAAGTTAGGCCCACCAACACTGGAATCTTGGCGAAGCACATGGATGGGGCCCCTGCCATGTATGTTTCGGGTCGACCAAAGCAGAGAGGTGCACGCATCCGACGCACCGTAAAGTACCACGCTGCTTGATGCCGGCAACCACCGCAGCATGTCGAAGAACTGGCTGGGACTCATAGTCAGAACTTCGGGAACGTCGATTAGAATCGGGGCCTTTCCGGGTTCTGTTCGAATGTCAATGAAAAGAACATCGCTGCACCTGCGAAGCAGCGTTTCACATTCCTTCGTCGATATCCATTTCACCTTACGCTGCGGCGCTCGACTTTGATGGATTTGTATCGTCCCGGTATTTGTGAGCGGAAGAGGAGTGACGCAGTCCGACAATCGAACTCCACGCGGCGTCCGCATTACAACATAGGCGAAATAAGTAAGACCGAACAGGGGCATCCCAATGAGAATCCAGAAATAATAATCCATGGCAAACACTCCGTGAACACGCTTCCAGCAGAAGAGGAGAACTGTTACCGAAGACGCTATGGTGAGCAGGCGCCATCCAAAACAGGGCAAATTCTAAAGGAGCAACGGAGGAGGTGAGCGCAGCACGCGCAGCCGGAAGTGGGATTCCTTGTCTGCCGGCACAAATGCAGCGCAACGCTGGATGGAACTTTGAGACGGATAGCTTGTTGCGGACAGGTTCGACTGGCGATACAGTGGAGGCCACGCCATGACCTTTGCACTGCTGGCGCGCAGCTTACCTGGTACAGGACCGATCCACAGCTTTGCTACACCTGTTCGCCCCGGATGACCCGGATGAGAATGGTAGAGAGAAAGTTTGTAAGAAAGGCCCCACAGAAATACCGCGAAGGCCAGTCCGAGCAGGAAAATGCTGATCGGTCGAAACAGTGAATGCCATGCAGGGTGCCTCGCAGTGAATCTGTCATTTCCGATGGACGGCGTCAAAGCGCTCGGGGTAGGATCAGAAACTGATACCGCTGGGTAAATCGAGGATATCGAATGCCCGGTCATTCTGATCCGCCTCCGATGGCGGTGGCATGGTTATCTGGAACCCAATACATACTTCGAGCAGCGACAACGTTGATTTTCTGCTCACGTGACTCAACTTCCAGGAAATGCAACCCTGGGCGGGGGGTTGATGGCTGAAAAACAAAGTTATACCGATTGTGAACGTGATTTTCGATGTCGCCCATCCGGCTTTCAAACTCACGCTCATTGGCGAAGCGAAAGAAGTCTCCACCCGTCATCTGCGCCAGTGTCTGGCTGGCATTCTTCTGCATAGCGCTGCCGGCCAGAGCCAAAGGGTTCAGCGACCACAGGCCGGCAAAAATCTCCGTTTTCCCCGATTTGAACGAAAGGACATACGTGGACGCATTTGTGGAAGCGATCTCTCGAATCAGCGAACCGGCATCGACTCCGACGCTGCCATGGTCATGTTCCCCCGAAATAAGAACAATCACCTTCTGAGTATTCGGTGCAGCTTTGCCGAGTTCAAGGACAGCGAGGTGCATGGCGTCGAATAAGACGGCGCCCGAAGTTCCTCCGGAGATCGAGGACAAAGCTGCGGAGATGGTGTCCTGGTCCGTGGTGAAAGCCTGCAGAAGACGAGGACTGCGGTCGAAGGTAACGATGGCCACCTGATCCTGTCTATTAGTAAGAAGACCATCCAGCAAATCAGGTAATCGCGCGATCTTACTCAGTTGTGACTTCGCGCCATGTCCGGTCTGGATGACAAGGATGAGAGAGAGCGGTCGAGGAGTGAAGTCGCGGTCCAGGCTGATCCGCTGCGGAGTGCCATCATCTCTGATCGTGAAGTCAGCGGCCGAAAGACCATAAGCGATCTCTCCCGATCTCGACTCGACCAGCGCGGGCACCCGCACTGTCATTCCATCGTGAACCGGGGTAGCGGTCTGACCGTATGCTCTGAGCGTCAGAGAAATCGCGATGAGGAACCATGTTCTTCTGAACATCGACTTTTGCTCCATAACCGCCCCACAGTGAGCCTGCCGTCACTGAATAGACGGGTAAATGTACGATAGATTTTGCCTCCCGGCGAGGAAATTAAATTGATGACCCGCAAGAAGAGAACAGCCGAATGTTCCATGACGCCACTGATTTTCGATAAGGTTAACTGTGCAGCCAGCGAGAGTTTGCTCCAGTGTTCGATCTTATGCAACATAGACCGGACTTATCGACGATCATTCCGACAACACGCCCACATACGTCGACGTCGCACTGCCGGTGGTCAACACCGCTATGCACTCCTGGCTGTTCACCGGATTGTTTGTCAGCGCCACAGCAAAGCTCGCCACATCGCAATCCGAGTTCGTCGTTGGATTCGTGCAGTTCGTCGGCCCATACGCCGCAAACCCCGAAGAAGACGATGCACTGGCCGTTAGGCAAAATCCCGTTGGCCCATCGTTGCTTGTCGCCTGATACATACATCCATTCGACGACGAAAAATAAAACTCATTTCCATTCGCATCCAGCACCGTCGTTCCATTGCTGCTGCCGGTAAAGCTCTGAGTACTCAAGCGGCGGAACGATTCGGCGGGGAGGCATTACGAAGACGGGCAACCGAGAGGCCCGGCGCATGCTCATCGAAGCAGCCTGGAGCTATCAGTATCCCGCGCGGATCGCGAAGGAGAAGGCCGAGATCCTCGTCCGACTACCGAAAAAAGTTCGCGACATCGCATGGAAGGCATAGACCAGGCTCTGCACCCGTTATCGCTCCATGGTTGCCAGAGGTAAGAAGCCTACCATCGTGGTCGCCGCGATTGCGCGCGAACTGCCGGCTTCATCTGGGCCATCGGTCAGGAGATACGGCTGCATGCGTGCACATGCTGAGATTCAGATATCAGCGAAGGATATCTATGACTACGTAAGCAACGACTCCGATGAAGATTGCCCCTGACCTGACCCAATTTTTCGTCCGGTTAGGTATCTGACATCATAGTCTGGTTTCTGCTTTCGTTGGCGTGCTTAGCTGCTCGAGGTGCCGGTCAGGCTGGAGCGTAGCGGAGGCCTGATCCGGCACCTCGGTTGTGCGATGTAGCGGCTGGGGGTAGCACCGGGCCTGCCACTGGTTTGCGAACTCATTCGGCGTTCTGTAGCCCAGCGACGAGTGAGGCCGGGTGAGGTTATAAGCTTGTTGCCAAGTCGTGATTTTCCTTCTTGCGTCGAACAGGTTCCAGAACCAGCTGGTGTTCAGACACTCATCACGCAGGCGGCCATGGAAGCTTTCGACATAGGCGTTCTCCGTGGGCTTGCCAGGACGGATGTGCAGCACGTCGATCTTCCTCTCGATGGCCCACGCCAGGAAGTGGCGACTGCATAGTTCCGGCCCGTTATCACAGCGTATCGTCTGTGGCTTGCCGAAGCGGTCGATGGCCCTATCCAGCACGCGTGTGACGCGCCGGCTGGGGAAGCTAGTGTCCACCTCCAGGCCATGACACTGACGGGTGAAGCTGTCGACGACGCTAAACACGCGCAGCCTGCGTCCCGACGCAGTCACATCACTGGCGAAGTCGATGGACCACTGCTGGCCTGGTTCTGTAAGCACTGCTCTCGGTTGCAACGACCGGGTGAGTCGCTTACGACGATTGCGTTTTACTGCCAGGCCCAGATCGCGGTACACACGCTGCACTTTCTTGTGGTTGACTGTAACCTGCTCCCGGCCAGCAGCACATGTAGCCGCCGATAGCCGAACCGAGGATGTTCCCGCGCCAACTCCAGCAGGCGTCCCCGCAACCATCCATCATCACGACGGTTTTCATAGCGACAACTCGACCTTGGCACCCCCATCAGCCCGCAGACGCGGCGCTCGCTGGCACGGAACTCCTCCCGCAAGCGCCTCACCTCTGCCTTTCGTACTACGAGCTCAGGGAGTTTTTTCGGATCACCGACTGCAACATATCCTTGTCCAGACTCAGATCCGCGGCTAGCTTCTTCAGCCGCGCGTTCTCATCGCGCAGATGCTTGACCTCTTCCGCTTCGCTCACATTCATGCCGCCGTACTTTGCCTTCCATGCATAGATCGTGTGCTTCGAAACGCCATACTCTCGCGCTACGTCGTCAGCTGTACGCCCAGCCTCAACCTGCTTTAGCGCAGTGATCATCTGCGCCTCCGTGTGTTTGCTCATGCTCATCGTCCCAGCCTTTCGTCCAAATCGTATTCCCAGCTGGACGAATGGATGGGGTCAGGTCAGTTGGCCGCGTCCGCAGTCGCATATTTACTGTAGCTATCAGTTCCGTGAAAGCTTCTGAAGCAACACGAGATCTCCTTGCGGAAAAAGTCGAGGAGGTTGCGAGGCAGGTGGCGGCGCATTATTTTAGATAGCGCAGTTGATTGCAATGGCAAACAGATCTGGAGAAACTTATGCGGGAGCAGAGGCGGGATCACCGACGCCAGCCTTTTCAGGGCCTCCTACCCATGGAGTGATCGGCCCCTCAAGCCGCAGTTCGTCCTCAACGAGAGAGGATCAATGTCTGCCTGAACCTCGCATCTATCGCGTAAGCCGCTAGTCTCTTAGATCGAAATTGATTGACAGAAGGGTGCCGTCGCCTGGTTGGCTTTGAATTTCTACGGTTCCATGTAAGAGTAAGGCGCGCTCCCTGATTCCAGTTAGACCGAACCCTCCTTTCGTACCAATGCTCTTCTGTTCCGAAGTAAAGCCGGTCCCGTTGTCACGAATAGACAACAAGATTCCGTGGTTTGTTTTTGCAACTCGGACCTCTGCCTCACTCGCACCCGAATGCTTCATGATATTGTTTATCGCTTCCTGAACGATGCGATAGAAGTTGATGCGCAGTTCTTCTGGGAAACTGGCATCGATATCAGCGATGCTTGTAATGAAACGTATGTTCGTCGCGCGGGGAACTGATCGGACCAATGCCTCGATCGCCTTGGTAAGGCCAATGCGATCGAGTTGGAATGGGCGAAGATTATAGGAAATCGTTCTTGTTTCATCGATCGCGAGCGACGCTTCTGCGTTGATCTCTTCAATTGTCTCGCGACGATCCTCTTCGCTTTGTGCACTCGCTCTGGGACGAAGCAAAAATAGGGCATGGTTCTTAATGATGATGAGCCGCTGTCCGAGGCTATCGTGCAACTCGCCGGAGATACGTCGGCGTTCGTTTTCCTGCGAGGCAATCAGCTGCTGAGAAAAAGCCTGCTGAGCAGCCTGGATCTCTTTAAGTTGCCTCACTCGAAAACTCCACAATAAATACATCAAACCCAACGCTATGGCGAAGATGGTGGCCAGGAACCAGCGGGTGAGATAAAAAGGAGGCAGCACTGTAATTGAAGCGGTACTCAGCATGTTGCTCCAGACACCGTCGCTATTTGCTGCCATTACCTGAAAGACATACGTTCCCGGCGGAAGATGGGAGTAATAGGCTGTTCGTCGATACCCTGCCTCCTGCCAGTTGGTATCGAGGCCGTCCATCTTATAGCGAAATACGACCTGCTCGGGCCTTGAAAAGCTCAGGGCGGTGTACTGAATCTCCAGGCTTTCCTGACCGGGTTTGATGATGATGTCTTTCCCCGGAGGCGTAGAAATATGATCCACGTCTTCCGATTCGATAGAGACTCGGGGAGGATGTTTATTGGTCGAGACAAGCTCCGGATCAACGATCGCTACGCCATCCTGAGTTGGAAACCACAATTTCCCATCTTTATCTTTTGCGCCTGCAGGCCATAGACCGCCATTGCATTCTGCGTTCAACATGCCGTCACGGCGACCGTAGGAAACTGTAATTACACTGCGCTGCTTGCCGGCAGCAAAATAATTCAACTGTTGTTTACTGACGCGATAAATTCCTCGATTTGAACTCATCCAGAAGTTTGCCTGGGAATCCTCGAGGATTTGAAATACGCCATTGTCAAAGAGTCCATCTTCCTTGGTGTAACGGGTCCACCGACCGTTAAAGTAGCGGCCCAAACCTCCATCATAGGTTCCAATCCAGAGGACGCCCTCTGAGTCCTCATAGATGGACCGCACGTTGTTACTCGGCAGGCCTTCACCCTCAGTAAAACGTGTCATAACGCCGTTATGGATTCTGGTCAGCCCGCCGTAACCACCAAACCATACATCACCATTTCGGCCCTCGACTATTACGTGCACATCGCCTATTGAGATTCCTTCTGCAGACTCTAACCATGAGTTACCCTGACCTTCGTTTGTTTCGCTGTATTTATAAATTCCTTTCGGGGTACCAAACAGGAGGGAGCCATCGTGCAACTTAAGTATGGCTTGTACAATTGGCAGATCTCCCGGTACATTCTTTGCCTTATGGATCTGGCCTTGCGTTAGCACGGCAAGTCCACCATGAGTGCCGACCCAAAGAGTTCCGGCATTATCCTCAGCGAGTGCGGTGACTAATCCGGGCAGCCCCTCTTTAAGTGTGTATGTCTTGACTGTTCCGTCATGAACTCGGGTCAGCCCAGCGGGCCACGTGCCAATCCACATATCTCCGTGTCGATCTCGGAGTATGGGGTATATATTCGCGCCTGCGAGTCCCTGGGCGATGGAGTAGGTATGAATCAACTGTTCCTCAATTCGAAAGAGACCCTGATCTTCAGATCCAACCCAAGTATTGCCTTCGTTGTCTCCGATAATGATGTTGTAATGAATACTCTTTTCGAATCCTCCAGAAGGGAAAAATAAAGTGCGGTCCAAATGATTATCGATCCTGGCTTTCCACGATCTCCTGGTGCCCTGAAGTGGCGTCTGGACGGGCTCAGAATATAGCTGCCACTTGTCGTCGAAGAGTCTTCCGAAACGACCATCAGATAGATTCAACCAGATGACCCCGTCGCCGCCAGCAGCCACCTTCCTAACGTTCGTCAATGGAATATAGTCTGGCACAACATGAATAGAAAGTTTGCCACGAACAAAACAGTAAAGTTTCTGCCCAAGAACTCCCCAAAAACCCGTGCCGTTCCAATTGAGGCTTCTGTACTGAACCTCGGCGCCGTTCGCGGTTGGCTCGAAACGCCCAGTCCCCTCATTCCATTGAAAGATCTTTTCGTCCCGGAGGATCCATATATGGCCATAGCTATCATTTGTTATGCCGTGGACGGAGCCCGAAGGTGAACCTTCAGCATCTCCGAAGGTATGGAATTCATTCCGGTGATATCGCGTGATTGCACCGCTTTCTGTATAAAGCCAGAGATCCGCACCATCTCCGTGCACCATGGCGGCAAATCGATTTACAGCGATTCCCGGGGTGTTGCTTTTATCGAAGACTTTAAATCGCACCCCGTCGAATCGGGCGATGCCATTTAGTGTCGCTACCCATAAATAGCCATCTGGAGTTTGGATAATGCCGCGGATGATGTTCTCTGGAAGGCCCGAATCGGCCGTCCATTGTGTTGAGCGAAACTGCGCCCGCGACGATGGGACCATAAGAAATATGAACATCGCGACTCGAAGACATGAACTTGCTCGTCCAAGGCGTCCTCGGAACCCGCTTGGCGTGTAATCACTCGGAGGGGCCGGAGTTCGGTTGATGATGGCCTTTTTGTGCTCGGCAAGTTCCATCGGCTTCCAGTTTTATCACAACAGGTCTTACGAAAGCAGAGCGTTTTCGTGGTTCCTGATATCTACCCGACTGGTGTAGGCTCAAATACCTAGAGTGGGAGAAGGTGACCATGGCTGACGAAGTTCGGATTCTGTTAGCAGACGACTACCCGGTAGTAAGAAAGGGGTTGAAGGCGAGCATTGAAGAAGAAGCGTCGCTGAAGGTAATTGCAGAGGCCTCTAACGGCGAAGAAGCCCTGAAACTTGTTGAGAAGCTACGCCCCGATCTTGCCATACTCGATATCGATATGCCCAGGCTGGATGGGCTTGGGGTCGCAAAGGAAATTGCCAGACTCAAACTGGAGACGAAGGTGATCTTCCTGTCATTTCATAAAGACGAGGATATCTTTCGTGCGGTGCTAGCTGCTGGTGGAAAGGGCTACCTTCTAAAAGACAGTGCGATGGAAGAGATAGTCGTTGCGATTCAGACCGTGATTGCCGGCAGGGTGTACATGAGTTCGGCAATTGCTCTCCAACTCTTAGAGGGTGAAGTCCCGAAGAGCGCCCCAGAAAATCCACTGATTCACGGCCTTACTGTTTCCGAACAGCGCATACTAAAGTCGATCGCGGAGGGCCTGTCGAGTAAAGAGATCGGCAATAAACTTTCGATTCACTATCGTACGGTCGAGAACCATCGCACGAATATCTGCCGCAAGCTCAATATTGAGGGAGCTAACGCACTACTTCGATTCGCTGTTCAAAACAAAGAAGATCTTAAGCCCTCCGGTGAATGATCCGTATTAGTTTTCGATAGGCATTTACATTCCTTCCGTACTCAGCTCGATAATCAGGTTTTCGAGTTCGATAAGATTATCCTTCAAGGCATATCCGATCGCGCCTGCTGCAAATCCAGCGGCCCTAAGCTCCTGCTCGTCGCAGTCCGTAACGATGATAATACGCGCGGTTGGATAAGACTGCTTGATCTGCTTGGTTGCAACGAGTCCATCCATTCGTGGCATAAGGATATCCATAAAAACAATATCGGGCAGGTGCTCCGTGTACGCTTTTAGAGCATCAGCTCCGTCCCCACATTCATAAATCTCTTGCGCTACCTGGGCGATTGCACGTCGTATAAGTCGCCGTACTGCGGCATTGTCATCGACGATTAATATTTTCAACCTTTAGCCTCCAAAAAATTAGAGCCGACGCGAGCCGGTGGGAGATCGCTCGCCGTATGAGCTTGCGGACTGCAAGGTTGTCTTCAACGATGAGGATGTTCACTTTTTCCCTCGGAATTGGGTAAAAGGCGGACCGGTCACGAGGACCGACCCGCCGAATGCCTGGTTGAATGCGCAGTCTTACTGCTGCGCTTCACGTTGCTTTGCTGTTACTGCTGGGGTTGGACGGAGCTTTCCATGACGAGAAGGCCCTGTGCGTTTTCATCAAGCTCGATGGCGAGAAGCCGGCTCGAGTCGATGGGGTAGTAGCCGAACTGACCAGCCTGTCCCGTGGTGAAGGAGTTTAGCCCTGTCACGCTGAGGTTGCCGGTGGACGGGCTGTTTACCTGACCGGAGAGGGTTGCGTTGCTGTAGGTATCGAATGGCGAGAAGTTGGGTGGATTTGCATCCTGCGACGTGTAGTCGGTGAAGCCGGTGATGGCGCTGGAATTGATTGCCACAGGGCCGGCGGCGCCGTAAGGAAGGGTGATGACCTCTCCATTATTGAGCACCGGTCCGACGAGGGAGCCCTGCACTGCGAGAGCGTAGTTGCCCTGGTAGGTTGGGGTCGCCGTCTGCTGATAGGCTAAGCCGCTGGATTGCTGCACGTCGTCGGCGCCCATGATCATTGCGTTGCCGCTGCCGTCGAGATACATGATGAAGGTCAAGGTGATGTTCGAGAGACTCGAAGGGATCACGTTGGTGATGGCGACGCGTCCTGTGGAACTGACCTGATAGCTCGCACCCGAGAAGCTGTTGGGCGTGATGTTCTCAAGGTCGTTGAAGGCTAGCTGACCCGATGCGGTGTTGCCAGCGCCGAAGACGAAGGAGCCGCCAAGGATCAGAGAGCCGACGGAGTCCGATCCGATGCTGCCGTGGACGTAGGTGGATCCGGAGATTGATGCGGTGCTGAAGTTGTTGGCGTTGGCGCCCTGAGCAAGGGCTGTGCCGCCCATGTCGGCGTTGAGGCCGTCTCCCTGGCTTTCGATGATCTGGATGGTGTGACCATCGACGATGTACGCGCTCAGGGCGATGGTGGGCACGTTCGACGCTGTGCTCGGAGTAAGGTTGACGGTGACTCGTCCGTAGGTGTCAGGAGCGCTGACGGAGCCGGAGGAGAAGGTCTGCTGGGTGAGAACGGTGCCGTCTCCGTCGGCGATGTCGAAGACGCTGTTCAATGTGGAAAGAGTAGCACCGGTGAAGTTGAGGACGCCGCCGAAGGAGATCTGATTGTTGTTGGAGGAGTCGTCGTTGCCGTTCATCGAGAAGGCGAATCCGCCAGAGGGTGCGGTTGCGGTGGTTTGCAGATCGAGAGAGCCGGTTGCAGCGGCAGCCGCGTCGAACTCGGAGATCAACATTCTGGTGTTCGAGACGAAGGTGCCGTGAATGGTCTCTGAGCCATTGACGCCGATCTGTGTGTTGGCGGTGGCGAGAACGATCTGGATGTTGTTTCCGCTTCCGGTCGAGATGATGCTCGACTGTGCGGGAACGAGTGCATCGCTCGAGCCGATGTTGGGGTCGGAGAAGTCCTGCTCGCCGCCGGTGATCGCACCGCTTTTGACGTTGAAGGCACCGACGAGAAAGTAAGGGCCGTTGAGGTCCTGACCGGAGACATGGAGGACATAGTTGCCGTCGGCGATGATGGAAGTAGAACTGCCGGTGATGGTGATGGTCGCCGAGGCCGACTTGGTTTTATCGGTAACGGAGGTTGCGATCACAGTGACGGTTGCGGGTGAGGGAACGGCGCTGGGGGCCGTGTAGGTGGTGGCCGCGTTGCTCGCGGTGTTGGTGGGGTTGAAGCTGCCGCACGAGCTGCTGCCGCAGGTTACTGTCCAGGTGACGCCAGCGTTCTTCAAGTCGTTGGTCACGATGGCGGCGATGCTGGTGGTTGCATTGATCGCGAGCGATGATGGAGGCTGCGAGGCGAACGCTACGCTGATGGCCGCGCCGGAGGAGGTGATCGTCACGGTTGCGGAGGCGGCCTTGGTGGTGTCAGCGACGGAGGTCGCGGTGATCGTTACGGTTGCAGGCGACGGAACGGTGGAGGGTGCGGTGTAGGTCGTGGTCTGGCCGTTGCCGGTAGACGACGGCGAGATGGAACCGCAGGAAGAGCCGCCGCAGCTTACCGTCCAGGAGACGCCAGCGCCGGTGTTGTCGTTGGTGACCTGGGCGACGAGACCTGTGGTAGCGCCTGTGGCCAGCGAGCTGGGGGGCGCGGTGAGGAACGAAACCGAGATGGGGCCGCTGGGCGGGTTTGAGCTGGAACCACTGCTACACCCAACTACCAAGAAAACGAGAGTGCACGCCAATAGGGCGCCGTAGAATTTGCGCAAAGCCATTAGTTGTCTCCATTCTGAAGCGTCTGTGTGTGCACGCGGGTACCGGTGCGCTCGTGAATCAGAAATCCGTGATCGTTGCGAATCGCGATCGTCTTGCCGCCAACGACGATCTGTTTGGCGATGAGGAGCTTCTGGCCATCAACATCCTGGATCTGTCCGGATACCTGCATCGAAGATCCAGGTACAACCACGTCTTGCAATGGCTTCTTTTGATAGCTGCCGAGAAGGACCAGAACGTTTCCCTGGGGTGTCGCGAGCGAGGCGCAGGACCCGGCGGAGCAACGGCTCGAAGTGGTTGAGCCGGGTTTCTGGATAATGCCGGTGATGGTTGTGAGTGGAGTCGCGGCGGTGTTCCAGCCAACGAAGGTCTTGCCCGACGGGCTCGCTGAGGCTCCGGCTTGGGCATTGAGTTCTTGATTCTCCATGCAGCAGAGCAGCCCTATGGAGAACACGAAAAATAGCATCATTTTCATCGTCCCTATCCTTGGTCGCGCCTTCAATAAATTCGGCATCAGGGGCGCGAAAGTTGCGTTTTGATGACCTGGTCCAAGAGTAGTGCGAAGCAAAGACGAAAAAAATAGAGGACGTTACACGGGCGTCTGTGTGGTTATACACAGGTCTCTGTGTGGTTCTACACAGAGGCGAGCGGGGGATGAAAGGGGTTATCGAGACGCGGTCGCAGGCAGGAAGACGAACTTCCGAATCACAATCTCTTCCGACTGAGGATTCGCCGCGTCTTTGTGGTGGAAGTCGTAGAGATTGATGTGAATCTTTTCGTTGGCGGCTGGTGGGATGTCGGAGGTGAAGGTATGCTGCGCGATCGTCTTTCGTTGTCGGCTGACGGATCGCTTACGGTTTTGAAGCTGACACAATCCGGCTGCCAGGTGAAGGGCGTGAGTCAGCTGGCCTGCAGGGACATCGAAGCGAGAGAGATTGTGGGGGAATAGAAGGGCTGGATGACATACTGGGCGTTGTGGCCGCTTGCAATACCCATCGGCTTAATTCCATATCCAGATCGTTGCGGAAGTTGGTCGATTGTTCGTCGTCCCAGAGGAACATGCCCATAACCGCTGAGGGCTGGCTATGAGAAATTGCCAATGATCGATAAGACAGTACGTCTTCACTAGGTAATGCAACTGTTTTTCGATACCTTTCGGGATACTGCTCCGGGATGCACCTCTGGTGTACTCGCCAGAGTTCCGGCTCTGGCCATGGAGCAGGCAATCTGTTCGTCGATAACAGAAAGGAATTACATCCGTGTAGAACCACACGGATGTTTGTGTAGTGTCCTCTATATTTTTCGCTGAAGGAATCTCCTACGCTCGGATCACTGGTTGAATTCCCGAGAAGCACATAGCGGAAGAGTGCCGGATTGGCGAGAAATTCGAAGGGGAATCTCATGAAACTGGCGAGAATTTTGTCGTTGTTGACGGGCATCGTGTTCGCCTGTCATTTTTCTGCTGCGCTTGCTGAACCTATTACCGACCCGGCAGGGAGTGCCGCGATTCCGGCTGCAACCGGAGCCGAAGCTGCCCTTGCGGAAACCGGTACAACTGGAGAGGAGATGAATCGAAGTCTTTCTCCGGCTCAGAATGGGGCGCTGATCAAAGCATCTCCATCGAGCGCCACCGATGAGATCGCCGGTACCCGCACACTCACGCTCACTCTCCCCTCCGGTACGGATACCGGAACCGTCAAGATTGTTCTGAACGGAAAAAACGTGACCTCAAGGTTCAGTGCAATCTCCTGTAACAGCGGCGTATGCGAACAAGGTACGCTCTCTTCAGCGGACGGCCTTCGCGACAGCAAGAATGTCCTGTACGCAGTGGCCAAAAAATCCGATGGCACTCTGACCAGCACGCGTCTGCGGTTCCCGGGCAAAGAGATCAACGCGGTGCCCACGTCGCCCCCTACGGCTCATCTGTCGGCGGCGACAGCCTTGGCGCAATTTCCAACTGCGAGCAACTTCCTTCCTCCCACGATCGCCGTGAACACACTCCAGGCAGGCGGCGCGCATCCTGGCCAACCTTGGATCCAGTTAGGAACCCAGATTCAGCTTTCCATCGGCTCCAGTTGCTCATCCCTCTATAGCGTTATCGTTCTGGACCGTCAGACGCTTGTAGAAAAGACCGCCGCTCCGGAGTCGTCGCCTGCCTGCTACAACTCCGGCTCGGCACTGGCGGCCTACCTCAATACGCTACCCTCCACCGATCTGGTCATCGTAGGAACCAATGCGGGCCAACACACGGACGTGTCAGCTGCAGGCGAACAATTTAACACCCAGGCCATCGGGGGCACAGTCTATGGCGATCTCGCCTGCATCATCAAACCGTGTTCTGCAGGATTTTCCGCCGATATACCGCTGGGATATATCGCGATCGGCGTAGGCGGCGCAGCGCCAGGCTCGGCGTATGAAAATTACTACACGAGTAATACCAGCCCCGTTGTGCCATTCGCGACCGGCATGCTGGTTGAGGACGCCAATGGGAACTATAACTTTCAGTCCTCCGGCGGGGTCGAGTATACAATTTCTCCGGGTAATCAGTTAAATAACAACGTGAGCGCAATCACGTTCTTCAATGTTGGATCGCTGCCCCAGTACAGCGAATTTACTTTTCCTCAGAAAGTCGTCTTTTACTCGCCGCAGGGACAAGCAAATGGCTATTGGATGATCACGTTTCAGCGCGACACCCTGCAATTCGATCCTAAGTGCGGCGCCAGTGCTGACCCCGCCGACAGCCAGACGATTGTATATTGTGGTACTTTTTATCCGACAGGATCGAGCAATCAGACAACTGCGACAAAGGCCTATCAAAGTCTCGCCCAAGCGTTGAATGCCGTGCCGAACGACCAGCTTATATTTCTGGTCACTGTTGGAGACGGGGCGTATTCGGCACATGGAAGTTGGTTCGATGTCGCGAATACCTCGTTTACCGACGGGAATGGCAATCAGCAAAACGCGTATTACAGTCAGTTCGCGACGGCACTCGAAAATCTGGGCGGCACGCCCGAAACAACGCTCTCGCTGTCTGAATCATTAAGCAACTATACCCTTGTCACATGCAAACAATGCGGGAACTCCCTCAACGGTCACGTTGTTGTTTCCAGTAACCTCTTCACTTCGCAACAGCAAACAGGGTTTGTGCATGGAATTCTTCAGCCCAACTCAAAAGGAGAGTTTTGGCCAACTCAAACGTCACAGGAAACGCAGAGCCAGAATGCTGCCGGTGGTGGAGCGAATTTCACCATGGACCTCGTCAGCTCACTGCAGCCTGAGGAGTGGCCGGAATTGAGCGTAGGAATCTCGGGCGGAAGCAGCGCTGGGGGCGAGGTTGCTGCATACCACTACCTAAGTTATCAACTTGTCACGCAGTACTATATAAAAGGCGCTCAAGGTAACTATCTGGACGATATCCACTATTACTTTACCGGCGCTAACAATACATATATTGACTATCATTACTTTGATCCAATCAATATCCAATTTCCCGGCTCCCCTGGTTCCTGTTATCCCTGGACCGATCCTGTCACAAATACTACGCTTGCCTGCTTCACGCAGCAGGATCTTTCAGCCGTCGCGCAGCAGGTGAGCACTGAAATTGTCGACATGGATAACGTCCTGCAATTTATGGTAAATGGCTCTACCAACATGAAGGATGTTATCGCGGCCGGCAACGGAAGCGCCGCGCTCGCTCTGATTGGAGCAGTCTCCATTGTGAAGGGCAGCACATTGCAACCGCCGCCGGCAACGCCTGTAAGCGTCAACGTCTCCGGTATCTTGAATCTCATCAGCAGCGTCGTCAATTTAGGCGTGACGGTTGCGACGGATGGATTGGTTCCTCCGGATCTAACCAGCACCGTCCAGCAAGTAGGATCTACGATTGCAGGAATTTTTGATAGCGCGAGCGCGGTTTCCGGAGGAGGCTTCACTTCGGGCGGAGGTCCGGCGCCGCTACCCAGTCCGGACTACACATTTGAGACAACCATTGGAGATTTGGCGAACAGCTCGTTGCAGCAACAACTTACAGCCGGCTTCGATACCGAACTGGACAGCCTGCTTGGCGACTGGGGAAAATTGAATGCGATCGGTCCGCTGATCACCGACAGCAATAACCTGGCTTTTTACTCCCCAAATCAAGTTGCGCAGAATGCCGCCGTGACACTTCTGGGCCAGGCTTCGCAGCGCAGCTTCTTCATGTCTCTGCTTCCGGCATACTATTCGATCCAGTATTTTCCCAACTGGTATGGCAAGAACCCGGGGCCGAATTATCCAGATATGGGGAGCGTTAAGTATAACTGGACTGCGTGCAATGCCTGGTATAGCTGGAGCCCCCAGCCGCCGCCATACGTAAGCGTGTGGTATCCGACATACACCGGAACACCAAACCCCTGGCTGCAGATCGCAACTTCGGGTACACCTGTCGATTTCTATATCATCGGCGGGACCGCCCAAAATGCAGGAGCAACGAATCAATCTATTCCATTCATCGACAGCCAACTTGCCAGTACGTTGTTTGCCCCGAGTGGCCTGAATATCCCGTTGGATTCATTTATCACCCGCACCGGGCCAATGGGATCTGTTTTCCTGGATACGACAGTGAATGGGTTTGATAACTTTCCGGCCATGCAAACTTGTTCCTATAACGCGTTGTTTGGCAATAGTGTTGGACTTGGCGCAATTGCTCCACCAACTTCTGATGGCACAACCACCACACTGTCAGCTCCTGCTACCACGGTGTTGGGAGACAGCGTAGCCCTTCAGGCAGCCGTAACCTCCCAGGCCGGGGTGCCGGCGGGAACAGTAGCATTTCAGGATGGAAGTACCCAACTGGGAACAGCCACGCTAAACGCAAATGGCAACGCCAGCTTTTCAGCCAGCGGACTTGCGCTGGGCGCCCATACGATTTCCGCATACTACGTCGTGAACGCTCCCTATTATGCATCGCAGTCTGCAAGCAGCACTGTAACGGTGTATGCGAACCCACCCGGCTTGGCGCTCACCCTGTCTGCTGCCACCCTGCCGGTCTCATATGGAACCACTTCTTCGCCGGTAACCTTGCAGGTGACCTCGGAATCCGGACTGGCTGGAACTATTAATTTTAGCTGCACGGGATTGCCGATCGGTATGACCTGTAACTTTAGCCCCGCTACGGCGAGTATCACTGCCGGAAGCAACATGAGCACCTCGTTTACGGTCACGAGCACTGCAGCACAGACGGCCGGAGTTTCGTCGCTTCGAGGCATCGGCGCTATCCTCCTTTCGCTCTCGTTGATTACCCTCTGGCGCGTTCCGAGAGGCAGACGCAATATTCCCCTGCTCTGCTGCCTTCTTTTAGCATCTGCTGTTTCACTGTGTGGATTGCTGGGTTGTAACGGCGGCGGCTCTGGATCGCAGTCTCTTCAGGAAACCGGTTCGAAAACTATCCTGGTGACTGCAACCAGCGGTTCGATCAACAGAACGATTCCTCTGGTTCTGAACATCCAGTAGCCACAGTCAGGTGCGGCGGAAGTCCTCTTCGTGCCTGATTGTCTTTTTGTCGAAACGATCGGTGCGTATGTTGGACGGACACGGTATCAACAAGGGATGTTAAGCACGTGTAGCGCAAGTACGGCCCGGTTGCTGGGCATTCGCTAGTGGGATATTGACTCTGGTGGAAAGCGAGTACGCCGGATGGAGAACAGTGTAGATACCACTAATCCTATGCAGATCGGTCTTCGCCAATATGTAGACTTGCTTCTAAAGTTATCCTTGAGTGCATCTCTGGCGGCATGCATTACTCTGCGCGCCGTGGCTGCACCGCAGGCAAAAAGCAAAACGAATGTTTCGACCAACAAATCCTCACCGCCCGATCTTCCGGACGGCACTCTCGATCTCTCCGACCTCTGGCCATCTCCTCTCCAGCCAGCCGTCGAATCCGATACCCTCGCCCTGCAACCTGCATTGAGCGTCGCCGGCGGAAGCGGCGGAGCCAACACACCATCTTTCACAGGCGACCCGAGCTTTGACGGCGACACCTTCGAAGTCAACGGCCAGAACGATATCGTAATACCGTACTTTCAAATGGCCGATCAGATGCGGCTGGACTTTGAAGATGGCCACCAGCTCCAAGGGCCGCCAGAGCAACCGACCCAGGTAGCCATAAAGAAAACCTTCGCGCCGAAATCACCCAAAACGACCCCCGCCGTGAACACGGTTTCAGCGCGCTTTCATGGAACCGCCTTCTGGAATGGTGGCAACTCCATCTTCAATGCCGCCCCGTTTTTGCTTGCGGGCGATTCCGTTCCGAATCCCGCTTATTACAGCAACAACTACGGCCTGATGGTGTCTACGAAACTAGGCCGAAGGGATTTCATTCAGCTCAGCTATTCGGGACAGTCCACGTCTTCACTCGTGAATAACTACGGGCTGGTGCCTACGGACCTGGAGCGTCAAGGAAACTTCTCACAACTAACCAACTCGGACGGATCGCTCATTCCCATCTATCCGCCCAGGAGTTTCACTCCGTATCCCGACAACACGATCAACACGCCTCTCAACGCAGCGGCGGTTGCACTGCTGCAGTACCTTCCGAGGCCAAACCTCAACAGCACAGGGCTGAACTACCGCCTGCTGACGACACAAGGTACCCATGGCAACTCGTCCGGTGCAAGTTACACCCATCAGTTCGGTCCCGTGTCCGCAACGGGAAAACCAGATGATGGCGGCCCGACGCAACAGGTCAAAGTAGACTTCAACTTCGGTGACGTAGCAACCGATATCATTACCCTCTTTCCGTCTCTTGCAGGCAAGCAGAGAGTGCAGGGCTACTCTCTCAACCTCGGCTATACCTTTGGAAAGCACAACTGGCTTGGGACTCTCAACTTCAGCTCGAATCGCAACAACGCGCAGATCCGCAATCTCTTCACGGGAGATCAGGACATTGCCACAAGCCTTGGTATCTATAATGACGACTTCAAAAATCCCATCAACACAAATCCGATGAACTATGGCCTTCCAAGCCTCATCCTGAACAGCTTCAGCAGCTTCATCGAGACACAGCCGAACTTCCAGCTCACGCAGACAACAGGCATCTCAGGAGACGCCGATTGGGTTCACGGTACCCACATCCTTCGTCTCGGGGCAAGCCTGGGGCGTACGGAGTTCAATTTCTTCGGTGGTACCGATGCCACTGGAACGCTGGTCTTCACCGGTGGCTATACCGAGATTCAGGGTGCCTCCACAACCAATCCTGTCTCCACCACAGGATCGTCGTTTGCTGACTTCCTTATCGGCTTGCCCCAACAGTCAAGAATCGAGGCGCCCTTTCAGAAAGCATACACACGGCAGACGACCTGGGCCGGTTTTGTACGAGATGACTGGAAGCTTCTGTCGAACCTTACGATTCTTGCAGGACTTCGTTACGACTATTACTCGCCTTACGTCGAGTTGCACAATCGACTTTCAACGCTCGACTACAATTCAGATTTTTCAGACATTGCACCAGTACAGCCTGGAGAGGTCGGCCCGATATCCGGTGCGAGCTATCCGCGTAGCCTCATCCATCCTGATCGCAATAACTTTTCGCCTCACATCGGCTTCGCCTGGCAGGCGATGAAGAACACCGCCGTGAGGTCCGCATACGCCATCAACTACACAGTCGCGCAGTACGGCACGTTCATTCAGAACCTTGCCTACCAGCCGCCGTTCGCGCACGTGGAAATCAATGGCAACATCCCGCACATTTTTACAACCTTCACCCTGGAAGCGCCATTCGGAAACTCCGCTGACTTCGGCAACTACGCCATCAACCAGAACTACAAGCTCCCATATGTTCAGGTGTGGTATCTGGATATTCAGCAAACGCTGCCACTCGATCTCATTCTGGATATAGGTTATGCCGGTGCAAAGGGCACCAAGCTCGATGTGGTCAGCGCGCCAGGTCCGATCAACGCGACGCCCTTCGCCAGCGCCTACTTCGACTATGAAGATTCGACGGCGTTCTCGAACTTCAACTCTCTCGTTGCACGCATCCGCCGCGAGATGAGCAGAGGCTTTGCGCTCTCGGCAACGTATGCCTACTCGCATTCGATCGACGATGCATCTTCAACCAACGCTGGGCTTCCCGTCGTCGCGCAGAACCCGAATAACATTCTCGCTGAAGAGAGCAATTCCAGCTTTGACATCCGGCATCAAATTACCGGCAGCTTTCTTTATGAGTTACCATTTGGCCCAAAGAAGGCCTATTTTAGCCGGCCATCACTGGCCTCGCATATTCTCTCCGGTCTCTCTGTTGCAGGATTCTTTACGGTAGCAACAGGTGTTCCTCTCACACCTTATGTCGCGGCCTCCGTTGCCGAAATCGAGAGAGGCACACATGGTTCAGTCAGACCAAACCGTGTCCCTGGCACCTCCATTCGCGAGGGTGGTGGGCATCTTGATCACTGGTTTAATACCGCCGCCTTCCCCACAACGTTTGCTCCTGGGCAGCTCTACGGCACATCCTCTCGCTTCTCTATCCCTGGACCTGGAACGGAAGCTGTCAATCTGTCGATATCCAAAAGCAAGCAATTGGGTGAGACGAAGAATCTGGTGCTGCGCGCTAGCGCAAGCAATGCGCTGAACACCGTGCAGTATTCAGGTGTGGATACGCAAATTGGCACAAGCACATTCGGCTATGTCAACGGCGTGCAGCCCATGCGCCAGTTTACTTTTCTGGCGAAGTTCAGTTTCTGAACCGATGCGCACCTGTCAATGCTGAAAAGCTTATCACTATGCTTTTCTGACATCGGCAAAATGCAACGTCAGCTGACAAAGACTTACAGAAACGAATTTATACATCGCTTTCACGCTGTGCGCTGCTAATAGTACGCACCGGTAAGAGAGAATGCAGGGAGTGCGATCTCTAATAAACTGGTTCGCCCTCATGTTGCTGGGCTTTGATGGACTCGGCAGCTAGATCCGCAATGGTGGGAGTTCTTCCCTCAATCGTGGCCTGATTCAAATAATTATAAGCAATGAGGATGTAGTTGAGATTACCAAGCGCCTGGTCTTCGTCGCTGTAGGCGAGGAGGAGATCGTGCCGCTCTTCGGGGGTGAGCCCCTGAGTGTCGCCGTGAAGATGCAGGAGAGAGTTTACCTTGCGGCGCGCTACAGCCACAGACTCAAGATTGTCACTAATTCTATTACCAAGATATTCGACCTTCCAGTAGCTATGGGCAATTCCTGGGGTGACCAGGGACATAAGGCCATTGTCTCGCAAAGTAAGCCAGGCGGAATCCAGCACGGGGAGGAGGGTATCGTGCGTGGGGGGGCTCGGGGTGAAATGTTCCTTGCCGTCGCTGCGGAGCACCTGGTCCAGCCGGGTCATATTGCCCCGAATGTTATGACGAACAGACTGAACAGAGGCCATGTCGTATTGAACGATCCGTGCATTGACGACGCTTTCCCCAAGCAAGTCCTTTTCGATTTCGCGTCCCAGATGTCGTTCGTGGAAGTGAACGACGATCTGTTCGAGGCCGATCGCGATGAGAAGCCCTATGACGATAGTCAGGATGTGTACAAGAAATTCGCGCCAACTAGAGGCGGCATGTGGGGCAGGATGAACGTCAAGCATCGGGCCTCTGCGAACGGCAGATAATCAAGAAAATCTCCAGCGACGAACTGCTTCTATGCTACATGAATCATCAAAAATGGAGAGGAACCGTCCGCGTCGACTACGGCCTGCATATGGAACTAGCGCAGAATGTCTCCTGTTGAGACAGGATCTTTTCGAGTGGACTGATTCGTGCCCACGCACCGTAAATCTGTTAGGTATTTTTTGATGGAGGCGGCGGCCTGTTTGACTCTTCTCTTCTCCTCAGGAAGGTAGAATCCAACTTCGCCTACTTTCCATCCCTGATCGCTGACTTCCAGAGGAACTCCGCATACTCCGTGTATGTCGAAGAATTCTCCGAAGAGTAAAACCTGACCACGCAATAGACTTGGCTCTTTGGATAGGACGGCAGTCAAGAACCGAAGCGTGGCATTGGCCGTGGCGTTTGGAGTCGAATGCATCGTGCGCCAAGTGATCAGTGGCTGAACGAAGATCCGCGCATCTGGCAGAGCTTGCCTCGTTGCCTCATACGCCTCATTAATCTTTTCTGCCTCCAGCAACTCCAAAACTTCTGTTCGCAAGCTAGCCACTCGCAGCTCCAACGAAATAGCTACACTCCGTTCTTTGATTCGTCCAAGCTCCTCCAACAATTGAGGATCATTCTTCTTCAGTTCAACTGTGCTCCATAACGGAACCATCGCCTGACCGTGTTCTCCCAGGACAGAGGCTGATACAGTTTGTCGACTTACTCCCAAATCGTGCGCAATGGCTCTCGAAAAGCGAAGGGAATCTTGTTCCGCGCCCATGCCGATAACATGCTCTCGTCCAAGATTCTTGGAGAAGATTTCAACTGCGAGTTCGATTGGATTGCTGACAATGATAAAAAATGAATCTGGAACTCTCTGAGCACACACCTCTGAGATCTGTTCATAAAGGGCGAGATTGGCTTTGCCCCAGTCGCGGCGATCGATGAGATTCGCCTGCAAGGAGACCCCAGCGCATACCACGACGATATCGCCATCCACATCCTCGATGTTTGCGACGACTTCGATATCTACGCCCCCGTCGTCAAACGCATCCATAAGATCGATGCGGGTACTCAATAATTTGGACGAACTGGATTGGACTCCTCTAGCCACAAGTTGCAGTCGATCGCCATGCTTCAGTAAACCGCTTCGAAGAAGCTGCGTAGCTAGCGTTGTTCCCACCGCTCCTGATGCGCCAATAATTGCGATACTGCGCGCCATCTTTCACCTATTCCTAATCCATCGTTCCTGTCGATGGCGTTCAACTGATCTTGATGCTGTTAGATCGAGGACTGTCCGATGCCGTTCCAGACCGTACGTTCATGGGTGTTGTACGCAAGCACATGGTTGCCCTAATATAGCCAGCTATTACGTGATCTCAGCTTGTAACGATCCGGAAATGATCCTGTAGTTTTGCATGCGCTATCCAACTACTTTGGAAGCGCTCTAGCTTTATCCATCTCTAAAAGTCGGACTTCCTTGTAGCGATTGCGATAGCCATGGTTATATGTCTCACCTCGACGCGATGTATCATGAGCTTAGAGAATCTTTCGCCGAACTGCTATGCGTGGTGTTACACAAAGACCGTGTGGTACCACACGGTCTTTGTGTAACACCGCACGCTGGCGATGTAGCGACCTCTATTTTTGTTGCTCGATCAATTTCCTATTCTTAGCACAGGTTTGCCGAGATCGCCCTGCGGCTTACCCTACAGACAGGACGATCGACTGGGCCGCAAGGCCGCGAAATGAACCTCGGAAATTTGCAACCTGCTAGGACATTGAAACGCTATGCCGAGTTTGATGCCACTTGTTTTCATCTCCGGATTACTTTGCAACCAGACTCTTTGGAATGGCCAGGTTGCAGGTCTTTCGCCTTTCGTGGACATGGTCTTCGCCGATATCACAAAACAAGAGTCGATAGCGGAGATGGCCGCCGCTGTCCTCAAGCAGGCCCCCGCCTATTTCTCTCTTGCTGGGTTTTCTTTGGGCAGCCAGGTGGCGCTGGAGATCATGAGCACTTGCCCGGAACGCGTCGAGCGGCTGGCGCTGTTGAGCGCTACTCACGGTGGAGTGCTTCCTCCCGTCGCAAACTCCATTCAGCAAGCGATCGAGACCATCGAACAGGGAGGTTTCCACAGCTACCTCGAAGCCATCTATCCCACGTATGTTTCTGCTCCTCACGCTGTTGACCCTGGGTTGAAGCGATGCTTCATCGAGATGGCGCAGGCCGTGGGCGAGGAGGCAGGTTTGCGGCAGATGAGAGCCCTCCTGGCCATCAAGTGTCCGTTTTCGAATCTGGATCAAATCCGCTGTCCAACAATAATCATCGGTGGTCGAGATGACCACCGTACCACGCCGGCAGCCCATGAGATGCTGGCGCAAGAGATTCCCGGCTCTGAGCTGGTGTTGGTTGAGGGCGCTGCCCATTTCACTCCACTGGAGACCCCTGACATCGTGACCAAAGCCATGCGGCGCTGGGCGACACACTAAAACCAGCCGCAAGAAATCATTTCCGTTTCTGGTAATTTCATTCAGGTGTGTAATCTCCACCGAACAGTGGGGCGCTACACACGCCTTCAAGCCTGGCGAACCCATCTCTGCGTTTGTTGAGAAGAAGACACAACGTCCACTAAAAAAGATCGAACTGAGGTCTTCCGATGGAATAACCTTGCGACCCAGCGATATTAAGTGGCTCTCAGGCCTCGATTGAACGATGCCGACCGCCAGTTCACCTGCTGCGAAATTCGAAGGTCACCTTCTCCGCATTCTGAACGGGAGAAGGACCGATGCACCAGAATGTGCTCCATCCCCTCCGGTGGAGAGAGGAAAAAGTGGCCCGTTTCCTAGGGGCCGCTAACACTCGTCATCTGAATTGTCGCGCCTGGGAGCGTCAACTGTTGCGTACGGTCAGTATGGAGTGACCGGCGCCGCTGCGCTGACCGTGGGTTAGGCTGTGAGTTCAGAGGAACGCACAGCTCAGAGCGACAAGCGGAAGGGAGCCGGTCATGAAGGTAAAGCTACGATTTTTGGGTTTGGATGTCCATGCCGAGACGATCGCCGTCGCGATTGCGGAGCCGGATGGTGAGGTGCGAAGCCTGGGAACGATTCCGAACCGCTTGGAATCGATACGCAAGCTGATCAAGAAGCTGGGTCCGGCAGAGAAATTGCGAGTCTGTTAGGAGGCCGGGCCGACCGGGTATGTCGTCTACTGGCAGTTGGCAGAGCTGGGCCAGCTTCTCGGCATCACGCCGATGTATCTGCATAGCGATGATCCTCCTGTCACAGCTTGCTCCCAGCGATCACCTCCTGGGAATGAAAAGCAAGCGGACCTGGTAGCGTTGGGAGCCGACTATTCGGCCAAGGTGGATAAGTTCCGGGTTGCGGACCATTCGGGAACGGCGTGCCTAAGGTCGCAGACATCGAGTTCTGGCGGCCGGCGCTGTAGCTTGTGCCTTTTCAGTAATTGTTTGGTCATCTTCACCAAAAGTGACGAAGCCCCCAAATAATTCTCAAAGCAACACATATACCTTCTTTACATGTTTCGGAGTTTACTGGGGTGAGAAGTGCGGATCTGATCCGACTCTGGAGGAAACACCAATGAAATCGATTACTCGTTTTGTCACAGCAGTGGTGGCAGTTATGTTAACGGTCGCCATACTGTGTCCCGCGCAGGACGCCAAGCCGAAGGACCTGGGCAAGGGGTCGGCGTTCAATGGCAAGAAGCTCGAGATGAAGGACAACGGAGAGGTCGCTTACCTCTTGTCTTTCACGGCGGGGAAAGAGTTCGAGGCCACCACGGACGGCGTGAAGAATACCGACGTGCACCTTTTCGTCTACGACTCCACCGGCGCGGAAGTCGCTAAGGACGAATCGTCCGGACCGAAGTGTTCGGTTAAGTTCACGCCAGAGAAGGACGGGCAGTACAAGTTTGTCATCAAGAACGCCGGCGGGACCAACACGGTGACCTTCAACGTAAAGGTTGCCAAATGATGACTAGCCGCTTGTCGAAAAGACACTAGGGTTCTTGTCAGATGGCTTTCGAAAAGCTGCGGACTATCGTCATAACGGCGATCCCTAAGCCTAGATCCCGCGAAAGGTTCAGCAAGATTGCCGAAACCACCCCAACACCAGGTTGTCACGCTGCAAAGCAGAGACGGCCTGGTGGGGGAAGATCGGACAATGAAGCGTCGAGTGTGATACGCCTTCGACTGACCCCACCAGCTCACCATTGGTCTCGTGCTCTCTAAAACGCAATGTCGCCACGAAACTCCCGAGTGGTCAGCTACTCCTCAATAGCTACGATCGGGCTTCGGCGCCTCCAGATGATGTGGTTGGCAAAAGGGTGTAAGGTTTGGATTGCCCGTCATCCACCCCGAACTCGCAAACGTGTATTTCTCGCCCGCGCAGCTCAATGAGTGAATTGGCGTTTTAGCGCACATCGAAAAGGCCGTAACGAGTCGATTGGCAGCAATCACTTTGCCCGAATGCCGGTTTTTCGGCCAAGTGAAGCGAACGCATTCGTCAACACTGGCCGACTTATCGTTTCCAATCCACCGATACAGGTACTTGATGAGGATCTGGTCCCGATCAAACCGGAGCTTTCGTGCCGCGATGTGGGGCATGACCAAATATCCGGACAACGAGAGATATTTTTCTGTTCAAGATATTCGGACATGCCCCGGTTTGTTGGGTAAGGGCAGAGTTGCTCGATATTCGGGACGCCGATGAAGCCTGATAGTGTCCGAAAAGAGAACGCATACCGAGATATGCTCCGCCGTGCTCCCTTCTCGCGGCGTGATGCTTTTGCCTTCCTGTTGGGCTTCATCGGCTCACGGCAAAACAATCACCTTGCCGAGCATTCCCAGGTTGTCATGCAACACGCACTTGTACGCAAAAGTACCCGGTTTAGTGAATGTCACGCGAAAGCGAGTTATGCCCGACTGCGGTTGCGGTAACCCGATCTGGTCCTGCGGAGCTGCGGCGATGAAGCCCGAGTGCACGTTGTCGCTAGGCGAACTCACGGTAGCATGCAGCGCTCCGTCCGGATCCGTGGTTACGTTCGCAGAAGGCGGCATGGGGTCGGCCGGCTCAGCCCCGAAAGTGATCGTATGCGGTGTAATCGGATCGTCGTTTGTCCAATCCACCGTGTCTCCAACGCGCACGACCTTGTCTGGGTGCATGAAACGCACCACTGACAACGAATCGGAACCGCCGCCCGTTGCGGTGATTGTGCCCGTTCCCGCCGTTACCTTATCGGATGAGCTGTTCATGTCGTGATTCACCATATGGTCGGCGGAAGACAGCATTTCCCTTTGCATATCCGCAGCTTCATCTTTATAGAACTGCTGGTCGTGAGGAAGGCGCGCCGAGAGATCAAGAACGTGAATCATCGCGGTGTGATTCTGGTGGTACAGGCAGACGAGCTTGTAGTTTCCAACTGTCGGAAACATCACCGAGTAGCCTTGCCCATTCGTGAGCGTGCCACTGTTCACGCAGACGGATCCATCTTCAGCGCTGCCGTTTGGCGTTGTGCCTGGGCAACCAACCGAAAAAGGCAGTCGCACCTGGTTGGGAGTCAGAAATGTAACCGTGTGAGGTTCGTCGGTTGCGACTGTAAAAGCAATCGAGTCGCCGACATGAATCCACAATTCATTTGGCAGAAAAGCGAGAATCTGCTGTCCCTTGTCCTTACTCTGGGCGCCGACTTGTACCTGCCAATTCTGCGCCTGAATGAGTGTTGGCATCAATAAAACGGCGGCCAAGACAAATCCCAGGGTCGAGAGCCTCATTTTTCGTTCCTGCTTAAGCACCTGCACAATTTTCCGGTTTCCTGATCTCATGACTTTCTCCTGTGCCGGGAAATTTTACCGGCTCGAATGAGATAAACCCAATTCGAGTCCGGGAACAATGGAGGAAGGTAAATTCAAAGGTGAAGAAAGCTGAAGGCGTAAGTCACTGAACCCGGGAGGGATTCTTCCGCCAGTATTTGATCAGTGCTATACTTCACCCGCGCTGGGGGGAAGACAGTGTCCGTTGTCGTCTATCAATTCGGCGACTTCCGCCTCGATTGCGGCAAATTTGAACTCTGCCGCGATGGGCGCAGGCTCAAGCTTGAGCGGAAGCCTCTCGAACTTCTCGTCCTCCTGGTCACGAAACACGGACAAGTTGTTACCCGGGATGAAATTGCCCGTTGCCTCTGGGAGCGGGAAGTCTATGTCGATATCGAACACGGAATCAACACGGCAATCCGTAAAATTCGCCAAGTTCTTGGCGACAGTTCCGATATGCCGCGGTTTGTGCAGACGATCTCCGGCTCTGGTTACCGCTTCATTGCACCCGTTACGGCCGTTGAGCCGGAA
>Ga0208193_1000261_pt1 | contig 33096 bp, 21 predicted proteins | sample June2015DPH_17_2_FD_184716 | JGI IMG/M metagenome (GOLD analysis project Ga0208193, IMG submission 184716) | Peatland microbial communities from SPRUCE experiment site at the Marcell Experimental Forest, Minnesota, USA - June2015DPH_17_10... | ecosystem: Environmental > Terrestrial > Soil >... | reverse complement strand
CCACAGCAAGAGGAGAACTGCTCTTTTCCCTTTTCCCTTTCTTTCCCCATTACCAAAGTCCACCACCCTTTCGTAACCCCACCTCCTCCAGAAACTTTGCATGCAATTAACCCCATTTATGCTTTACTCAGAATCAGCAGAAGAATAAGCCACGGCCCGAACCCAAAAAGGGATTCGGGCCGTAGCTCATTCAAGGCAGCCCAGAAATTTTTTTTTCGGGGGTGTCCCCGCAAAAGTAACCGCTCATGATAATCAATTAGTAAACACTGTAAATCAGCGGTAAATTACACAAAAACAATCACATAGCGCCATAATCTTCCACCTCTCGGAAAACAGCCCGACAGGGGAAACAAAAAGCGAAAGTTGCTCCAGAAAATCCTCAAACGCTGCCGGAGAGCGATGCTTTTTCGCGAGGAATAGCCGCCGCCAGAAAGGCCGTGGAGCTGGATGATTCCTTATCCGAGGCTCATCGCGCGCTGGCCTTCGCTGAATTCTGGGGCAACTGGGATTTTGTAGACGCCGAAAAGGAGTTTCACCGGGCCATCGAACTCAACCTGAAGGATCCTGTTGCCCGCCGCTGGTACGCCAATTCTTTCGCCATGCCGGGGCGAATTGACGAATGCCTGGAGCAGATCGACAAGGCTCAGGAGCTGGATACATCTTCGCCCGCAACCCTGGCCGACAAGGGTGTGATGCTCTTCAATGCCGGGAAAACGGAGGAAACCATCGAGGTGCTTGAGGAGGTGGAGCGGACCAACCCCGAGTTCCGCTCGCCCCACTATTACATGATGCTCATCAACCTGTATCTTCGCAGATATCAAGCCTATCTCGCGGAAGGTCAAAAGACAGCGGAGATTGAAGGCGATCCTGTGCTGAGAGACATCATTACATCGGCACGGGAAGGGTATGCGCAGGATGGTGCGCGCGGGCTGCTGCGGAACTTGTACGCCAGACAAAAGGAATACTATCTGGCGGGAAAACTCATGGGGACCATGTTGGCCAAGACCTGCATCCTGATGGGCAGGAAGCAGGAAGCGTTGCATCTCCTGGAAGATGCCTACGCTCGCCATGAACCGTACTTTCTAGTTTGTCTGATGGATCGGGATCTGCTCACCTTGAAAGACGAGCCGAGATACCGGGCCCTGGTCAGGAAGATCAATTTCCCGGCGGCCATGAATCTCGATGCTTCCAAACAGCCCATCTTCGGCCAACTAGAGAATTAGCGGCATGGAAAAAGTATTCAGGGTTATGGTATGTATGCGGCCAAATGCCCCGGCCATTGCTCCGCCTTGCATGGCTCACGTGAAAGGTCTATGTAGAACGGATGTAGCGTCCATGTCGTTTTAAGTTCATCAACCTCGTTTGCACGGTGTAGAACTCTGAATGTGAAATCCAGCCACAATAAATCTTATGAACCATAAAAATTATTAAACTTTGTAATTCTCCGTTTGTGTTATCAATAAACATAAGTTGCGCGGAAGCCTTATGTCAGACATCCGATTTGTCTGCCGGTTGCAACTCAGGATTGAGTTTCCGTGAATCTTCAGAGCACAAATCGACACCTGCCCGTCTGGATGCTCTCGGGATTTATCGGACTGTCGTTTCTTGTCTTCGCATGGGGTCTCGGCTACAAGCTTTCTCTCTACGACCCGCCTCAATCCTATTCCCATAAGATGCCGCAGGCGAAGCTGCTATCGAAAAATGAGCAGGCGATTGCATCGCAAAGTCCTCTGTTGAGCGATACGAAAGCTTCGCCAGCAGTGTTTACCAGTGTTCTTCTGCTGCTCATTCTTGCTTATCGTTCCCTGAATATACCTGCATCGGACAAGCGGGATTTTGCTGTAAAACGGTCGTGGCGTCTGCGTCACCGCACTGGTTTGAACTTCTTTTTCGTTCTTCCTCCGCCCGTACTCTCCTAGCTTTACCTTTTAACTCCAAAAATTGAAGCGCCCGGCTCAGGTTTTCCTGTCGGCTGCCGCATGGTCTGTTCTCTGCCGGGGAATGTGTCCTTCCACGCGAGCCTTCACCGAGCACAAATTCACAAAATAGGTGCATTTGAGATATGCGAAACAGAACCTCATTTATCCTCGCCGCAGGACTGGCATTGCCTGTCGTAACTGGTCTGACCGCCTGTAATTCCAGGCCCCGGAGCTCAGAGACGAGTGGCTCAGAAGCTCCGGCGGCTGCCGTTGTGGCCGTATCGCGAGCAAACATTGCACACGTCCTGAACCTTGCAGGGCAGTTCCAGCCATATCAGGTAGTCGACGTCCACGCTAAGGTCTCCGGTTACATCAAGAACATCTACGTCGATATCGGTGACAAGGTGCGCGTGGGCGAGACGCTAGCCATCCTCGAAGTGCCTGAACTGAATGCCCAACTGAAGGGCAGCAAATCGGAGTTTGCCCGGAGCAAGGACGAGATCACGCGGGCGCAGCACGAAGTAGCGCGCGCCGAGTCCGAGCACAGCGCGGTTCATGCCGATTACCTCCGCCTGGTGCAGGCCGCTGCAGCCCAGCCCGGCCTGATTGCGCAACAGGAACTGGACAATGCTCAGTCGAAAGACCTATCTACCGCTGCACAGATCGACGCCACACAGTCAGCGCTGTCGGCTGCCAAACAAGGATCGGATGTGGCCGACGCCAACCGAGAGCGCGTACAGGACCTGAATGATTACACGCATGTCACCGCACCGCTGAACGGAGTCATCATCTTTCGCTACGCCGATACTGGCGCATTGATCCAGGCCGGGACCTCGTCCGACACGCAGTCGTTGCCCATCGTCAAACTTTCCCAGAGCGACCTGCTTCGGCTTCGTGTACCGGTGCCGGAAGATGCTGTGCGCTATGTCCATACCGGTCAGAACATGCAGGTACATGTGGACGCCGTTGGGCGGTCTCTGACGGGGATGGTGGTTCGTTTTACTCGCAACGTCAGCTTCGAGACACGCACGATGGAGACGGAGATCGATGTTCCCAACAAAGACCTGTCGCTCACTCCTGGCATGTATGCCAATACCGAGTTGCAGCTCGATCATCGCGATAACGTGCTGACAATTCCGGTGCAGGCAGTGGTGAACGATGGAAACAGGCGGACCGTCCTGATTGTCGATAGCCAAAATCATGTCCAGCAGAGAGTTGTTCAGACGGGCATTCAGGGTTCAGATCTGGTGGAAGTAACCGGAGGACTCAGTGAAGGCGAACGCGTGATCGTCGGTGGTCAATCAAAATATCAAGTCGGTGAACAGGTCACGCCGCAGGTTCAGAAAGAGGCCACAAACGACGTTGTCCGCGAACAAGGCGGAGAGTCCGACCCGCAGACAGACAAGGGAGGAAATCAGTAATGCCCAAGTTTGCGCTCAGCTACCCGTTCTTCATCATTATGTTGTGTCTCATCGTCCTGCTGGTGGGCGTTGTCAACACCATTACGATGCCAGTCGATCTGTTCCCCAAGATCGATATTCCCGTCGTCGTTGTCGCCACATTTTATTCCGGGATGCCGCCAAAGCAAATCGAGGCGGACATCACCAATACTTTCGAACGCTTCTTTACGCTGGGAAACAATATCGACCACATAGAATCACGCTCCCTGACAGGCGTGAGTCTCATCAAGATCTACTTCAAGCCAGGCACGGATCCTAACGCCGCTCTGAGCAACATCGCGAATTTGGCCATGGCCGACCTGCGACGATTGCCACCCGGAACTTTGCCTCCGGTCGTCCTCAGCATGGATGCTTCGAACCAGCCGGTTTGTCTCGTCACGCTGAAAGGACAGGGACTGAACGAAACGAACCTGAAGGATCTGGCTCAATTCCAGGTACGCAATCAGATTGCAAATGTCTCCGGTGCATCCGTTCCACAACCGTTCGGTGGAACCTACCGTCAGATTCAGGTTTATGTGGACCCCTTGAAGCTAGAAGCCCACAACCTGAGCCTGATGGATGTTGTCCATGCGGTCAACGATTCCAATCTAATCCTCCCTGCTGGCGACGTTCGTATTGGCACAAAGGACTACAACATTTATGCGAACAGCCAGGTCCCGAGCGCGCAGGAGATTAACTCCATGCCGCTCAAGTCGGTGGGGAATGCCTCCATTATGGTTGGGGACGTAGGAAGGGCACAGGACGCGGGCGCGATCCAAACCAACATCGTCCGCATCGATGGGCAACGATCCGTCTACGTGCCTGTGCTGAAGCAGGGAGGAGACAGCAACACCATCACGATCGTGAACGGGATGAAAGAAGCTATCAAGAATCTCGTGGATATTCCTGCCTCACTCAGGACCGCCGTGGTCTTCGACCAGTCGCTGTTTGTGAAGGGCGCAATCAAAAACCTGCTGAAGGAAGCGGGCATCGGATTGTTCCTGACCGGCATCATGATCCTCGTCTTTCTGGGAAACTCCCGCGCGACATTTGCCGTGCTCTTGTCGATTCCTCTTTCGGCTCTTGTCTGCCTGCTGGTGATGAAGGCGATGGGCGGCTCGATCAATACCATGCTGCTGGGTGGTCTGGCACTGGCGTTTTCGCGCCTGATCGACGATTCCGTGGTGGTGCTTGAAAACATCTTCCGCTACATGGAGATGGGATCTCCTCCGCGAGAGGCGGCGGAGAAGGGAGGCATGGAAGTATCGCTTGCCGTTCTCGCCGCGACCTCGACAACTTCGATCGTGTTCTTCCCGGTAAGCTTTCTCACGGGCGTGAGCAAGTACATCTTTGCGGATCTGGCGCTCGGCGTCGTGATCTCCATCTTCGCGTCGTACATCTTCGCAATGACCGTGGTCCCTCTGTACTGTGCCCACTTCATCCGCCTTGACCACCATGCCGAAGGCGAAGGGCACGTAGAAAAGCGGAAGCCTCTCTTTCAACGTTTCGTTGCCAGGTTCAACGAATATTTCCAGAGGATGCTGAATCGATATGAAGAGCTGGCCAATCGAGTACTGCGGAATCCGCGCCTTACGGCCACAGTTATCCTCGGCTCGATCGCGCTCATACTCTTGGTTCTATTTCCATTCCTCGGACGTGCGTACTTCCCCCGCACCGACCCCGGCCAGTTTGTCATCGATGTAAAGTGTCCGGCGGGCACACGTATCGAGCTGAGCAATCAATACATCGCGCGCGTGGAGAACGATATCCGGCAGGTGGTTTCTACGGAAGATCTGGGCATGATCGTCTCCAACATCGGGATTACGCCGGATCTCTCGGCAATCTACACTACGAATTCGGCCATGGATACGGCGTTCGTTCAGGTCAGCCTGAAAGAAGACCACAAAGTCGGCAGTTATGCGTACATGGAACGGGTGCGCCGCAAGCTGGCATCCGACATGCCCGAGTTGACGACGTACTTCCAGGCCGGGGGTCTGGTGGACTCGGTCATTAATCAAGGTTTGCCCGCTCCGATCGATATCCAGATCAGCTCGAACGACATGGACGGCGCCTTCGATATAGCCAAAGGGCTGGCCCAAAAGATCAAGGGTCTCAAAAATGTGAGTGATGTGTATATCCCGCAAGACCTGAAGTACCCGGGCCTCGAGATGAACATCGATCGCGAACGCGCCAGTCTGATTGGGCTATCGCCCAAGGATGTCGTGGACAACGTCATTACAGCGCTGACCTCGGATGGACAGATCGCGCCCAGCTACTGGATCGATCCCGATACAGGCAACAACTACATGCTCACCGTGCAGTACTTCAATAAAAAGATCGGCAACATGAGCATGGAGGACTTCAAAGACATTCCTCTGCGGTCAGCCAGTTCACAGGCCTATACCCCGTTGCGATCGGTTGTCGATATTAAAGAGATCAATACGCCAACCGAAGTAGATCACTATCAGATTCGCCGTGTAATAGACATCTATGTGATGCCTTCGACGGAAGCCCTGGAGAAGGTAAACAAGAACATCCAGAAACTGGTCATAAACACACAGAAGCCGAAAAACACACGCATCGTCGTCCGCGGTGCGGTCATCAGCATGAATGATTCGTTCCTGCACTTCGGCGTCGGACTGTTGCTTTCGATCGCTCTGGTGTACCTGATCCTGATGGCGCAGTTCAAGTCGTTCATCGATCCATTCATCATCCTGATGGCCATTCCTCCGGGTCTGGCAGGAGTCGTTCTGACGCTTCTTGCCACCGGCAGCACGCTCAACATCATGTCACTGATGGGCGTCATCATGATGACCGGCATCGTGGTGTCGAATAGCATCCTGATCGTCGAGTTTGCCGGCATCCTGCATAAACAAGGACTGGGGCTTCTGGAGGCAGTGGTGCAGTCGTGCAAGGTGCGCCTGCGCCCGATTCTCATGACATCCCTGGCAACACTCCTGGGCATGATCCCGATGGCGCTTGGCATCGAAGCCGGAAGCGAGCAATATGCACCTTTGGCGCGGGCCATTATCGGCGGTTTGGCGGCATCGGTCGTCGTCACTATCTTCCTGGTGCCGGCAGTGTACCTGATCATCCACGGCCGGCTGGAAAAGACAACCGCAGTTAAGGCGGAGGGATAGAAAATGATGAAGAGAACAAGAGTCCGACTATTCCGTTCCATACTCCTGGGCTCATTTGCCATCATCTGCTCCGGAGCATTATCCGGACAGACAGCAAGCCAGCCGTTGCTTCCCGATGCTCCGCCGAGTCGGCTTATAGCCAACGCGCCTCGAAATCTTTCGACGATATCTCAAGTAGCAGCTCAAGCCCCGGAAACCACATCGGGAAGTTCGGCTCCGGGACAACCGACCCATCTCACGCGCATCGAAGCCGAACAGATGGCGATCAAGAACAATCCAAGGGTCACAGTTGGACGGCTGCTTGCGCTGGCGCAACATCAGGTAGTTCGGGAGTTGCGGTCGGCGGAACTGCCGAGCGCGACGGGCAACATTACTGCCGAGGATGCAGAAGACGGCTCCCGCATTTCGGCGGGATCGCTCACAGCCTCACGCCTCTTCACGCATGCAGGCGCCGGTGCCACTGCCACACAATTGATCACGGACTTTGGGAGAACGAAGAATCTTGTTGCGTCTTCGAAACTGCAAGAGAAGGCGCAGAATGCAAGCACCCTCGCCACCACCGAAGACATTGTCATCGTGACGGATCAGGCTTTCTACAATACCCTGCAGGCCCAGGCTTTGCTTAAGGTTGCTGAGCAAAATGTCACTACAAGGAATACTACGGACACACAGGTCAGTGCGATGACAAAGAACAAGCTCAAGTCGACCCTTGATCTGAGCTTTGCGGATGTCAATCTTTCGCAGGCGAAGTTGCTGTTACTGGATGCGCAGAACAACGCCGACTCCACGATGGTGGCACTGGATGACGTGTTAGGCCTCGACCGGCAACAGATATACGACCTGGACGAAGACAATGGCCCACTGCACCCTCCTCCGCCGAATGCTGACCAACTCATTCAACTCGCGCTTCAGCAAAGGCCCGATCTGCAGGCGTTGAATTACAGCCAGCAGGCTGCGGTTAAATTCAGCCACGCGCAGCACGATCAGATGCTGCCCACCATCACCGCTGCTGGAACTGCTGGCACCGTCCCCATTCGTCCAGGAGAGCAGTACTACACCACGAACTGGTGGGGCGCAGCCGGCGTCAACATGAACATTCCGATCTTCAATGGTTTCCTCTACTCGGCACAGGCCAAGGAAGCGACGATCCGGGCTCAAGCTGCGTCGGAGCAGAGCCGCGGTCTACGCGATCATATTGTTCGCGATGTTCGCACCGCCTGGCTGGCAGCGAACACTGCATTTCAGCGGGTTGCGGTGACAGCGGAATTGCTCAAAGAAGCTAATCTGGCTCTTGGTTTAGCGCAGACGCGATATCAACTGGGCCTCAGTTCAATCGTAGAGCTGAGTCAGGCTGAGTTTCAGCAGACGGATGCCGCCATTGGAAATACGAATGCGCAATATCAATATCGGCTTGCTCTTGCGACTCTCAATTATCAGATTGGTGCAACGCCATGATGGAAAACTTTAAGCTGAAGGTCTTCCGCGTAGTCGCGGATACGCTCAATTTCCGGAGGGCTGCGGATGAGCTTCATCTCACCCAGCCTGCCGTAACTTCCCAGGTCAAGTCTCTCGAAGAGAGTCTGGGCATTGCACTCTTCGATCGTATCGGACGCGATATCAGCCTGACGCCGGCGGGAACCACTCTACTGCAGTACGTGCGGCAGATCGAGGCGGTGACGAATGATGCCATTGCCGCACTGGCGCCATTCGGAGGACAGGAAGGAATCGAACTGACTATTGGTGCCTCCCATACGATTGCCGTCTATCTCCTGCCCAGGCTCCTTCCCCATCTGGTGAGCGAATGGCCCAGACTCCGAATTCATATTATGAGCGGCAGCACGAATGAGATTCTGCACGCCCTGACCATGCATCAGGTCGGAATCGGATTGATTGAGGCTCCCGCATTCCGACCGGACCTGAAGATCGAGGCGTTTGGAGAAGATGAGCTGACACTGATTGTGCCGCATGATCATCGATGGGCAAAGAAGACGCTGCTCAAAGCTGCCGAGCTTGTGCAGGAGCCGATCCTGCTGCGGGAAGTTGGGTCCGGCATGCGCCGTTTTGTAGAAGAGTATCTCGAACAGAATGGCGTCCTCCGGCAACAGCTGCGTATATCAATTGATATGAATTCCACGGAGGGCATCATCGCAGCGGTAGAGGCAGGACTCGGTGTGGGATTCGTCCCTTGCATGGCTCTTGAGAAGGCTCTTAAGGTCGCAAGTATCAAGGTCATTCCGCTCGTCAATGGTCCGATCCGTCGCCAGCTTAGCATTGCGCTCCTCAATGGTCCGGAGCCAAAGGGACCGGTCGGACAACTAGTGGAGTTGCTTCGCAATAAGGGCAACGCCGATCGACAGAAGGCTTTGGAGATTCAGGCGAAGCGGGAGGACATAAATAGTGAGGTTGTACCCCAGGGGACAGAAACAGCGAAGCTCAGGCGGGTGTCTCGAATGAATGTCCTTCCGTTCTCTGTGGTGCTCTGCCTTACCTTGATCCTTGCCGGGTTCCTTGGAGCTTGACGGTACTGGGCGAAGAAGTGCTCATCGTCCCTGTTCTGTGACCATTTCACCCGGCTCAGGCTTATCGCTGAGCCTGACTGTCTCAATGACTCCGCTAGAAAAACTTCGGCGGAAAATGAGATCGTATGGCGCAAAGATCTACCTCACCTATGGAGTTACGCGGCGCGGGCGTAGGCCAGTTTTACGATCTTGTCGATTGCCTCGGCGTATGTGTAGCCGGCTTTTTTGGCTGCCATTGCGAATTCTGCTGTGCTGGCGAGCCAGGGATTCGGATTGGCTTCAATGACGAACACCTCGCCCTTATCATTCAGGCGCATATCAATACGACCGTAGTCACGCAGCTTGAGAGCGCGATAAGCGGCCAGCGCAATGTCCTGAAGTCGTTGCGTGGTCTCCTCGTCGAGATCCTCCACCGGAGCGGACTTTGTCAGCTTGTACGCTTCTGTGTCGCGAAAGAACTTTACATCCTGGCCGGCGATTCGCGGAGTTCCCTTGGGCAGCTTTGAAAGATCCAGCTCAATCAGCGGCAGCACCTCAGGGCTTTCGTTGCCGAGAATCGCGGCATAGATTTCGCGGCCTTCGATGTACTCCTCGATGAGCGCTGGGCTATCGAATTCCTCGTGGATGTAGTGAATGCGCTCCATGAGGTCCTTCACGCTTTCCACCACGGAGCCGCTGTCGATACCGATCGAACCATCTTCTGAAACTGGCTTGATGATCAGCGGAAACTTGATGTCATGTGAGTGATCGGTGCGGCCCTTGTACGACACTGCGAAGTCCGGAGTCTTGATCTTGTGAAAGTCGAATATCTTTTTCGCAATCGCTTTATCCTGCGCAAGATAAAGCGCCTGCGGGCCGCCGCCGGTGTATGGAAGATGCAGCATTTCAAGAAACGCCGCGATGTTCTTATCCATCGTGTCATCGCCGGCATAGGACTCTGTCAGGTTGAAGACGAGATCGGCGCTGCATTTTGCCAGTGAGAGCAGAGCCTGGTTTCTGCCGTCCAGCACATGATATGCGGGCTCATATCCAAGCTTTGTCAGCGCATTGAATATCTCTTCGCGCTCGTGCAGTGGATCTTTTTTCTTCCGCACAGGTTTGATCTTTTTGCCGCGCGATGGCTTGGCCGGCTCGGGTTCTGGCTCCGGCTCAGGAACTGTATCTTCCCAGAGGTCATACAGGATCGTGATCTTCAGTGCTTCCATAAAATGCCCTGCGTTTCTTCCGCCTCACTCGAATCTTCACTCGCTTCCGCCATCAACGGCAACCGGGAAGCGCATACCAGTACACAATGAATCACGGCAGGATGAACTTGCCCCGCGCAATATAGGTCATTGCAAGCGCAGTTGCATACACGGTGATCTCAGTCAGATATTCCCGCTCACATTGTTTGTCGGCACGCAGGCCAAGGTCGTTAACCTTCGCCTCAATGCTCTCCACAAGCTTTTTTACCAAGGGACGCTGCACGCCCGTCCAGTAATTCACCTTGTCGATAAGTACCTTGCGATTTTCACGCAGCAGCTCGCCCGCCGGCCGAACATTCTTTCTGCGGTGTTTCGACACGTTGAAGATGTCGCGCAGGTCGGTATCGAGCGGAAGGTCGCCGAGGCTTAGCTGCTGATCGAGCGCATGCTCATAAAACTCGCCAACCGTCAGATCCATCTCGTCCACCGTAATATCGGTATTGCCATGCGCCACCACAGGATCTGCATTGCCGAACTCGTGGCCTATGCGATCCATGTAAAGCAGCTTCCGCATCGCGCCCCAGCCTTGATAGCGCTTGCGCCAGTTGGAGCGAGGTGTGAGCCAGACAGCAAACGTCTCAGCAAAGTCCTCATCCGGATGCTTCTGCGCGTACCATCCTTCCATGTGCCGCACAAACTGGCGCGAGAATGGAACAGGCTTGTAGTTATCCCGGTAAGCCCTGCGGAATGGCCCAAAGATCTCACGCCACTCCTCTGTTTTAAAGAGCGCGTAGGCGTAGTTAAAAGCGTGGCCTGCCTCGTGGCGCATGTACATCATGATCTGCCGCGCGTCTTCAATGTCATTCATCGCAGCTTCCAGGCGCTGCAGGTTTGGATCGGCCAGGTAAAACGGAATGCCAATCACGGGCTCCATGCTGGGGCAGCCCCACTCATCGCTGAGATAGCACCGTGGACGAAATTTGGTGAGGCCCTTGGCGTCCAGCTCTTTGTAAAGCTGCCGCACAAAGCGTTCGAGCGGGCCGCCTTCCAGCTTCAGCCCAAGCTGCTGAATCGGCTTGGAGAGAATCTCCCGGACTTCCGCCGGCGCTTTTTCAAAGTTCGCCACAATTCTTCAGAGACTAGCACGCGCAAAGCCGGGTTCGACAGAGCAGGCTGTTCCTGCTAAGGCGCAAATGCCGAAATGGACCACATTTAGACGGGAGAATGTTCAGATCGATCATCTTCAGAACCGGTATCCTGGCTTCATTTCGCACCGGTACACGGTGGACTTTTTTTCGTCTCCAGCTGTTCTTGATGTGCATGTGGCCCAGCTCAGATAAAGCTCCGGCCCTAGCGGGAAGATCATCGGCTGGCCATTAACATCCGCCTCAATGCTTAATCCTTCTTTGCTTTCCGGAAGCGTAAAATTAAATGCGCGATCATACATCACCGGATAAGACTGGCGCACGCTTGAGGCCAGCGCGGTATGAAAGACCTCTGCTTCTACAAGAAATGTAGTCGTATCTGACCAGTTAAGCGCAGAGGCAGTAATCATGCGGCCTCCCTGTGTAAAGCCGCTGCTATCGATGCGCGTAAATGGGCATGGCCCAGCAATGCAAGACGCGCGGACATTCCGGAATTCATTATCTTGCCCCGCATCCAGCTTTACCGAGTCGGACGTCGCCTTCCATTCACCGTCCGGAGAGCATGGAGCTTGCCGCCTGCAAGGGATGTCACCGCGATTGACCACCTGAAACGTCTTGACCACGCTGCCGATGTTGTCCGCCTGCTGCGAGTGCACGGTATAGCGGATTCGAATGTTCGACACGATTGTGAGTGGGCCGCCGGACTCGGTTCTGGCAGGCTGAGGAATCGGCTCCATGGCTGCAATCACCAGCCTTCTCATCGTGGAACGGTAAGCCATCTTGAGATCCATGTCTAGCGGCTCATAATCATCATCTCGAAATGTCAGGTCAACCGTCTGCCCTGGCCAAATGGGCTCAGGAAACCTCAACTCGAAATATCCGGAAGCATCCGTACGCCCGTTAGCAGTCATTGTGCCTCGTGTCCCGGTTACCACTACACCGGCAATGGGAAGCTCTTTGCTCACATCCGCGTCGTGGCGTATCACCGCGCCCCGAATCACGGAAAGATGCGGGTGCCAGATGTGCAGGCGCCAGACAAGAATCGCGGCAACTGCTGCAGCCACGGCCAGGACGACGACGATAAGGATGATTTTTTTGCTTTTGCGCACTCTTTCATCCTGCTTCATGGGACTTGGACGCATTCGCGCCGGAATTTGCTGCCCGCTTAGCTTACCCGGAGGCGTATTTTTGAATCTAAGGTTTTGGCCCCCACGCTTTCAGGCCATCTGCGGATGCGTTCGTAAATTCTTACGTGCTGGTTATATGGACGGATGAGACTGCCTAAATTAGACGAAAAACGATTGAAAGAAAGCCTGGATGTCTCTCGCCGCAGGCTGTTGCGGCAGATGGCAGGCCTCTCGCTTGTCCCGTCACTCGCCCAGGTAGCAGCAATAGAAGCGCTGGCTCAGCGGGCCAGCCAGCATGAAAAGCAGCCTCCCACGCCGCCGGTGGAATCTCCCTTCACGCCGGAGGAGGAACAGTTCCTTGATGATTTGGAGCACGCAAATTTTCTATTCTTCTGGGAACAAGGGAATCCGACGACGGGGCTGATCAAAGACCGCTGTAATGTGCGCACCACGGACAAGAGCGTCGCGGCCAGCATTGCCTCCACCGGATTTGGCCTCACAGCTATCTGCATTGCAGAAAGGAGAGGCTTTATCAGCCATGCGGATGCGCGCCTGCGCGTGCTTCACACGCTGTCCTTTCTCTGGCACAAACTCCCCACGCATCGCGGCTTCTTCTATCACTTTGCCAATATCAACACCGGCGAGAGAATCTGGGATTCGGAAGCCTCGTCCGTCGATACAGCCATTCTCTTGTGCGGAATCCTTACGTGCGGCCAGCACTTTGAGGACAAAGACATCCGCGAACTGGCTCACGCTATCTTCGATCGCGTGGATTGGACGTGGCTCTCTGAAGATACAACCCTGCTTTCGCATGGATGGACACCCGAGATGGGCTTTATTCCTTCCCGCTGGGATCTGTACAGCGAGCTGATGATGATGTACCTGCTCGGCATGGGTTCCACCACGCATCCGCTGCATAGCGAAGCATGGTTTGCCTGGAAGCGCACAACGTTTGAATACGACGGCATGCGCTATGTCGGCTCCTTCGCGCCACTGTTTGTACACCAGTATTCGCAGGCGTGGTTTGACTTTCGCAACAAGCGCGATCAGTACGCGGATTACTTTCAGAACTCAGTCATCGCCACGGACGTGCACAGGCGGTTCTGCATTGAGCTTAATGTGGATTTTCCTGACTACAGCAACGCGCTGTGGGGAATTACGGCCTCTGATTCCCCACATGGCTATGTTGCCTGGGGTGGTCCACCTGCAACCGGTCCCATTGACGGCACCGTTGTTCCCTCTGCCGCCGGCGGGTCACTACCTTTTATGCCGCATGAAACCCTGCGCGTGCTGCGAACCATCCATGATCACTACCCGAATGCCTGGAGCCGCTACGGCTTTGTCAATGCATTCAATCCGCTGACTGGCTGGTACGACACCGATGTCATTGGCATTGATACAGGCATCACGATGCTCATGGCCGAGAATACCCGCACCGGATTTGTGTGGGAGACGTTCATGAAGAATCCCGAGGCGCAGCGCGGTATGACGACAGCCGGCTTTAACCCCTACACGCCTGAGTCTTCACAGAAATCCTCCTGACGAGCCGGGACGGAAAAACAACATTCGGCGGATAAACCGCATCATATGTGCCATCACAGGGAATCTGGCGCTGGCGCGCAGGATCGCGCAGCGTGATCCTCTGTGTGAACGAATCCAAAGAACTCGCGCCATACATAAAACTGGTCGCGCAGGGTGACAAGGGGTCGTTTTACAACTATGAGTCGCCCTACAAAAGTTGATTCAGATAGCCACGCTGACACTCAAGGCTCTCAGCGCCCACGCGGCGCATGGGCCGATCGTCTGGCAGCGCTTAAAAATATTCCTCCCGTGCTTCATTTCGTCTGGGAGTCGGGTCCTCACATCGTTTTCTGGAATATTTCCATCCGCATTCTAGTTGCGTTTCTCCCCGTAGGCATCGGCATTATCGGCCGATTCATCATTGACGGCGTAAACCGCATCGTGCAGCACCAGTCTCTGCCGCAGCATTTCTGGTGGCTGGTCATCGCAGAGATGGTTTTGGCAGTGCTCACAGGCGCGCTATTGCGTGCCGTGGATTACTTTGACAATCTTTTGGCTGATCGCTACACGCATCACGTCAGCGTCGAGGTTATGCGGCAGGCCGCGGCTCTCGACGTTACCGCGTATGAAGATCCGGTCTTCTATGATCGCCTGGAACGCGCCCGTGTACAGGCTACAGACAGGCTGGCCATGATCCAGCAAATGGGACGGCTCATCCAGCAGACAGTCACTGCACTGGCATTTTCCGCAGTACTTGTTCGCTACTCTCCAATTCTTCTGCTGATTCTCATCGCTGGAATCATTCCGGCATTTCTCGGCGAAAGCCACTTTGCATTTCTGACCTACGCGAAAAATTTTCGCCAGACGCCGTTTCGCCGGCAGATGGATTATCTGCGGCAGGTGGGTGGAAGCAAAGAGGCCTCAAAGGAGTTGAAGCTCTTTAATCTGAGCAATTACCTCACGGAACGTTTCACCGGACTCTCGCAGCAAATTTACGAAGAGAATGTGAGCCTCAATCGCAGGCGTCTTTTCTGGGGCGGAGTGCTGTCCATTCTTGGGCAGCTTGGCTACTACGGAGCATACGCCTACTGCATTTTTCGCACCATTCAGGGACACTACACCATCGGCGACCTCACGCTGATCACCACAGCGATTCTGCAGGCGATGAGCAATATTCAGCAGGCATTCTCAACCGCATCCGGGGTTGCCGATCAGGCTCTGTTCCTCACCGACCTGCTTGCCTTCTTTGAGATGAAGCCGCGTGTTGCATCCAAGCCGAATGCGTTGCCCGCGCCGCACCGGGTTGTGCGTGGCTTTGAATTCCGCAATGTTTCTTTCACCTATCCCGGAACTGACCGCAGAATTCTGAGCAATTTCAACTTCACACTTTCACCCGGTGAACGCATTGCTCTGATTGGTGAAAACGGTCAGGGCAAGACAACCGTCGTCAAGCTCATCACACGCCTCTACGATCCGACAGAAGGCGAGATTCTTCTTGATGGCGTGGACTTGCGCGAATACGATCTTGCATCGCTGCATGCAGAGATCGGCGTGATCTTTCAGGATTTCATGCGCTATGAAATGACAGCACGCGAAAACATTGCGGTTGGCCGCATCGAGACGTCGCACACACAGCAAGAGATCGAGTTTGCCGCGCACCGGAGCCTTGCCAATGATGTCGTTTCCCGTCTGCATTCCGGCTACGACCAGATGCTGGGCAGGCGCTTTGAAGGCGGAGTCGATCTCTCCGGCGGCGAATGGCAAAAGCTCGCACTGGCGCGCGCCTATCTCCGCGATGCGCAATTACTGATCCTGGATGAACCGACAGCAGCACTTGATGCAAAAAGTGAACTTGAGGTTTTTGAGCGGTTCGCCGAACTAACCCAGGGCAAGATGGCCCTGCTCATCTCGCACCGCTTTTCTACAGTGCGAATGGCCGACCGAATTGTTGTACTGGAAGGCGGACGCATTGTGGAGCAGGGAACACACGCGCAACTGATTGCACTCGCTGGACGGTACGCGGAGATGTTCGAGATGCAAGCCGCCAGTTATCGATGAGGAATTATGACTTCGCTGGACTATTCTATTGAGCCACAAATTATGACTTCAGAAGCTGATGATCGATTCATTACTGAGGCTCGTGCAGTTGCCTCTCTGGAACCCATCCTGCGTCCGTCCACTCCCTGTACTTTTTTTGCGCGCGTTGATGCGGCGCGAAATTCCCTTAGACGCCTCGAGAAGGATCTTGCTGATTCGCCCGCTGCCAGGACATTGATGAACTCGCAACAAGGAGACGAGCGCGGTGCATTTCTTGAATTGCGCGCGAACTATCGTTATCTGCGGTCTGCGCTCTTCGCCATCTCCGACGCGCGTTCGCGTCTGATCCGGCTTCCGCGCGCGGTTCTGAATTCCGGGTCCGGCACTCCGCGTACCGCTGTACTGACAGACCGCTATCTTCGTGCCGTCGATTACGTCTTCACCGGGGAAACCTTTCGGACCTTCATAGAGACGATTCAGGCGCATGAGCCTTTCACGCTGAAAGAGCTGTGGGCGATTCCACTCTTTCTCCGTTTCTCACTTCTCGATGTCATCCTGGGCGATGCACAGGCTCTATTGCTCGCACAGGGATCGGCACAGGATTCCTTTTCAGCATCTTCTATCCTGGCGCAAGTCAAGGGCCTGAAGGCAATGACGAATACCGACTGGCAGTTCCTGATTGAACCGCTGATTGAATTTGACAGCGTGCTGCGCCAGGATCCTGCCGGGGCATACTCCGCGATGGACTTCACAACACGCGAGATGTACCGAAAGCACGTGGCATTCGTCGCGTATCACTCCGACTGCAATGAATCGCAAGTGGCGTATGAAGCTCTTCTGCTTGCGCGTGAGGGAGAAAAAGAGACGGCGTCTGACCCGCGAATCCGCATGCGCCAAGTTCATGTGGGTTATTACATTCTTGACAATGGATTTCCGGCGCTGGCAGAGCGCGTTAACTTCCATCCCCCTGTTCCATGGCGCATCCGGGAGTTTGTTCGAGCAAACGCCGACGATTTTTATATCAACGGCATCCTTATTCTTACCGTCTTTATCATCGCTGCGGCACTGTTCCCCGTGCTTGTTCATTTTTCCGGCATGGCCGCGATGCTCACCGCAATCGTATTTCTTTTGCTGCCCGCCACGCAGGCCGCAGTCGATCTCGCAAATCGAACAATTACCGCTTTCTACGAGCCGCAGACACTTCCAAAGCTCAACTTCGATAAAGGAATCCCCAGCGAATTCTCCACGCTCGTCGCAGTTCCGTCGCTTCTGCTCAACGAAAAGCAGGTTCGCAAGCTCGCCAACGATCTTGAGGTGCGTTATCTTGCTAATCGCGATCGCAGCCTGCACTTCGCGTTACTCTCAGATCTCGCGGATTCCACGAGCAAGCCTAATGAAAACGATTCTCATCCGCTCGTTGAGCTTGCTGTGCGGTTGATTGACAATCTGAATGACAAATACCGCTCCTCCGGAAGCAAACCATTTCTGCTGCTCCACCGTCACCGCCGTTTTAACGTTCGGGAGGAAGTATGGATGGGATGGGAGCGCAAGCGCGGAAAACTGCTCGACCTGAACAAGCTTCTGGCAGGCGTCTATGATGCTTTTCCGATTAAGGCCGGCCCGCTGAATGTGCTGCATCAGGTGCGCTATGTTCTCACCCTGGATTCCGACACGCAGCTTCCGCGCGGTGCTGCGGCGCAGCTCGTTGGCGCAATGGCTCACCCCTTGAATCAGGCAGTCATCGATCCTGAGCAGCGCGTTGTCACCTCAGGCTACGGCATACTGCAGCCCCGCATCAGCATCACGGTACGATCCGCAACACGTTCCCGTCTCGCTGCCATCTTCTCCGGGCAGAACGGCTTCGACATCTACACACGCGCGATGTCCGACGCTTATCAAGACCTCTTCGGCGAAGGCATCTTCACCGGCAAGGGTATCTATGAAGTGGCGACGCTTCATGCCGCGCTCAACAATCGCTTCCCACGGAATGCGCTTCTGAGCCACGATCTGATTGAAGGCGCCTATGCGCGCGCTGGACTCGTAACCGATGTCGAATTGATTGAAGACTATCCTTCGCACTATAGCGCCTATAGCCGCCGTGAGCACCGTTGGGTGCGCGGCGACTGGCAGATTGCACAATGGATGTTTTCGCGCGTTCCCGACGAGTCGGGCCACAGCGTCTCCAATCCTGTCTCTGCTATCAACCGTTGGAAGATCTTCGATAACCTGCGGCGTTCGCTGCTCGACACATTTGTCTTGCTGCTGATTGTTGCCGGTTGGTTGGGCCTTCCAGGCGGACCCGTTTACTGGACCATTCTTTCTGTACTGTTGTTTATCTTCCCGTCAGTCGTTGAGCTCGCATTCGGCATAATCCGGGCAATGACAACCGAACACAAAGGCGAACTGGGAGAAACCATATCCGGCTTCTGGCGCTCACTGCTCGTTGCCCTTCTCCATCTTGTGCTTCTTCCGCATAAAGCGCTGTCTGCCTTTGATGCAATTGTGCGTTCTCTTATCCGGCGCTTCATTACTGGCAAGCGGCTGCTTGAGTGGGAAACAGCGGCACAAGCCGAATCGGACGGCGGCTCTGGAAGCACGCCCGTCGATCGTTATCTCGCATTGGTTCCACTGATCACCCTCGGCATTGCCGCCTTGGTCTGGTTCTTTTCTCCGCACCATAGAGCTATTCTTGTTGCGGCTCCACTGCTTGCCTTGTGGCTCATTGGAATTCAGGTTGCGGCCTGGCTGAACCGTCCTCCCCATCCGGACAAACAGCTTACCGGAGACGACAAAGAGTTCCTGCAGGCCCACGCTCTCCGTATATGGCGATACTTTCATCAGTTCGGCGCCGAGGGACACAATTATCTGATTCCCGACAACGTCGAAGAAGAAGGCGAAGTAGAAGCAGCTCGCGTCTCGCCCACAAACATCGGCCTGCTTCTCAACGCGCGGCAGTCTGCTTATGATCTCGGTTTTCTCACAGCGCCTGAGTTTGCGGATCTTACTGCGCGCAGTCTGACCACCATCGCGCGTCTCGAAAAGTTCCGCGGACATCTGTACAACTGGTACGACACCAAAACTCTTCAGCCGCTCGGCGACGCTCAGTTTGTGTCCACGGTCGATAGCGGCAACTTCGTGGCCTCGCTCTACACGCTGCACGCCGGCACGCTTGACGTCATGGCGCGTCCGTTGATCGAACCGCGTCTCTGGGGCGGTCTGCGTACGCATTGGCGCATGTTGCGCTCGCTTGACGCCATGCCGCCTACGCTTGTAAAACTCGGCATTCCAAATCCGAAGACCTTCACAACAGATTGGGCAGCATGGCTGCTCTCTGCTCAGACCGCCATCGTGGGCGCGCCTTCTGCAAAGAAGGGAAAGCCCGGCGCGGCATGGTGGCTGGCGGAAATGCAAAACCGGATAGCGCAGCTTCGCGCCATCTTCCGCGACTATCTGCCGTGGATGCTTCCGGAATATAAGTCCGTGCGCACGCTCTCAGGATTCCAGTGGAATGAAGAGGCTGGAACGCTCTCCATCCAGGCTGCGCTCGTGTTTGCTGAAACTCTCAGTGCCCGTCTTTCTGACTACGCCGAGAAGTTCGCTTCCGATACGGTCCTGGCCCGGCTCTCCGAGCAGCTGCAGGCCGCACTGCGCGCGGCAATCGGCAATCTCCGTTCCTTAGCAGACAGCCTGCAAGCTGTTGCGCGTGAATCCGAGCGCGTCGCTGAGGAAACTGAGTTCGCATTTCTCGTCGATCCCGATCGTCAGATTCTCTCCATCGGCTATGAGATGTCTGCGCAGAAACGGCATCAGGCCTGCTATGACATGATCGCCTCAGAAGCACGCATCTCCACGTTCCTGGCCATTGCCCGCGGTGATCTTTCGCAGCAAAGCTGGTTCAAACTCTCCCGCGATCACGTCCATGCTTATAATCGCTTTCTTCTTCTCTCGTGGAGCGGAACCATGTTTGAGTACCTGATGCCTGCGCTGTGGACGCGCAGCTTTCCAGGTACGCTCCTTGCAAATACGCAATCTGCGGTGGTGCATGTACAGCGCGCCTTTGCTGAAAAGCTGGGCCTTCCCTGGGGCATCTCTGAGTCCGGTGGCGCCACCAGAAATGATTCAGGCCATTATCACTATCAGGCCTATGGCATCCCGCGCATCTCGGCCTGGGGTGAGGCATCGGCTGGACCTGTTATCTCGCCGTACTCTACATTCCTTGCTCTGAACATAGACACGCCTGCAGCAATTCAGAATCTCCGCAGAATGGAATCCGCTAAATGGCTCGGCGCTTTTGGACTCTACGAAGCCGCTGACTATACTGCCTCGCGTCGCTCGCCCGCCCTTGTTAAGGAGTGGATGGCGCATCATCAGGGAATGTCACTGCTGGCGATTACAAATCTTCTTTGTGACGATGTTGTGCAGCGGTGGTTTCACGCGAATCCGCTCGTGCAAGCCACGGAGTTGCTTCTGCATGAGACGCCGGTACGAAAGTCCACGCTGCGAGCGCGCATGAAAGAGCTTGCTCCTCTTGGCGCAGGCAACTGAGCCAACGATTGCCGCGACTCGTTCTCACATCTGAATTTCGATCAGCACCAGCGCATTCGGCATTAGCGTCAGCTTAAGTCTTCCTGCCTGCAGCCGAGTTTCCTCTGGCGCGGTAGGAGCGGTTGCGCGATTCAATTGCTCTACCTGCGCCGGCGTGGGACTTAGCGGGCTCCCAATGGCCTTATATGCTTTCAGCACATTGCCATGATCGTCATCGACTCTTTCAATGGAGACGCGAGCATCGGCAGGCAAGCCTCGAAAGACCAGATCCATCGTCTTCGTCTCGCCTGTCTGTCCAGGATCAACCAGGTTCCACGCGGCTATCGCAAGCCCTCCGCTCTGTGTCCGCGTTACAAGCACATCGTTGGATGTAGCAGACAAGCGCTCCGTACCCAGTTGATGCAATAGGCCGTAGTCATAGTAACTCGGCTTATTGATACCACCCTCGGCTCGCAGCCCGAACATGCCGATGAATGGCTTCGAAATAGGACCGCCCTCTTCGAACACATCCGAGAAGGTCCAGAACGACATCATCTCCACCGTCCCATCGCACTGGCGAATTGTATTCGCAAGCGCCGGCCCCACAAATGTCGTATCGCGCGACTCGTTCATTCCCTGCACATTCCACTCAGTCCAGAAAAGCGGAAGATTCGGCTGCGCTGAGGTGCGAATCTCGGTCCTCACCTTAGCTACTGCCTTGCACACGCGTTCATCCATAGGCACATCTTCCTTTGTGCCAAAGAGATCCTCCGCCGTATCGTCCGCGTACCCATGCGTTGTCACAAAATCCACCGGAACGTGATTCTCGGCAGCGTATTTCAGAAACTCCGGAATCCAGTGTGCCGCAGCCGTTGCCGGGCCGCCCACACGCAACCGGCTGTTGACGGCCTTAAGATCACGCGCCGTATGTGCGTATAGCTCAAAATACGATTTATCTCTCGGAATCCCATTCCAGAAATCGATATTCGGCTCGTTCCAGACCTCGAAGTACCACTGCGCCACTTCATCTACTCCATAGCGGTCGACAAGATGTTGCGCGAAATGACGCATCAAATCATCCCATCGTTCCATGCTCTTCGGTGGTGAAACATTCTGTTTGTACCAGAACGGATGCAGCGCATCCGGATTGAAGGCCAGCTTCTTCGGCATAAAGCTGATCTCCACAAATGGACGCACACCATCTTTCAGCAAGCCATCGTAAATCTGATCCACATACGCAAAGTTGTAAACCGGATTGCCATGCTCATCTTCGTTATAAACTCCTACTTCATCATGCAAAATCGCATGAAATCGAACGTAGTGAAAATCGGCAACCTGCTTCACCGCCCGTAAATCCTCGCGATAGCTCTCGCGCAGCGACAAGATGGCGCGCCCTGAGCCAAACATCTGCTCCCAGAAATGCGGAAACGGCTTTGCAACCGACTGTGCATCAATCTCGATCCTCTGCTGCGCAGGCGCCGCAAGCCCTGCCGCTGCCGATAACGCAAACAAGAGCGCAGCGCTGCGCAAAACGCCTAGTGGAAGCGTGTCAAATCTCTTCAAACATACCCTCGCATTCCCGTCTTTGCGGAATCATCCTAAATAAACATGCGGAGGGATTGATGCCTCCCTCCGCATGACACAGAATCATTCGCCCAAAATACTCAGAAGCTAAAGCGCGCCTGAAAATCAATGATTCTCGACCCGAGCGCTCCCGAAGCCTGGCCCAGATTGCTGCTGGTAACGCTAGTCGAGATCGTGCTGGGATTGATGTTCAACAGATTGAACGCATTCAGCATGTTCGCCTTGATCTCAATCCTGGCGTTTTCGCCGAGCACACGCATATTTGGCAGTCCAAAGGATTTCGCAAAGTTCAGATCGATATCGCGATAACGAGGACCGGGAAATGTATTGCGGCCAATTCCCGGTGGAGGAATAAATGCGGCTGCAGTCTGCCCCGGATTGTCTGCAATCGCATTTGCATAATTGGGAACGGAGAAGTAATTGTTCATGAACTGATCGGGGGCGGGATTGGGAGTGCCGGGGTTGGAAAAGTTGCTTCCTGTCTTGAAGGCACTGTTGCCGGTATCCTTGCCGGCTCCACCACGATAGGATGGGCGCAGGTTCTGGAACCCATAGTTGCACTCGTTGCAGTAAATCTGGTGTCCCAGGTTATAAACCGGCGTCCAGCCAAACCCGGAGTGGAGAGTCATGATGCCGCTGAGCGTCCATCCGCCTACAACCTTCTCAGCCCAGTTATGTTCGCCACGAAAGATAACTGGCTGCCAGATACCAAAGAGCTTGAAGTTATCCGTGATGTCGAAATCGGATCTCCCATACGTGTAAGCAGTGTTGTACAGATAGGCATCTCGAAAATATGGCCCTGAGTTGGTATCGAAGCTGTGCGCCCAGGTGTACTGCGCTTCCACGGAGAAGGTTCGCGAGAATTCATGCTTGATGCCGGATAGCATCATGTTGTTGTTCGATTTACCCTGGCTGCCGAAGGTATCGATGCTGCTGACCAACGGATTCAGCCCGGCGCCATTGATGATTCCGTATGCATTCGAGTCGTAGTTGTATATCAGGTGGCGGCTTGTGCTGCCGATATAACCCAGGTTAGCGACCCACCTGTGCCCTAAATCGACCTGGGTTTCAAGCGAATAGTGGTACGTATACTGCGTGGGCATATTGCCAGGCAGGGCGCCAATGTTTGCGCCGCCTACAGCCGGCAGGCCGGCGGAGTTAAATGTGGTAATCGCATTTGGGTTCACCGGGTAGCCGGTAATATCATCCGGATTGCTTGAGGGTTGATAAAGAATATTTGGATTGATATTCGTCGGGCCTGTGCTGGTGCCTGGAACAGAGCTGGTGCCCGGCGGATTGCCATCATAAATGTTCGCGGTGGCGATCTGCTGCTGGTTGTAATTCAGCCCAAAGCCTCCGCGAACGTCCACTTTGCCTTTGAATTGCGAAGGGCTCCAGTTGAATCCAAGCTGCGGCCCAAAGTTAAGCTTCTGCGCATTCCAGGCGTTGATTCCGGTGCGTATCGTAATTCCGGTCAGCAGGGCGGTTCCGCTGCCAAACCTGAGAACACCCATATTGTTGTCCTTGTCAGTCATCGCGCCGAAATAGGAGTAGCGAATACCCGCGTTCAAGGTCAGGTTAGGGCTGGCCTTCCAGTCATCCTGAAAGAAGATGCTCCACATATTCTCGCGATTGTCGTTGCGGAAGCCGCCAGGAAGACCCGTGGTCGCCTGGAACGCTCCGTTTTCCGCCTCGGGTGCATCGTTTAGAAAATCCCAGATGTTATAGAAGGTATAGTTAGGCGCACCGATTGGGTCATTCAGATAGTAAAGCCGGGTAAAGTCAAAGCCGAACTTCATTGTCTGACGGCCGACTATCTTGGTGGCGACGTCCTTGTAACCATAAGTCCATTGGTCCAGAACGTCGGGGGTTGGGACGCCCCACCCGCCAATGCTGATGCTGCCAATCTGCGCGGGACCAGATGTAAAGAGTTGATCTTGAGGCAAGCCAAATGGAGCCTGCGGATTGCTCGCAAGCTCGTTGTAACGCCAACCCGCCGCGTTGGCGCGGGCTTCATTCAGGAATGTCGGCGAAAAAGTGTGATTCCAGATCACCGAAAAAGCGTTATTAGTCTGCGTGTGATTGAAGAATTGATAAGCATACGCTCCGTTATAACGGCTATAGGATACCGGAACCCAGTAGATTGCAAATGCGGCGTGATCCTTGGCGGTTACATCGGCGTCGAGGCGCCCATTGTATTGTTTAAAGTCGCTGCCGGTGGGATCGCTTATGGTGTATTGAGTAATATCGGCAACATTGGAGAGCCCACTGCCGACACCGGGAGTTGCCGAGTTCTGATACGTGAGATCCTGAGTGCCCAGTGCGGTGGTCAGCGGTGAGCCAATGTTCAGGCCCTGTCCGGCAATCGTTACGCAGGTTGTTGCAGTCAGGCCCGCGTCGCCGCAGGTTACATTGGTGATCGGCGTGCCTGAAACAGCCGATCCCTTGAAACTGAGGTATTGGGCAGCAATGCTGCTCGCCGGGGCCAGACCGGCAAACGCAGTAGTCGGATACCACTCCAGGCTGGTTGCCGGAATCGTCTGGCTTTGACCTTCATAGGCGAAAAAGGCAAAAACCCTGTTCTTCCAGATTGGGCCGCCAACGCTGCCGCCAAGCTGATTGTAGCGGTCTTCATCACGGAGCAGACCACGCTCGGCGGGCGTCTCTGATTCTCCGCTCGTCTCTACGGATTGAGGTCCATTCCAGCGTTGATAGGCATTCAATCCGGGACGAGTAATCTGGGTGAAGAAGCTGCCGTGGACCGCATTGCTTCCGCTCTTGGAGGTGATCTCGGTCAATGCGCCGGTGAAGCGGCCATTTTCAGCGTCATAGGCGTTGGTGAGAATCTGAATGTTGCCGATCGAGTCTTCGCTCGGCGTAATGACCGTTGCACCACCCCACACGGCGCTCTCCGTGCTGATGCCGTCTACCGTATAACCGTTGGTATCGAACCGGCCGCCATTCGCGCTTGCGGAAGCGCCATTTTCTGTGGCAAAGATACTGCTGGAGTGCCCGAGATTACCGCCGCCTCCCGACGCCACGTTAGTTTGCGTTCCCGGAGCCTGAAATCCACCTCCACCAGCCGCCTGCGCGCCGTCCGCCAGCACTCCAGGCGCCAGTCGAATGAGGGCGGTTGCGTCGCGTTCGTATACCGGCATGTGCTGGACCTCATTATCAGAGATTGTCCGGCCGAGTGTGGCACTCTCTGTGTCGATAAGCGGAGACTGTGAAGCATCCACAGTCACAGTCTGCGCAACACTTGCCACATCGAGCGCAATATTCAGCGCATTGGCCTGCTCCGGAATGATCTGCACATTGTTGAGAACCTTGGTCTGGAAGCCGTTCATTGTGACGGTTAAAGTGAACCGGTCTGCCGGAAGCGCATTGAAGTTAAACACGCCGGTTCCGTCACTGATTCTTACCTGTTTCTCATTGGTGGAGTTATTGACGAGCGTAAGTGTGGCTCCGGGAATAACTCCGCCTTGTGTGTCCGTTACCACGCCCTGGATGGAAGCGCGATATTGCGCGCCGGCAAACGGCACAAATGCCAGAAGAGCCAGGGTGGCCAGCGCCGCATGCGCTTTCAATGCCTTCAGGATGGAATGGGGGAAATGAATAGCCTCGAAGTGTGCTTGCAGGGGGAGTAACATGCTAATTTCTCCTTGTCATTGCTCGCTTGCGTCACAGTACTTGCAATTCCGGAGCCCCGCTCTCGATCATGGTTGCGGGTAGAACCGGGATAGTTTTTCTTCGCATACGACTACTTACTGAGCCACTTATGCTCGTAGTCAAGCTACATTCGATTGATTGTTACCACCTGTTTATTCACACTGTCAATTCAGGGAAATACAAGAGGAACCTTCTTATTTAGCCAGTGTGGAGTTACCAACCAACCCGCCAAACTAAATCTGAATCACAACACCTAATCGTGAGTTATGACCTTATATCTTCCGCATATCTATATATAGCGAAACACTGAATCAGTCTTACAAAGCCCGCACGGACACCGACGCGGAAAGTCACCGGCAAAAATAACAAAGCCGCAGACCCGGATGGGCTGCGGCTTTGTTATTTCGAACTGAACTCTGTTGTTTTACATTCCTGCCGGCCGCGGGTCCTGTGGATCATACTGCGCTACTTTGATCTTCCGCGCCAGGCCCAGCTTCGAGAGAAGCCATATCCCCCAGAAATTCGGATCGATCTCATACCACTTGAGCCCGTGCCGCGCGCTCACCGGATGCGCATGGTGGTTGTTGTGCCAGCCCTCGCCGCCGGTCAGCAGAGCCACCCACCAACTGTTGCGCGAGTCATCTTTCGTCGGGAAGCGCCGGCTGCCCCACATGTGCGTCGCGGAGTTCACCAGCCACGTCGCGTGAAGCCCCAGCGTCACGCGAAGCCCTACGCCCCACAACACCATTGCAATCCCATTCAGCAGCCCGCCAAAATACCACCCACCCGCAAGCAGCAACACGCCGCTCAGCGTAATCGGAAGCCAGTGATACTTGCTCAGCCACACATGAAACTTGTCCTTTTTCAGGTCAGGTGAGTAGCGCTCCAGCACCTCGGGCTGTGAGTGCAGGGTCTGCCCAAAGATAATCCAGCCTGCGTGCGCCCACCAGCCACCCTCGTGCGGCGTATGCGGATCGCCCTCGTGGTCGCTGAGCTGGTGATGAACCCGGTGCGTGGAAACCCAGAAAATCGGCCCGCCCTCAAGCGAAAGCGTTGCGCACACTGTCATCACGTACTCCAGCCACTTGGGCACATGGTAGCCGCGGTGCGTCAGCAGCCTGTGGTAGCACATACCGATGCCCACATTGATCGCCAGAATGTAGAGAATCGCGGAAACCGCCAGCCGCTGCCACGTAAAGAAGAACAACGCCGCCAACGCTGCCACGTGAAAAGCGCTCATCGCCACCAGGGTGGTCCAATTCAACCCTTTGCCCACCATTGCCTTGCGGCCCATCTGCAGCTGTTCGCGGGCCGGAACAACATGCAGCACAACGCTGGCAGACGACCCAGGTGCGTTATGCAGCGGCTTGGCGGGAACAACTGTTGTTGTTTCGGTGGATGTGGTGGGGGCGGGTACGACGGTTGCCATTCGGTAGGTATCCTCACGCGAGTGGCATAATGTCCACTCTTTCATAAATTGTATCTGAGCATCTGCTGTCGTGCATCTACGTAAGCCCTATTTTCTGCTGCTCATAAGCGCCAGTACCGGTCCGGGCAAAGTTTTGCTTCTAGTTCCCACTCTCTTATTCCCCGCTCACCGATCCGTACGCGTTGCCATTTGTTACAAAAATCTGCTCCGCCACTCCGCGCGCCACACGATACAGCGCAAACTGCCGCTGCGTGGCCCCACGCAGCTCAAAGAGCAGTTCGCCGCGATTATCCGCCAGCGCGTCCACCGCATCCACCAGAATCATTCGCGGCGTCTCGTCCAGGTGCGCTGAATCCGCCACGTTTTTGAAGAGAACCCTAAGTCCGCCATAGAGATCCGGCTGTCCGATCAGCGTGACATACCGTTCCTTGTCCGGCCCATTCGGTACTCGCGCCGAAAACACCAGCGTCGCACCCGATCCATACGCCAGCTCGAAGGCCCGGAACTGCTCAGCCTCAAGCGCCACAGGCTCCGGAGCCGGCTTCCTGGTCTTCTTCGCAGCCGTTCCCGTCCCACTGCGCTTCACCGTGCTGCTTGAGCTCGCATTCGAACCTGCGCTGCTCGACGCGCCTGAAGTTTTGGCCGGACTCTGTGCCTGCCCCGGCAACTGCAGAGCAATCCGCGCCTGGTCCTCCAGCGCCTCCTTCATCTTCTCTTCGTCATCCGGATTGGCCCATGTAAAGCCCCACGAATGATCGGGCTTGTCTTTCTGGTCGGAGACTCCCACCACCTGCCGCATATCCGTCGGCATCCCCATCAGGCTCGGCAACACCTTCAGGCTCTTCGAGTTATCCTTACCCCGCTGGAGCCGCGGCCGGTCCGGATCACTGATATTCGGCAGGGCGTCCGCGTGCCCGATGTCCTCATCATCCGGGTTCTTTGCTTTTTTCATCACCGGCCGGTCGCTGCCGGATTGTCCGGAACTGCTTCCCGAGCCATTCCCGGCGCTGCTACCGCTTCCCGCCGAATCATCCGAACTCTTCTTATGAAGCACCGGTCGGTCGGAATCATCCCCGGCTCCTGAATTTGTCCCTGCACTCGATCCCGAAGCCGGACTCCCACTTCCAGACCCGCTGCCGTTCGCACTGCCCTGCCCCGTTCCCGTCCCGCTGCTCTGCGGATCATCCGCATGCTTCTTCCGATGCAGCACCGGCTTATCGTCGTCTGCGCCGCTGTCGTCATCCAGCTTCGGCGTCGCCGCAAAGGCCGGCCTGGCCGCTACCGGAGCCTTCCACTCGCCGTATCCCACCCACGAGCCCATCTCCTGGCCCGCGTTCTTCACGTCAAACCGGCCTACCGTAGCCCCGTTCTTTGTCAGCAGGTACTCCACCTGGCCCGCCAGAGCCAGCGGCTGCGGACGCGCCAGGTAAAAACCCGCATCCTCCAGCTTTTCCCCGGTAAAAATCGAAATTGGAATCAGCCGGCTCGTCTTGATCTTCCCCGGTACGCCCGGCTTCGTCTCCTCGCCCGTCCACTCCAGCACAGCCACCGCGCGCAACGGCGGCGCATCCTTCGTTTTCCTGGCCGCCTGATTTGTCCCCTGGGCTGCCGGCTGATTTGTTCCTGAGCCGCCGTACTGCGCCCACGCACACGCACACGCCAGCAGCGCCGCCGATGACAGAGCAAGGCCGATTCGGAAATAATGGGCTCGGAAAGAATACAAACTGTACCTCACGTTCTTCATCCTACTCGAGGGGTTACGCTATGGAGCTGAATCAAAAAGTCACCGACTTCACTTTGCAGACCGACGAGGACAAAACTGTCAGTCTGTCCGATTACGCGGGCTCTCCTGTTGTTCTCTTCTTTTATCCCCGCGCCGATACGCCCGGCTGCACCATTGAAGCCTGCGGCTTCCGCGACCAGTTCAAGAAACTCCAAGCCGCCGGAGCCGTCATTCTCGGCATCAGCCGCGACACCGTCAAGGCGCAAGCCAAATTCAAGGCCAAATACGATCTCCCCTACACACTCCTTGCAGATTCAGACGAGAAAACGATCAATCGGTTTGGTCTCATACGAGATTCAACCATGTACGGCAAGCCAGTGAAGAAGGTAGCGCGAACCACTTACCTGATCGCCCCGGACGGCACGCTGGTTCACATCTTTGAAAATGTTAAGCCCGAAGGCCACGCTGAAGAGGTTCTTGCGCTCCTCACAGAGTGGAAGAAAGCCCACAAAGTCTAGCTATGCCTCGCACAAAACCGGTTATCCCAGATTCGTCTCTTCGGAACTGGGACAACTTTCCTCCAGTGCCCCGCTCCTTTTACGAACATCCTCCGGAACTCGTCGCGCCGCGCCTGCTGGGCAAGCTCCTCATCCATCGCGTCCAAGGCAAAATCCTTGGCGGCCGCATCGTCGAGGTAGAAGCCTACCTCGGTCCACACAACAATCCACCGGACCCCGCAGCCCACACCTATCGCGGCTCCACGCCGCGCAACGCCGTCCTCTTCGGGCCGCCGGGCTACGCCTACGTTTACTCCATCTACGGCCAGTACTTCTGCCTCAACGTCTCCTGCGAACCTGACGGCGTGGCTGGCGGGGTCCTCTTCCGCGCCCTGGACCCGAGTGTCGCCCCAGTCGACAGCTTTGAACAAATGGCACGCAACCGCGGCCTTGCCCTGGACGCTAAACCAAGCCTGCTCACCTCAGGCCCCTCGCGTCTCTGCCAGGCGCTCGGCCTCACGCGCGCGCAACACAACGGGCTCGACTTCACCAGCGAAGACTCGCCGCTGCAGATCCTCGATGAGGGAACCCCCGTCCTCGATCCGCACGCCGAGCTTCACATCAGCCCGCGCATCGGCATCAAGCACGCCATTGACTGGCCGCTCCGCTTCAGCCTCGCCGGTCACGACTGCGTCTCGGGCCCTCGCCGCGGCAATGGCACCAAAAAATAGCCCACTGCCTGCGAAACAGAATTTTGCGACGACATAAAAGTCTTTTGGCTGCACAAAATATCGAAACGTATCGCGTAGAATTTCGTCAGCTAGATCAGCGACTCAATCCGCGAGGGATCCTTCTATCTTGAAACGTACAGCCTTTGCCCTTTCCGCATCGGCCGCAGTGGTTGCGGCTGGCATTGTCTTCGCCTCAGCCATCAGCCCCGTAAACGCCGCACAGCAGCCCGACGCTCAACAACCAGCGACGCAGGCGCCCGCGCCACACGTCCATCCCCCGAATCCCACGCCCACCAATCTCCAGGTCCTGCCCAAGAACCTCACGGGCGACCAGGTTCACGAGATCATGCATAAGTGGGAGGCGGACCTTGGCGGAAGCTGCTCGACCTGCCATGCCGCCGACCCCAAGAACATTGGCCCCAACGGACGTCCGCGCCTCAACTACGCCGACGACTCCAAGCCGGAGAAAGCCACCGCTCGCCTCATGTACAAGATGACCGAGCAGATCAACTCCCAATACATCAGCAAGGTGGACAGCTCCGGCGCGCCGGTCACCTGCGGTACCTGCCATCGCGGTCATATCGAACCGCAGCCCTTCAAACCGGCCGTCGAAGATCACGATCATGACCACGATCATGCGGATCCGCCCAAGCAGTAAAGACAGCTCTTAGCTGTACGTTGCCGGTGTGGGCAGTATTCTCTGCACCGGCAACTTTTTTCTGCGCCATCCCGAAAGCCAATCCAGGCACAAGCAAGCTAGTTGCTAAGAGCTAATAGCTGCTCTCAGGAAATCCCCCGACTTGCCGCCCGTCTTCGACTCCAGCCGCACCTCGCGGATCACAATTCCCTTGTCCAGCGCCTTGGTCATGTCGTAGACCGTCAGAGCCGCCACGCTGGCTGCCGTCAGCGCCTCCATCTCCACGCCCGTCACGCCCACCGTCGCCGCCGTCGCGATAATCCGCACCCCACCGGCCACAATCTCCGCCCTCACATCCAAATGCGTCAGCGCGATCGGATGGCACATGGGAATCAGCTCGCTCGTCCGCTTGGCGGCCTGGATTCCCGCGAATCTCGCCACTTCCAGCGGATTACCCTTCGGATTTGCGGGCAGAGCCGCAAGCACGGCTTCGGAAAGTTCCACAAAGGCAGAGGCTGTGGCCGTTCGCCGCGTGGCCTCTTTGCCGCTCATATCCACCATCTTCGCTTCGCCGCTTTCGTCGTAATGCGAGAGTCTTCCTGTTTCAGCCATAACCGTCCTTAAAACTGCAGAATCTTCACGATCTCTTCCGATTCAATCCACTTCACGCCCTCCGGAACCACAACGAAGCAGTTCGCCTGCGCAAAAGCTGTAATATCTCCCGATCCCTGCGTCCCCACAGGTTCCACATTGCCTCCGGCATCGCAACATGCCGGGACAAAGCGCGTCAGCCCCGGATTGCCCTTAACTCCGCGCTCCAATTGCGCAAACGCAAAGCGGGGCAGCGTGTCTCCCCATCCCGCCAGTGCCGCGAGAACCGGCGCGGCAAAGAGTAGAAAAGTCGCCGTCGAGGAAATTGGATTTCCCGGCAGCCCAAAGACCGGCTGCGAAATTTCGCCGCGCTGAATCTCTCCGAAAACCACAGGCTTTCCCGGCTGAATCCTCGCTCCGGTGAAGTGAAACTTTGCTCCGAGTCGCGCCAGCGCCGGTTCCACCAGATCAAACCGTCCCGCCGAAACTCCGCCCGAAAAAATCACCATATCCGCCGCTGCCGTCGCATACAGAGCCTTATTCAGCGCCTCTGCCGAATCCCCAATTGCCGGCATCGTCACCGCGTGGCCTCCAAACTGCTCCACCAGCGCGGCCAGCATCGGTGCATTTGAGTTGCGAATCTGCCCCGGCCCTGGCTTCTCCGACACCGGCACCAACTCGTCACCTGTGGTAAGAATCATCACCCTGGGCCTGCGAAAGACATCAAGCTCGGCATGCCCGCATGCCGCCGCCGCAGCAATCTGCGCTGCGCCCATTCGCGTGCCCGCATACACAATCTGCTGGCCGGCGCGCGCCTCCGCGCCCGTCGGAACGATGTTCTCGCCCGCCTCCAGCCGCCTTGGTTCCATAAGCCGGATCGCGCCGTCGCCAGCCTCCACATGCTCCAGCATCACCACAGCGTCCGCGCCTGGCGGAACCGCCGCGCCCGTCATGATCTCCCACGCTGCTCCCTTGGCAAGCGACACCGCCGCCGGAGCTTCCCCTGCCCGCGTCGATCCCATTACCGGCAACGGCTCATGGCGATTCGCCTCCGACGCCCGCACCGCGTAGCCATCCCGCGTCGATCGCGGAAACGGCGGCATGTCATGGTCCGCCCGGATCGGCGCAGCAAGAACTCGCCCAGCGGCCTCACTCAGCGGCACTTTTTGTGTCTGCCGCACGGATGCCAGTTCCTCCGCGCGTGCCGCCACAATCGCCGCCGCTTCTTCGTAACTGAGCAAAGGATTGAGAGCCGAACTCATGGAAGAGATTCTAAAAGCAGAGAGCTCTCAGCCGCCCGCTTTAGAGCATTTCTCCTCTTGCTGTAGAGCGACCCCAGCCTGGCCGCAAAAACAAATACGCGGCGATACGCGATGAGGGTGGGGCGTCCGAACTTTATACCTTGGGGAGAGATGCTCTGATGTTGCGGCCTGGGGCTGCGGCGTTTGAGGATTTTGCTGGAACAACTTTCGCTTTTTGTTTTCCCGGCCAGGCTGTTTTTCGAGAGGTGAAGAATTATGCCTCTATGTGATTGTTTTTGTGTAATTTACCGTTGATTTACAGTGTTTACTAATTGATTATCATGAGCGGTTACTTTGGTGAGATACCCCCCCGAAAAAAAATTTCTGGGCTGCCTTGAAAGAGCTACGGCCCGAATCCTTTTTGGATTCGGGCCGTAGC
>Ga0208193_1000256_pt1 | contig 33485 bp, 27 predicted proteins | sample June2015DPH_17_2_FD_184716 | JGI IMG/M metagenome (GOLD analysis project Ga0208193, IMG submission 184716) | Peatland microbial communities from SPRUCE experiment site at the Marcell Experimental Forest, Minnesota, USA - June2015DPH_17_10... | ecosystem: Environmental > Terrestrial > Soil >... | reverse complement strand
GCCGAGCCGACCTGACTCCAATCACTGACCTTCAAACCGAAAATCTTGCTGCGGTTAATCACCCAGAGGGTTGTTTTATCAGGGCTCAAAGCCATGTCGTATCCATCCCCAAGGTCGGCAACAGCTTTATGTGAATCGCTACGAAGGTCAAGAACTTTTCCATTGTCTTGATTCACATACGCGAGCCAGCTTCCGTCAGGGGCGAGCAGAACCTTTTGAATGTCATAGTTGAAGCGGCCTTTTTCGACCTGAATCTCGCTGATCTTCTTACCTTTCTTTGGGTCGATAAAAGAGATCACCCCGCCGCGTGAAACCACGATTAGGCGTCTCCTGGAAGCATCGTCGTATATTGCCCAGACAGGCCCCGCTAGAGGTCTGATTTCTGCTATTCGCTTCCCGCTACCTATCTCACGAGCCTCAACTCGCCCAGACCGCCATTCCAGAAGAAGATCCGTTTCGTCCGAGTTGAAATCGAACGCATCTAGCTGAAAATCGTCGGGCGTTTCGCGGACTGTGAAGGTGTTCCCTGGACCGATAGTGGTTGCGTTGAATTGATGATCGTCTTGCACGACAGTCGCAGGAGCCGGGAACGGCGGCAATGATGATTGAGCATGAAGCACTGATGAAGCCGATAAACTCAACACCGCTAGGGCAAGGATGCGCATAGTGAAACCATCTTATTAGAATCACTCCTGATAAACGCGCTTCTCGTGACTTGGCACTCATTTTCGACGCGCCGGCAAATCGGTTACTTATCCGGCGCTGCTGAGTGCATTGGTCGTTCGACGCTCTTACGGCAATGGCTTGAGAGTCACTGTTTTACCTTGCTCTATTGAGGTGCGGGCGGCGTCAAGAATTTGCACAACGATCATGTTTGTCTCCAGTGAGGACAGGTCTCCCTTGGGATCGATCTCGTGGTGCAGTACTGCGGCGAGGTAGTCGAGTGAGTTGCTTTCGTTCTGCTTGAGCGGCGGTGCGGGATAGATGGCCGATTCTACTCTTTGCCCTTTATAACGGGTGACGATGTCATTGGAGCCGACGGTGAACAGCGTACCCTCGTTGCCATAGACTTCCATATTCTTGACGGCAAAGCTCCAGTCCCAGCTAGGCATGAGGATGGCTTGCATGCCGGGATAGGCGACGATGACTGTGGCGTCGTCTTCGGTTCTGGTATAGATCTCCGGCTTGTGCGTCTGGGCAAAGGCCGTAACGCTCAGGGGTGTTGCTCCTTTGCTGATGACGGTGGCGAGATCTGCGCCGTAGCAGCCGAAGTCGAATAGAGCGCCTGCACCGTTCTGCTTGGGATCGGTGAGCCAGGGCAGCCACTCGGGGCCTACGCCGATCTCTTTCGGGCCTTCATGGCCGTCACGCACGAGAATCTTGCGGACTGTGCCGAGCTTGCCTGCGTGGACCTCCCGGAGGGCCTCAGCGTTTGAGTTGTACCAGGTGGTCTCGTAGTTCACCAGGACCTGCACGTGATTTTCCTGCGCGGCCTTGCGAATGGCAATGGCGTCTTCAACGGTGGTGGCCAGAGGCTTTTCAACCATGCTGTTCACGCCATGCTTTGCCGCAATCTCGATGACCTGCCGGTGCTCCGCGATGGTGCCATAGGCAAGAACCGCGTCCGGGTGCAGCTTGTCGATCATCGTCTCTTCATCTGTATAGAAGAGCGCCGGATCGAGTTTGTAATGGCTGCGGTACTGCTCGGCCAACTGCTGGTTTGGCTCAACGATTGCGACAAGCCTGGCGCTGGAACTGGTGGGAAGATTGTGCAAAAAACCACTTACATGGCCGTGCGTAAGGCCGACGATGGCAACACGGATAGGAGTTTCGGAAGCAGTTTGCGCGAGGAGAGAAACGGTTCCCGCGAAGATCAGCACAGTTGCAGTGAACAGCAGGCGGACAGAACGCAGCATATTAGTGTCTCAATCCTGAAAGGGAAATAGGATGCGCGGCCTCAAGGAGAGAGCGGCAAGCACAGCCATCGTATCGCGATGGACGGCGAGACGGCCATAGAAATGATCGAGGCACAGTCAAAGTTGTCAAAAAGGACACTCAATGCTGTTGGTCAGTTGTAGAAGAAAAGCCATTCCTATAAGCGGTGGATCGCTTCCGTTAAGCCGCGTTCGCAAACCTTATCCGGCAGCTACTGCTCTCCGGCCTGGATGAAGTGGCCGAAGAGCAATCGCAGCGACACTCAGTTACTCAGAAAGGAGGCGATCTTCTCATTGAGGAACTTCTTGTCGGCGGGGCTGGCCCCTGCGCCGGCGGGATGCCCCCACAGCGACGGAATCGGCATCAGGGTGCCGTGCGGTATGAACGCCGCTTCATACTGCGCGTCTTCCAACGGGAAGTACAGGTCAGTCGCCGAGGGCATGTAGAGAAACGGAACCTTGATTGACTGGAGTGCTTTCTCCACGTCGCCATTGAAGTTGGTGGGCTTTCCGTCGGCGAATGTGGTGTTGCCGACATTGTTTGACTCCCAGGTGCGCGCCTGGAGGATGTAGTTGTTCGCGTCCGCACTGAATCCCTTGCGGAAGCTGAACATATATTGCTCGAAGGTGGTACCGGGCTCTGAGTCGGTACGCCAGAGTTCCTTGCGCCACCACTCCTGCGAGTAGAGCCAGCCCGCCCACACCATGCCGAAAGCCTCCAGTCCCTTTGCAGGCTCGGTTTTGTAGTCACCGTTCATAAAGGCGGGGTCAGCGGTCAAAGCGGCTATCTGGCCTTCCAGCCGGACGATTCCGTGGCCGTAGGTCTTGGCGGTCCCGCTCGTCGCAACGGCCTTGTCCATGAATGTGGGATAGCTGACCGCCCACTGAAAGGCCTGCTGTGCGCCCATGGAGAAGCCAATGACTGCACGCATGTGCTGAATGTGCAGTTGCTCCGTGAGGAGTTGGTACACGGCGTTAACGTTATCGCGGATGGTCATGACCGGGAAGCGCGGCCCATCGAACGGCGGGGGCGTGTTTGACGGGGACGAGCTGCGCCCATTGCCGAAGAGTTCGGTAGTGATGAGAAATAATTTGGCGGGATCGAGCGCGCCTTCCGGGTAGGCGGCCGACTTTACCAGGAACTGATAGCCATTCATGTTCGCCATGTAGTGCGAGGGAAGCAGAACAGCATTGGAGCGATCGGCATTGAGCGTCCCGGTTGTGCCGTAGACGATGTGGGCCTCCGGCAAAACGACGCCGGACTCCGTCTTGAAATTGTGCAGAACAAATTCGTGGCGCTCGGGCATCTGCACCGCTGCATGGGCGGGAGATTGGCAAAAGGCCAGGACACTGACTGAAAAGGCGAGCAGGAAAATGAGACGGCGCATATTGAGAGAATATGCCGATTTCGCGACCGAGGGAATGCCGGGCTGCTATGAGTCCAGATTTTCCAAGGGTTGATCTCACAAGAACCGAGAGCTGACGATCCGATCCAACAATCGGGTGCATAGGCTCCTGTGACACCGCGTTCTGAGAACGCGTGCATGGTCAAAGAAACAGATCAAGGCATTCGTGGGTTGTGATGGAACTTACAAAAAGCAAAAGATGACGAATTTTTGATTGGTTGGGATCTGTGGCCGGTGGAAGGGGTGTTGTCCGTGCAGGATCGGAGAGCAGGTTTTTACAGCTCGCGCCGGCCTTCCATTGCGCGGGCCATTGTTACTTCGTCGGCATATTCGATGTCGCTGCCTGCGGGAACTCCTGTGGCGATGCGGGTGATTCGGACTGGTGTGATTTTCAGAGCACTGGCCAGCCATGTTGCTGTCGCTTCGCCTTCAAGGGTTGGGCTGGTTGCCAGGATTACCTCGTCGATTTCGCCGGCTTCGACGCGCTTGACCAGGCCTGCGGCCCGCAGTTGATCGGGCCCTACGCCGTGGAGCGGTGACAGCGTTCCGTGGAGGACGTGATAGACGCCCATGTACCCGCGGGTGCGCTCGATGGCTGCAATGCTGGTTGGCTCTTCTACCACGCAGACCAGCCGCTGGTTTCGCGCGGGACTTGCGCAATACACGCATGGGTCCACATCCGTCACGTTGTTGCAGATGGAGCAGAGGCGCAAGCTGTTCTTCAGCGCCTCGACGGCTTCGGCCAGCGCCTTGGCGTCCGCGTCCGAGCCGCGCAGAATATGAAAGGCGAAGCGCTGCGCGCTCTTGGTGCCCACGCCGGGCAGCTTTTTCAGTTCTTCAATGAGCCTCGCCATGGGCTCCGCGTAACGTGACACGCCGCGCCCCTATCCCAATCCCGGTATATTCAGCCCGCCCAGCAGACTCTTTGCGCTTGCCTGCATGGCATCCTCGGCGCGCCGTCCCGCGTCATTCACCGCTGCCACTACCAGATCTTCGAGCATCTCCACATCCGCATTCGCCCCGCTCAGGCTCACGACAGCCGCGGGATCAATCCGGAGTTTGAGCAACTGCTTCTTGCCGTTCATCGAAGCCGTGACTGCGCCGCCGCCGCTTGAACCCTCTACGACGATCTGCTCCAGCTTGTGCTGCATCTCGTCTTTCATCTTGCTGGCCTGCGACAGCATCTCGGCCATCTTCAGCGGATTCATCATGGCAATTACTCCCTACCTACCTGGTCCGCAAATCCACCACGCTGCGAACCTCGGCGTTGAAGATCTCCTTCGCCTTCTGCACCAGCGGATGATTTAACGCCTCTTCCTGGATGCTTCCGGCGAGCGGCGTGGCTGATACCGGCGCTCCGGTGGCTCCGCCTTCGCCTGGCACCACCATAAACCGGGCCGGACCGCCCAGCCTCTGCAGCTCTGCGCGAATAATCTTCTCCGCTGCCTGATTCACCGTCAGCGCCAGCATCTTCTTGCCCAGCCCCGCGGCTTCAATGCGCAGATTTCCCACGTCGAGAATCCAGTTTGCCGCGCCCAGCAGCGTGGCTGCCGAGTGATGCCCGCCACTGGCCAGCGCTTGCACTACCGCGTTGCGTAGCGCGTCGGCACTCGGCGCGTCTCCAGTTGTCGGAATTGCTTCTGGCCGTGCTGCCGGAGCAGGAGCTTCTTCCACTGCTTCTTCTGGAACTGCCGCACCCACCAGAAATGGCATCGGGGCTTTTGCGGGCTGGGTCGCAGGTTCTTTGGGAGCCGTTACGGCAACTGTGCTGCTCTGCTTTATCGCCGGTGCGCTGCCCCAGTTTCCACCTCCGCCAAACGGAGAAAGGGAGGGGGCGGTACTCGGAGGCGCAGCAGAACTGGCAGTTGTTCCCGCAGTTGTAGGCTTTGCGGCAGACCTGGCCGGAGAACTGGGCGCGGAGCCTTTTATTGGCACGCCCGCTGCTACGCCGCTTAGAAATTCTTCCAGCGGCAGCAGTCTCTGCGCATGTACCAGCTTCAGCAGTCCCAACTCCAGGTGAAAACGCTGCTCTTGCCGGAAATTCAAATCATCAAAGGTCCGCAGCACAATCTGCAGATTGCGCGTAATCTCTTCTTCTGTAAATAGAGCCGCTGTCCGCGCTGCCCGCGCTCGTTCATCGGCTGAAATCTGCAGCAGCTCCGTCTCCGCGCCTCCGAGCTTTGCCATCAGCGCATTGCGCAGGTAGCGGACCATTTGCCGCGCCAGCGAGAGCGGACTGTGGCCGGCATTCAGCAGAACGTGCAGTTGCTCCATGAGCGTTGCGGCTTGACCTTCGGAGACCGCTTCCAGCAGGCGCTCAAAGACTGCGTTCGGCACCGATCCCATGAGGTCGCGAATCTGCTCAGTGGCCAGCCTAGGCTTTCCACTTTCTACGGGAGCCGATGCAATGGCCTGGTCCATGATCGAAAGCGCATCGCGCATGGAACCGTCGCCGGCCTCGGCCAGCAGCGCAAGGGCTGCTTCTTCGGCATCCACACTTTCGGCGATGGCGATGCTCTTGAGTTGCGCGAGAATGTCCTCAAATTTCACCGCATGGAAGCTGAAATGCTGGCACCGCGAGCGGATGGTCTGCGGGATATTCTCGGGCTCTGTGGTCGCCATCATGAAGACGACATGAGACGGCGGCTCTTCCAGCGTCTTCAGCAGCGCGTTAAATGCGGCATCCGTAATCTGGTGGGCTTCGTCAAGGATGTAGATTTTGTACTTGTCGCGGGCGGGTGAGTAACGGGCGGCGTCGCGGAGTTCGCGAATTTCATCGATGCCACGATTGGTGGCCGCGTCGATTTCGATGACGTCTACCGCATTGCCTTGACGGATCTCTATGCAAGAGTCGCAGGTGGCGCATGGCTCCGGTGTAGGGCGGTCGGGACTGCCGATTTCACTGCGGCAGTTCAGCGCACAGGCTAGGATTCTGGCGATGGTTGTTTTGCCGATTCCGCGATGCCCGCTGAAGATGTACCCATGAGCGATGCGGCCCTGGCTGAGCGCATTCAGAAGCGTCCGCGTTACGTGGTCCTGACCCGCCACATCGGCGAACCGCTGCGGACGATACTTCCTGGCCAGAACCTGATACCCCATCGCACTTGCTCCCCGTCACGTTCTCAAGCGATTGTATCGTTCCGGCCCTGACGAATTTTTCACATGATCGCGGTCATGCCGAGTGCGGCACAGGATCTGCGTAGAGTCTCTTGGTTTCAAGTCCCTCAGTCGCTCTTCCTGGCTTTTTTCCGCTTTTTCACTTCGTCCACGGAAAACATGGTCCCCTTGCACTTTGCCGTACCGCAGTTGCAAATCTGCTCGTCGTCGTCGCCGTCGTAGAGGTGGTAGTCGTAGGTAATCTCAGTCCCCGCTGCTATCTCCTTGATGGCCTTGATCCACACGCGGCCCCGCACTACTTCAGTCTCGCAATTGGGCTCACAGCTGTGGTTGATGAACATGGCCGTGCAATGGCCATCTATAACCAGATCGCCGTTTCCGAGTCCAAATAGATAGGTGAGGGGCGCGTCCTGATACATCTCGTCCGCCTCGTCTTTGCTGATGCGTGGGCCGGTGTATTCGGCGATGCGCCGGCCCCTGCCAATACGGGTGGTTGTATAGCAGCCGGCGGCGTGAATTGCGGATGAGCGGACGATAAGTGCCATGCGGTTGTGCGATGCTTTCCTTAGAGATGATTTTTCCGGTTCAGATTGGACCGTATGGACCGCATCCTAACATTGATTGGCTGGTTGTAAAGGAGCAGTTGCAGTTGTCATGAATCAGCGGCATACACATCGCGCCGTTTTCGCCTTTGGGTTCCGTGCCTCTTTCATTGCGGCTGGGCTCTTGCTCTTGGCTGAAGGGAGGGGCATTGCTGCCCAGCAGCAGCCAGCTCCCGCGCAGCAGTCTCCAAAGCCCGCCAACAACAACGATTTCCCTGTGGACACGAACAGCGTCCCCGTTGTGCCGTCGAACGGCATTAATCCTGCGGGGAATGCGTCCAATTCCGCGCCGGGGTCCTCGTCCGGCTCCGCCTCGGCTTCTTTTATGCCGCCGCCCGTGCTTCCCGGTGAAGACGCCGATCCTGTCCGCTCGCCCGAAGACCCGGTAGCTGAGGGACCCGCCTCGACTGGAGATGCCTCCAGCTCCAGCAGCCTTGCCGGTCTCGCCCGCGCCCTTGATCCGCCGGATGAAGATACGGCCACAGCGGACACCGATCAGGGCAAACGCCGCCGCGGACGCAATGCAGCTCCCCAGCCGCCCGAGCACAAGGAAACCGCCAAGGAAGACGTGGACGTTGGCAACTACTACCTAAGCACAAAGAACTGGCATGCCGCGCTTTCGCGCTTCCAGTCGGCCCTCATCCTTGCCCCTGAAAACCCCGATGTTTACTGGGGGCTTGCGGAGGCACAGCGGAATCTGAAGGACTACACGTCGGCCAAGGCTAATTATCTGAAGCTTCTCGATTACGATCCGGACAACAAGCACGCCAAAGATGCTCGCAAATCGCTTAAAGATCCCGATGTGGCGAATGCTGCGCCGCAGAAGTAGCTAAAAGCCGGATAGCCGCAGGTAGGCGTCGATGATTTGCTGACCCCATAGACTGCTTATGATTCCGCCGATGCATAGGAAGGTTCCCAGCGGCAGTTTGCTTGTGGCCCAGGATTCTTTGTTGCGGTTTGGCGTGACAAGCATTGCTATTGCCACGAATGCGCCGATTACTATGCCGATAAAGAAGGCTAGCAACGCGCCGGGTAGACCTAGCCATGCTGCGAGCATTGCCATTAGCTTGGCGTCACCGAGGCCGAGGCCTTCTTTATGGCGGATTAGTTGATAGAGCCAGCGGATGAGGAGGATTAGTAGCATGGCAATGATGATCGCTATCGCCGACCGGATTGCGAGTGCTTTTACTGAATGAAATTCTGGAGGTCTTCCTCTGATGGCCCAGATGAGAAACGGTTGATCTACGACATAAAAAGGTAAAAGAGAATAGAAGAAACCCGCCAGAATTCCAGGTACGGTAAGCCAATCGGGCAGCCAAAGATTGCCGGCGTCAAGCACAGCCAGTGCTACGATGACCCAATAGAAAATCAGTCGTGCAATTAGCGCCGCAATATAAAAATATCGCCCTGAAATGTCTTCATTCGGACTAAGTATCGATTGGTATTGGAACGCCACCCAGGCCCACAGCGCTCCTACACTAAGTTCTACTAATATGTAGCGCGCGCTGATTGACACTCCGCAGGTGCGGCAACGGCCGCGGAGGGCTAGCCAGCTTATGACCGGCACGTTTTCCCACCATGTGAGGGTGCGGCCGCAGGTGCGGCAGCGGGAGCGCGGCTTGACTACGCTTTCGCCTTCCGGCCAGCGGGTGAGGCAGACGTTTAGAAAGCTTCCGAAGATCAGGCCGAAAAGACCGGCGAAGATTGTTCCCAGAATTCGCATTGCAGAGAGTCGAGTATAAATATCGGCGCGACTGGTTTGCTGCGCCGTTGTTGTAGTGACGCATATTCGTCTTCATCCGTTTGACCGAAGCACGTTAGAATGAAAAAGATGGATTCCGGACGCAGCCAACCTACGCAGCCCCCAGGTGGCCTGGCGCAGAAATCTGCCCTTAAATCGAACGCCTCGGAATCCGACCCGTCACAGGCTGCCGCTCTCTTCGCCCAATCTGTCGAAATCATGGCTCGGCTCCGCGCGCCCGGCGGCTGCCCCTGGGACCGCGAGCAGACCTTCGATACGATCCGCAAGTACACCCTGGAAGAGACCTACGAGGTCTTCGACGCCATTGAGCGGCGCGACTTTCCGCATCTTGCCGAAGAGCTTGGCGATCTGCTGCTGCAGGTGTTGTTTTATGCGGAGATGGCTGCGAATGACGGCCACTTCACTATCGCGGAAGTCCTGGACCACCTTAACCGCAAGCTGATCCGGCGACATCCGCATGTGTTCGGCGAGGAAGCTTCTCGTGCTGCCGGTAACCAGGCTGTGGTTGATGCGAATGTGGACGGGGCGGCGGGTGTTCTGCGCAACTGGGAAGAGATTAAAGCCGCTGAAAAGGCCGGCAAGGCAGCAACCGAGGCCGGTCGAACGTCGAGATTGCAGGAAGTCCAGCGTGGGCAGCCCGCACTTTCGGAAGCCGCTAAGCTCGGCTCTAAAGCTGCCAAATCCGGCTTTGACTGGCTCGACTGGCGCGGGCTTCTACCGAAGCTCGCCGAGGAAACCGCCGAGCTGGAGACTGAGGCTGCTGCCAACCCGCCAGACAAGCAGAAGGTCGAATCCGAGCTCGGCGATCTGCTGTTTACTGCCGTCAATCTCGCCCGCCATCTCGGGGTCGATGCCGAAATGGCTCTTCGCGGATGTAACCTCCGATTCCGCCAGCGCTTTGCGGAAATGGAGCGCACTGCCTTGAAGCCCCTGGAAGAGCTTTCTTCAGTGGAGCTTGAGGCACTCTGGATTAAAGCCAAGAAAACATTGGCTGAAGCCAAAGTAGAGCCATGACTCAGACAGCCGACCCCATTCTTATCCGCTCCTGCCAGGGCCGCGAGGAATTCGAAGCCTGTGTCCAGCTCCAGATCGATACCTGGGGCTATGACCCGGCAGACCTTATTCCGAACCGGTCCTTTATGCTGGCGCAAAAGATCGGCGGACAGGTCATGGGAGCCTTTGATACCCAGCAGCCCGGCGTGCCCGATCAGGGAAATGCTACCTCGCTCGTGGGTTACGCGCTGGCAATACCAGGGATCAAACCGAAAAGTGAAGGCCCTGAGGGCTACCTGCATTCCCACATGCTGGCTGTCAGTGCCGCATATCGCAACCGTGGCCTCGGGGTCAGGCTCAAGCTCGCCCAGCGCGAGGAAGCTCTTTCCCGCGGCATTCGCCGTATGGAATGGACCTTCGATCCATTGGAGATAAAGAACGCTTTCCTAAATATCCACAAGCTGGGCGCCATCATTCGCCGTTATTATCCAGATTTTTATGGTGTATCCTCATCTCGTCTCCAGGGTGGACTCCCAACGGACCGCCTGGTGGCTGAGTGGTATCTGGATTCGCCTCATGTGATGGCCGTCGTTGAGGGCAAGGCCGGTGCCGAGTACAGAATTGAGGAACGCTACAAGATTCAGGAATGCATTGTCGTTCCGGCTTCCATCTACCAATGGAAGGTGTCGGACAAGGATCGGGAACGCGCCGCGGCGGTTCAGCTCGAAAACCGTGGCAGGTTTCAGCAGGCCTTTGCGCGCGGACTGGCAGTAATCGGCTTTGAGCGCGATGCCGAAGGGAACGGAATCTACGAGCTTACGCAACTGGCGGAAGTGAAATCACGTATTCCATCTGTATAAGGATTCATCCAGATCATGAAAATAGACGGCATTGTTCTCCGCGAACTTCATATTCCCCTTCTTCGTCCGTTTGAAACCAGCTTCGGCGTTACGCGTGACCGGCGGGTGCTGCTTGCGGAAGTCCGGTCTGAAGGCCTTACCGGCTGGGGCGAGTGTACCGCCGGCGAGCATCCGCATTTTTCCTACGAATCGACCGATACCGCGTGGCATGTTCTGCTGCACGAGCTTGGACCCTCGCTTGCTGCGGCAGAAACCGTGGAGCATGGCGGCGAAGTTCCCACAATTTTAAAGCTGGTCCGCGGCCACCGCATGGCCAAAGCTACGCTTGAAAACGCTATCTGGGATCTCGAAGCTCAGCGGGAAGGCCTCCCGCTTTCGCGACTGCTTGGCGGCGTCCGGGACATCATCCCCTGCGGCGTTTCACTTGGCATTCAGAAGAGTATTCCCGATCTGCTTGCGGTCATTGAGAAAGAGCTGGCAGCCGGCTATCAGCGCATCAAGCTCAAGTGCAAACCGGGCTGGGATGTGCAGGTCTTTGAGGCCGTCCGCAATCGCTTTCCAGGTATTACTCTTTCCTGTGACGCCAATTCCGCCTATCGGCTCCGCGATGCCGACTACGTCGCCACCTGGGACGTCTTCGATTTGCTGATGATCGAGCAGCCGATGTGGCACGACGACTTCTTCTATCACTCCATCCTGCAGAAGAGGCTCAACACGCCTATCTGCCTCGATGAGTCCATCAACAACCGCCGCGATGCTCTGGCCGCCATCGAGAATGAGTCCTGCCGCATCATCAACATCAAGCTCGGCCGCGTGGGTGGATTCTCTGAGGCCATCGCGGTACATAACGCCTGTCTTGAGCGCGGCGTTCCGGTGTGGTGTGGAGGGATGCTGGAGTCCGGCATTGGGCGCTCGCACAATATCGCTATTTCGTCACTCGAAAATTACTCGCTGCCCGGCGACGTATCCGCTTCGGCCCGCTACTGGAAGGAAGACATCATTGAGCCCGAGGTGACCGTTACTCCGCAGGGTGAGATTATTCTGCCGGATACTCCGGGGCGTGGATACGAGGTTCGCTATGACCTTATTGAAAGGCTTACTGTGCGCAAGGAGACTGTGCGCACCTTAGTCACCGCGTAGGCAGGCTTTTTTGTTCCCTGTCCCCTATAACCTGCATATCGGGAACTTCCAGTTCCTGATACGCGTACACTATCTCCGGCAGGGCAACTTCCGCCGCTAATCTGCGTCTCAATCCGGAGAGGCAGATTGTGCAGCAAGTCAGTGTCTGCCGGAGGAAAACTTCAAGTGACTTCCCAGGAACAGCAACTCCTGACCCAGCTTACCCAGCGCATCAACCAGACCCAGCTCCAGGACAAGGATCCCGACGCCCAGAATCTTCTGGGCAAGGAGCTTGGCGCCAACTCTGACGCGCTCTACATTCTCGCGCAGACCGCCCTCATCCAGGACATGGCTCTCCAGCGCGCTAACTCGCATGTCGCCGATCTTGAAAAGCAGATTGAGGATTTGCAGCAGCAGCTTCAGGAAGACGAGCAGCAGATTGACCAGCTCCAGCAGGTGCAGCAGCGGCAGCAGCCAGCGAAACCAACCAGCTTTCTTGGACGCTTATTTGGCGATCCTCAGCCCGCTCCTGCGCAGGCTCAATATCAACCCGTCCCTCAATCACCGCAAGGCGCTCCTCAGTATCAGCCCGTGCAGTACGCGCCTCAACAGCCGCAATATGCGCAGCCTCAGTACGTTCAGGCTCAGCCGCAGTACATTCCAGCGGCTCCCATGATGGGCGGACCTATGATGGGGGGGGCGGGCATGATGGGCGGCCAGCCCAGCTTCCTTCGTTCCGCCATGCAGACAGCGGCGGGCGTCGCTGCTGGAACGCTGGCGATTGAAGGCATTGAATCGCTCTTTCATGGAGGGCATTCCGGCTTTGGTGGCTATGGTGGTGGTTTTGGCGGCGGCTTCGGCGGAGGGTTTGGTGGCGGTGAACGCCCTACCGAAGAGGTTGTCAACAATTACTATGGCGACTCTCCTGAACGCGAGCATCGTGACTTCAGTGGAGGCGATCGCTACGAGGGGGAACATCACGAAGGCGGCGAGCGCTTTCATGATGCCAGCTATGAAACCTCCGGCGATTACAACCGCGGGGATGATCGCGGCAATGACCGCAACTATGCCGATGACAGCCTGAGCGACGACACCGCCTCCGCCGACAACAGCGTCTCTGACGTGCAGTTGGACGACAGCGGCGGCTATGACAACAACGACGTGCAGTAGACCTGCCGCATCAGCACTTCCTCAATCGCATCGCAGGCGGAAGCTCTACCATCTTCCGCCTGCATCGCATCGCGCATCGCGCCGGCCCGTCGCACAAACGATTCCTCTTCCAGTAGCCGCCTCAGCGCCTTTTCCGCTCGCTCCGCCGAATAGCGTTTGCGCGTAATCGTGAGACCCGCACCCATCCTCACGATCCGTGCTGCCTGGTCTGGCTGATCCCATCCATACGGAACAATCAGCATCGGTTTTCCTGTTCGCATCGCCATGCCCGTTGTTCCCGCGCCACCCTGATGCACAATCACCGCGCAGCGCGAAAAGACCTCTGAGTACGGCGCGTAGCGTGTCACAAATATGTCCGGCCCCGCGACGTGCTGAGTTTCATCTGCCCCTACCAACAACGCTCGCTGTCCCAGCTTTCTGGCAGCCTGAATGCTCTCCGCATAAAAATTCCCTGGGTTGTATACCGCCGTCGATCCTTGCGTAAAAACAATGGGCGGTGCGCCGTTTGCGAGAAAGCTTTCCAGCTCGCCTGAGAGCGCCTCACCGGCGCTTGATTGGTCATGAAGAACAAATCCCGGCTGCACCGTATTCGCAGGCCAATCCAACTGCGGTCTGGCCAGTTGGTGAGAGAACAGCGCCAGCACCAGCTCCGGCGAAAATTTGTCCGCAAACAGCGGATTGCGCCCCGGCTCTAATCCTTCTTTCGTGCGTAGCTCTCGAATCGGCTTCCACCAATGGTCTATCGCCAGACTGCTCATCCGCAGCATCACGCGATGCGCTCCCGGCCCCATCCAGCGCAGATACCGGAGCTCCGGCACATTCGGCAGCACGGGAGGGTCATAGACGGAGAAGAGTGTGCATGGCGAAAGAATTGCAGAGCCCCACGTCAGACGCAGCTTTTCCGCTACCAGTGGAGCGGGGTACACCATCTCGCCGGCAATCATCATGTCCATACCGTCCGCTGCCGCCAGCAGATCGTCATACGTGTCGCGCAAATGCGGCAACACCAGCTTGCGCAGCAGAATCTCTGTTCCGCGCCGCATGTCTTCGCATTGCGCTATCAGTGTTGTGTCCTGTGGATTCCAGTCTGGCCGCAGCGGCCGGAACCCAAGCCCGAATCCCTCGATCTTCTCGCGATAAAACGGCGTGCTGGCAATGCAAACGATGTGGCCGCGCCGCTTCAGCTCCAGCGCCATCCCAATGACAGGATGCAGGTCACCCAGCGAGCCAAGGCTCGCAAATAGAATTCGATGTTGAGATTTCTCAATTATCATGGCTGATTCAGCGCGCGCCGGTCATTGCGTCCATTGCATCGCACAGCGCAATTCCGCAATCCTTCAGTTCCGGCGTCGCCCGGTCCCTGTCCCCTTTGTTATACTTAGAGGGTTTGGCGCATACCTGCGCTTCATATAATCAACAACACGTACTCGAGGTTTTCCCATGTCCGGCCATTCGAAATGGGCGACAATCAAACACAAAAAGGGCGCGCTCGATGCCAAGCGCGGCAAGACCTTCACTCGCCTGATTAAGGAAATCACCATTGCCGCCAAAGGCGGCGGCGGAGATCCTGACGGCAATCCGCGACTTCGCACTGCCGTGCTCGCGGCCAAGGCTGAAAACATGCCTGCCGACAACATCAAGCGCGCCATCCAGCGCGGCACCGGCGAGCTTGAAGGCGTCAACTACGAGGAAATCACCTTCGAGGGCTACGGACCCGGCGGCGTGGCCGTCGTCGTTGAGACCCTCACCGACAACCGCAACCGCACGGTCAGCGAAATCCGCCATACGTTCTCGAAGAACGGCGGCAATCTCGGTTCCACCGGTTCGGTTCTGCACATGTTCTCGAAAAAGGGCCTCATCGCCATTGAAAAATTCGCGGCCGATGAAGACACCCTGATGAACATCGTCCTCGAGTACGGCGGCGAAGACCTGAACGACGAAGGCGACAGCTGGGAGATCCTCACAGATCCCGCCTCTTACGAGGCTGTGTCGGAAGCCGTCAAGGCTGCAGGCATCGCCACCGTTGCCAGTCAGGTCACCATGATCGCTTCCACATACACGAAGCTCGAAGGTTCGCAGGCCAACGCCATGGTCCGTCTGCTTGAAGCCCTGGAAGACTTCGATGACACCCAGAACGTCTATTCGAACTTCGACATGGATGAGGTCGAGGTCGCGGATTGAGCCACTACCAGAACCGGAATGAGGCCGCCTGCATCCCGGGGCGGCTTTTTTCATGAGATGCTGAGGTCCATACCATGCGGAGAACCACGTTGAAACCATTTCTGAAGATTGCCATGTGTGCATCCGCGCTCTTTGTTGCAATTAGCTCGCATGAGCTTTTCGCGCAGACCACGATGAGCAATGACTCCTCTAGTGCGGCGGCAGAAATTACCAGCAAATCAGTTTACTGCTGTGGCTTGCATGATGATCCCGTTAAACCTGCGGAATCGCCAGTAGCTGAAGTCAGCACGCGGAGATCCTGGGAAATATCCCCATTCCTTTCCTATGCCAACGGCCTTCCGGACAACGACAGCGCCGATCAGCGCCAGGACTTCCGCTTTCTTATGGGCGGCGTTGAGGTCGGCAAGATACTCACTCCCGTCGTCCACGCCGGTCCTTTCAGTGGGCAGTTTCACTTTGCCGGCAACATTATGCCGCTATGGCAGGCCTTCACGCCCGCCTCGCATGAGCAGGTCTACACCAACTGCCCTCTTACGGTCCCACTGGAACCCAGCGGTGCCTGCACGCTGGAGGTCGGCGGCGGAATCTATCACGGCATCAGCATCACGCCTGTCATCTTCCGCTGGAACTTTCTCACCCGCTCGCGCCGCATCCAGCCCTGGTTCCAGGCTGCCGCAGGCGTCATCTACACTACCCACAAGTTTCCTCCGGACTTCTTCGTCCCGCCCGGCACGCCCGGCGGCACCTCTGTCTGGAATTTCTCGCCTCAGGGAGGCATCGGTCTCCGCTATTTCACGCGCTCCCGCCGTTCCATCGACTTCGGCGTCAACGCGGTCCACATCTCGTCCGCCTCGCTGGGCGATAAGAACCCCGGCGTCAACGCCAGCATCCAAGTTCAGGTTGGTTACACCTTTTGGAAATAGAGCAGTGGTCGGAGATCGGAAAGATCTCTAACCTCTCAAACTCGGATGAGTCAGAAAGCTCCCTCGGTCGCTGAACAAAAGGGCACAAAAACCGATCTCTGACTCCTGATCTCTGACATGAGCGAAGCGAATCCCATCATCGAATGCGTTCCCAACTTCTCTGAGGGCGCAGATTCACGCAAGGTCGAGGCTATTGTCTCCGCCATGCGCGTCGATGGTGTGCATCTCCTCGACTGGTCTTTGGACCGCGACCATAACCGTTCCGTCGTCACCGTCGCCGGCCCGCCTTCAGCCGTCATCGAATCCGCCGTTCGCGGAGCTGGGAAGGCTGCCGAGCTCATTGACCTTACCATCCAGAAGGGCGTCCATCCCCGCATCGGCGCGGCCGACGTCATTCCATTCGTTCCAATCTCCGAAATCAAGCTCGATCAGTGCGCTTTGCTCGCTCGCCAGGCCGGTATGGAAATCTGGCGACGCTTCGGCGTTCCTGTCTATTTCTATGAGGCGGCGGCCTCGCGCCCGGATCGCTCCAACCTCGAAGATGTCCGTAAAGGCCAGTTTGAAGGACTTCGCGACGTTGTTCGCAAAGACTCCTCGCGCCGTCCCGACGTCGGCGGTCCCACGCTCCATGCCACCGCCGGAGCCTCCGCCGTGGGCGCGCGCAAGTTCCTCGTGGCCTACAACATTTTTCTCAATACTGCCGATGTCGCTATCGCCCGTGCCATCGCCAAAGATATCCGCGCCTCTGCCGGCGGGCTCAAAGGCGTCAAAGCCCTCGGCGTCCTTGTCCATGGCCGCGCCCAGCTCACCATGAACATTACAGATTTCGAGGTCACGCCGATCTCGCGCGTCCACGCCCGCGTTGCCGCTCTAGCCGCCCGCCACAAAACCGCTCTCGCGGAAGGCGAAATCATCGGTCTTGTTCCCAACGCCGCCTGCGAGCACGATTCCGACTGGATGAGTCAACTCGGCCACTTTGACCCCGCCACCAAAATCCTCGAGCGCCGCCTTGAAAACCCGCTCCCCTGGCCAAATGGCTCCAGATAAGCCCTCCTACAGCCGCATTGATGAGCGGCCAGAGTACCTGTCGCGTCTTATTTCATAGAACGGTACAATAAGAATCAGAAGGAACCTGCTCTTGCGTAACTCTTTTAAGCTCATCTCCGCCCTCGTTCTCGCGCTGTGTGCTGCGACCTCTCATGCCGCCCAGCTCTCTTCCGACGCGCGCGCTGCCATCCCCCGCGACGTTCGCCAGCTCGTCGTCATTGACTATCGCGCCATGCAGAACTCTGACACTGCCATGCAGCTCCGCGACCGCGTCATGCCTCCCGAGTTGAAGCAGTTTGACGAGGCGCTTCGTAAGTCCGGCCTCAATGACAACCATGATGTCGATCAGCTTGCCTTTGCGCTCTTTCATGCCGGCAGCAGCAAGGATGCTGATGAAAGCGTCACCCTTGGCATTGCGCAGGGACAATTCGATACGGACGCCATCCTCGCTGGCTTCAAAAAGCGCGGCGTCAAGCCCCAGCTCGTTCGCACGAACAAAATCTACCCCATGGCCAAGTCCGGCATGATGCTCTGCTTCCTCGATCAGTCCAGCATGATCTTCGGCGGCATTGACGCCATCAAGGCATCCCTGGATGCCCACGACGGCAATCAGCAGAGTCTTCTCGCCAACCAGACCCTCATGGATGCCATGCGCTCCACTGACTCGGAAGCTCTCTGGAGCATCCTCGACGCGCAGGGCACGCAGAACATGATGAAATCGGTTCTGGGCGAAGCCGGCTCCGTTGCTGACTACGAATCCGTCCGCAAGCGGCTTCAGGTCTCCTGGTACGGCATGGACTTCACTCATGGCGTCAAGTTCAGCCTGACCATCGTTACAGGCGACGGCTTTGCCGCCGCAACCATCTCCTCGCTGCTTAACGCTGCTGTTCTTTATAAAAAGACCACTGGCGATACTACGGAAAAGGTGGCTCTGGCTGATACCAACGTCACCTCCAGCGCGGGCAAGCTTCTTGTTTCGTTCTCCGCTTCCGATTCTGATTTCGCCAGCCTTCTCAAATCCTCTCTTTTCCAGAGCATGGTTCGATAGGGCCGAGAGTAGAGAATCTATAGCCTCGCCGCGACCGGCGAGGCTTTGGTTTTTTGCGCCTGGGACGGCTTTTATAGTTTTGCCCTTATCTATACCAGATCCCTATTCCCTCAGCTCTTCCCCCGCGTGTTACTGTGATTCCTTAGCAACACGGGCCCCGAATCCAACACTAGATTCATTGAAGCAATGAGCCCACCCGAGGAGCAGCTTTTCAGCCAGACCGTCGATATGTCGCCCGAGCAGCGCGCTGAGTTTCTCGCCGCCGCCTGTCAGGGCGATCCTGCGCTCCGCCAGACCGTAGAAATGCTGCTTGTCGAAAATGATAGGCGTAAGAGCGCTTCCGCTACCCCGCTGCTTGATCGCAACGCCACTGCGCCTCCGGTGGATTTTCCAGTCGACGGCAGCCACATTGGCCGCTATACCATCCTGCAGCCGATTGGCATGGGCGGCATGGGCGTTGTCTATCGCGCCCGCGATGAAAAGCTCGAGCGCGAAGTCGCCATCAAAATGCTCTCTCCCGGCGTGCTTTCGAATAGCGAAGCTCGCCGACGCTTCCGCGTTGAAGCTCTTGCCCTGGCGCGTCTCAATCATCCTCATATTGCCGCCGTCTATGACGCCGGTGAGCAGGATGGCCAGGACTACATCGTCATGGAGCTCGTTCATGGCGAGACGCTCTCAAACCGCCTTCGCAGCCTTCGCCCGCTCGACATCCAAACCGCCTCGCAGATCGTTCTTGAGATTCTGGATGCGCTGCGCGAGGCTCACGCGCAAGGCGTCGTGCACCGCGACCTCAAGCCCGGCAACATCATGATTACCTCCCGCGGCCATGCCAAGGTTCTCGACTTCGGCCTCGCTCGCATGCTCCAGGCTGACCTCAGCACGACGCAAACCCAGGGCATCGCCGGCACACCCATGTACATGTCGCCCGAGCAGGCTCTTGGGGCGCCTGTAGACGCCCGCACCGACCTCTGGAGCCTCGGCGTCATCTTTTATGAAACTCTTACCGGCCAGACGCCTTTTCGCTCTGACAGCACCGTTGGCCTGCTGCACGCCATTACACAATCTCCGCTGATACACGTCCGTCAGTTGCGCCCCGACCTTCCGCCCGTCGCTGACGCCATCATCACCCGCGCGCTCGAAAAAGATCCCGGCAAGCGCTACCAATCCGCCGAAGAGATGTACCGCGATCTCGCGCGTCTCGTTACGCCCCTCGAAGTTGCCCCCGGTCCGCGCTGGCAACAGCCGAAGTGGATGCTTGGCGGCTTCGCGCTCATTCTTATCGCCACGGCCCTTGGCGGATGGGGTCTCTGGCGTCACGTCGCCGAGCGCCACTGGGCGCGCGTTGAAGCTCCCGCACAGATTGAGGCGGAACTCGCCGCCTGGCATTCGCTCGAAGCACAGGCCTTGCTCGCTCGCGCGCAGAAGGCGCTGCCATCCGATCCCGCGCTCCAACAGATTGAAGAAAACGACACGCTTCTCGTTGCAGTCACCTCGGATCCCACCGGAGCCACAGTCGCCATCCAGGATTACACTCTTCCGCAAAGTTCCTGGAATATCCTCGGAACCACGCCCCTTGCAAACATCCGCATTCCCAAAGCCCGCTTCCGCTGGAAGCTGACCGTGCCCGGCGGCCAGGAAAGCATCCTTGCTCCGCAGACGGATGAAGCGATGCATTTCCAGCTTGCCAACAGCGCCTCCGCGCCTGTCGGCATGGTCTACGTTCCGCCAGGAAACTTCGCAGACTACGTCGCATTTCTCGGCTGGCTTGCTCCAGCACCGCTCCCTGCCTTCTACATCGACCGCACAGAAGTTACCAATCGCGCCTATCAGCAGTTCGTCGATGCCGGGGGTTACTCCAACGCAAAGTATTGGCCCGCGCAGATGGAAAAGGACGGCCACAACCTTGCCGTGGCCGCTGATTTCACGGATGCCAGCGGACGTCCCGGTCCTGCCACATGGACCGCCGGTCACTACCCGGAAGGGCGGGCCGATTATCCCGTCGCCGGCGTCAGTTGGTATGAAGCCGCAGCCTACGCCGCGTGGGCCGGCAAGAGCCTGCCCGTGCTGAGCCAGTATTACCGCGCCTCACCGCCGGACCTCACCGGTCCCACAGCAGCCATGAGCAATCTCGGCGGCTCTTCTGTTGCCCCCGTGGGCACATTCAAGGGCCTTGGTCCTTACGGCACCGTCGATATGGCCGGCAACGTTCGCGAGTGGATAGCCAACATCGTCGACGACAAGCTGCGCTTCGCGCTCGGTGGCTCATGGCAGTCTGCGGCATACATGTCAAATGAGCCTGAAGCCTTCTCGCCGTTGGATCGCTCCGTGGGCACCGGTTTCCGTTGCGTAAGCAACCTCGGCCCGCTCCCCGATGCCGCAGTCAAGCCTTTCCACCGCACCTTGCGTGATTTCTCCGCTTACAAGCCCTCCAGTGACGATGTCTTTCGCGCCTACAAAGTCATGTACGACTACGCGAAGACGCCGCTCAATCCTCAGGACCTCGGCATCGTCAAGGAAACCGCCGACTGGCGCGAAGAGAAAGTCGTCATCGGCACGGCGTACAACGGCGAGCGCATGGCCGTCTACCTCTTTCTGCCAAAGCGCGTGAAGCCGCCCTACCAGACCGTGCTCTTCTTTCCCAGCGCGCGCGTCTACTTTCAGCCAGCGGATTCTGTCTACCTTGGAGACATGCAGTTCTTCGATTACGTCGTCCAGAGCGGCCGCGCCGTCGCCTACCCCGTCTATCAGGATACTTACGAGCGCCGTCTCAAATATTCCATGCCTGGCGGTTCGCAGGCCGTCGCCCTCACCGCCAACTGGTACAAGGACGCGGGGCGCACGCTCGACTATCTCGTAACCCGCAAGGACATTGATTCCAGCCGTTTTGCTTACCTCGGCGTGAGCATGGGCGCGGCTGACGGCGTCATCGTCTCCACGCTTTTGCAGGACCGGCTCAAAGCTGTCGTCTGGCTCGATGGCGGCTACTTCATTGAGCATCCGCCCGCGGGCGGCGACCAAGCCGACTTCGCCCCGCGCATGAAGAAACCCGTGCTCATGGTCAACGGCAGGTACGATTACGACTTTCCGCTCGATCAGTCGCAGACCCCACTCTTCAACATGCTTGGCACGCCTGCCGCGGACAAAAGCCACGTAGTTATGGACACTCCGCATGACGTGACGGAAAACCGCCCGGTTCTCGTCCACTCTGTCATCACCTGGCTCAATAAATACCTCGGCAAAATCTCGGAATAGCCGCCTCTCCTGGTTCTTACATAGGAAAATCAACTTCGGTATTGCGTATTACAGGCGCACTCAAGCATATTCAGGTGTTATGCGTACTGAAGCTTCAGGAAAGGCGCAATATGGACGATGTGCGTGACGAGTTCGAGAACGAACGTGCAGAGCAAGCCGGCGAAGATTGCACCCCGCTCGACCGCCGAAGCTTTCTGCGGCTCGGCACTGCCGCTGCCGCCGTTTCCGCATTGGGGCAGAATCATGTATATGCGCAGGCAGGTGGGCAGATGAGTAATGTTCCGCGCGAGAACTGGAGCAGCACTCTGCGCTATCACACGGATCACGTCTTTCAGCCGGAAGATGTTGCCGCAGTGGTCAAAGACGTCGCGTCAACGGCTCACCTGCGCGCTTTGGGAACCCGGCACTCATTCAACGCGATTGCGGATTCCACCTCTGCGCAGATTTCCATGCTGGGCCTCAAAACAATCGAGGTTAACGCTTCCGCACACATGGTCCGCGCAGGCGCGGGCGTTCGCCTCGGCGACCTTGCTATTGAAATCGACAAGCAGGGCTGGGCATTGCATAATCTTCCCTCGCTGCCGCACATTTCGCTTGCCGGTTGCATCTCCACCGGAACTCACGGCTCAGGCATTCACAACGGCAATATCTCTACGGCAGTACGTGAGGTTGAATTTGTAGGCGCGGATGGCAAGCTGCACAAGCTCTCACGAGACCACGATCCCGCAATTTTTCCGGGTGCAGTCGTGGCGCTGGGAGCACTCGGCGTCATCACGCATCTCACGGTGAATGTGCAGCCTCGCTTCGAAATGGCGCAGGTTCTCTACGAGAATCTTTCCTTCGACACGCTCGAATCGCACCTCACCGACATCATGGGAGCCGCATACAGCGTCTCGCTATTCACTCATTGGCAGGGCAACAAGGCAGATCAGGTGTGGCTGAAGTATCGAGTAGCCCAAGGAACAAAGCCGCCGATGCCAGCCACGTTTCACGGGGCCACTCTGGCAGAGAAAAAGCTGCATCCGGTGGGCAGAGAAGTGGACGCCACTTCCTGCACTGAGCAGGGAGGCTCAATCGGCCCGTGGTATGAACGGCTGCCGCACTTCAAGCTAGCTTTCACGCCCTCTGTCGGACATGAAATCCAGACTGAATACTTCGTCCCGCTTGAGAAGGGCTATCAGGCCATCCGTGCCGTGGAGACTCTGCGCGACCGCATTACGCCTCATCTTCTCGTCACCGAGCTTCGAACCATCGCAGCCGACGATCTCTGGCTCAGCATGGCGTATCAGCGCCCCTCGCTGGCCATTCATTTCACATGGAAACCCGAAGAAGCCGCTGTGCAGGAACTGCTTCCTCAGATTGAAGCCAAACTCGCTCCATTCGATCCGCGTCCGCACTGGGCCAAGGTCTTCACGATTCCGAAGGATCAGCTCCAACGCGCTTACGCCCGCTCAGGCGATTTCCGTAAACTTGTCATGACCTACGATCCAGATGGAAAGTTCACGAATGAATTTTTGCGCCGGTCGATTCTTTAAGCTTGTCCAAGGTAACTTGCACGTTTTTACCGAAAACTAAAATCTGCCTTGTCGGCGGGCAGAAGCACAATTGCGAGCTTTCCTTCCTGCTTCTCTACAAGCGCGGGTCCTGTAATCTGCGCCTGGTGCCGGTCACGAGCCGTGTACTCGACTTTTACCTCTCCTGATCCCTGCACCTGGATGCTCGAATGCACTACCTGGCCTGCCGCCACCGAATCCGCGCCAAAACTCGCATTGGGGTAATCCACCTCCAGCAGCCGGATCTCCGCTCCCGTTCGGTTCTCTACTGTAATCTCAACGTGATGCGACCGACATCCCGCAAAGCACATTAAGAATGGCAGAGAGGTTGCTGCGAACAAAGTCTTTATATAAATTCTCAAGCCTTTTCTCCCAATTTTTTCTCCAGCCTGTCCAGCCGCTTGAGCAACTCCGGCAACCGCTGAAAGACAGTAACTGCTCGCAGCCACAGCCGGTTATCAAATGCCGGGGAACCGGAAATCATCTTTCCCGCCGGAACGTCATGGGAAACCCCCGACTGCGCTGTCAGAATCACTCCGTCGCCCAGCTCACAATGGCCCGCCACGCCTGTTTGTCCGGCCAGAATTGCTCTGGAACCCACGACAGACGATCCGGCTAGTCCCGCCTGTGCGCACAACATCGTGTCTTCACCCACCCTCGACCCATGGCCCACCTGGACGAGGTTATCTACCTTCGTTCCCGTGCCGATCTCCGTCGCGCCCACCGTTGCCCGGTCAATGCAGGCGTTCGCCTGCACATCTACCCGGTCACCGATCAGCACAGGTCCAGATTGCGGAATTTTTTCCCACTGGCCCAGATCATTCTTGGCAAATCCGAAACCGTCCGCTCCGATGATCACTCCGTTTTCGAGCGTCACATGATCGCCAAGCACGCATCCCTCGCGCACCACCGCATGAGCATGAGCGAAGAAATGGCTTCCGGCTCGCACCGCCGGATACAGCACTACATGCGGCAGCAGCGTCGCATGCGGTCCAAGCTTTACACCGGCTCCGATAACGGCATAGGCCCCAATGTGCGTGCCCTCACTGATTTCCGCCGTTGGATCAATGACAGCCGTCGGGTGAATCCCCGGCGGATACGCAGGCGGCTGATAAAAGAAGCCCAACGCTCGCGCAAAAGCATAGTAGGGATTCTTGATCCGCAGCGTTGGCGTCGCAACCTCTGGAAATTCCGGTTCGACGAGAACCGCTGCCGCGCTCGTCGTCTTTGCCAGTCCCGCATAGCGCGGGTTGGCTACAAAAGTAATCTCCGAGGGGCCTGCTTCCTCGATTCCACGCACGCCCGTGATCTCAACCTGAGGATTGCCGCGCAGTTCCGCTCCGAGCCGGTTTGCCAGTTCGCCTAATTGCATCGTGCTCGATTGTAAATGGCCGGTAGTAAATTATGAGGATCAGCCGCGGCTTGAGGGTTTAATCGTACTCAATCTCAAAGCAGTTCTGATAGGTCTCCACGCGGTTGCGTCCGGCGCGCTTGGCCGAATAAAGAGCCCTGTCTGCGAATTGGATGAGATCAGTCTCATCTTTCCCTGTGTCTGGGACGATAGCGGCTACACCAATGCTTACGGTGACGATTCCCGGCGTGTAGGGCATGTGAGCAATCTGCGCGTCGGCCACAAGCTGCCGGACACGCTCGGCCAGTGTCACGGCTCCTTGGGCAGAGACGCGCGGCAGAATCATGGCGAACTCTTCGCCTCCATAACGGGCTACCAGATCGCTGGTTCGCAGTGACGCACTGGCGAGAATGGATGCAATGCGCCGGAGGCAATCATCGCCGGCCAGGTGTCCGTAATGGTCGTTGTAGAGCTTGAAGTGATCGATATCGAGGAGCAGCAATGCCAGGCTGTTTTGCTGGAGTGCCGCGTTCTGCCATTCCATCGCAAGCTGGCGGTCGAAACTGAATCGGTTGGCAAGACCTGTGGAATGATCCTGGGTTGCCAGCGCGTCCGCTTCGCGAAACGCCGCCGTTATCTCCTGCTGGATTTTGTCGCGCACGCCCAGTGCGGCATTGACGGCATACACGATGACCAGATTGACGCAGAGAAAGAGCTGCAGGATGAAAAATCCGTGCTGGTCGAGCGTTGCTCCGGAGAGCATAAATGCTCCATGCGCCCGTTCCGTCATGTAAACCGCCGGCGCAGCCATAAGCAAGATGCAGATTGCCGCCCCAGTAGCGCGCAGTCGGAAGACTGCCACCAGAAGCACAGGGATGACAAGGAAATCGATTGGGAGGCCGGTCTGCGTGAAGACGAGGGTAGAGACAAGCGAAATCGCAGCAAAAATACCCGCGGTCTCCCATCGCTTTCCAGGCACGAAGAGCGATACCAGTTCTGCCTTATCGATGGCCAGAAATAACGGCGCCATCAGAGCCATCCCCATCACATCGCCGGTGAACCAGTTCGCCAGCAGGTCGGGATGCCTCGGATAGGTCCATATAGCCAAAACCATCTCCAAAAAGCCTGTAGAAGCGAGCGGAGCAAGCAACACTCCGAAGAATAGAAATCGCGTCAGGGTGCGGAGATTGGTCAGGTCCGGCTTGCGGTTGTCTTTGGTGGCCAGAAGAGAAACTGCAATGATGACCTCGACCGTGTTGGCCATTGTAAACAGGATCGCGCGGCCTGGCGAAAAGCCGAATGCCATGTGCACACCGATGTTTACGATGATGCTCGAAGTCAGGTAAACGGACCAATAGCGCCTGGAAGTTGTTAGCAGGAATGCGAGCAGCATTCCATTCGCAGGCCAAATCAGGTCAGCCACTGCGGGCGTGCGCGTGAGCGCATTACCTCCCCAGGAGGCGCCAATGTAGAGCAACAGAACAATGGCAAAGCGGGAAAAAGAGTCTGGACGCACCATTTCAAGGGTGCGCGCCAGGAGCGAAGAGTCAGAAGGTCTGGCTGGTTCCGCATCCACGGCGGGGGAGAATGCCTTCATTGAAGCTGTCAGCCTCCGCAGCAAGATATGCTGCGCCTGGCAGCATTTGTTAATAACCAAGGAAGAGCATGTGTCCAACCTACCTTGCAGGTTATTCGATTTCGAAATTCAAACATGATGATTCGAGTCACGATCCTGGTGGCCGACCTCGCCATGTTCCTGGTTTTCAAGTCCTGTATTTACATTCAGAATAGCCGGAATCCATGCATAATGGAAGGCCAATCCGCGAACAGGTCCCATCCGAAAGGGACCATAGCAAGACGTTGTTATACGAAATCAACACGGTACCTGTTGAGTGCTGAAATTACCTCGGTGCAGGTTCTGCCGAGTCAGCCAGCGCGTATGCCAGTACAGTCATCACGGTCGCGTTCTGGTTCAGATGGACAAAATCGATCTTGTCAAAGGTATCCGCAGGTGTGTGGTGGTAATTGAAGTAGAACCGGCTATCCTGGATCGGCGCGAAGCTCGGTACGCCGTTCTCGGTAAATCCGTTGATATCCTCACCGGTGTCCTGCGAATCCTTCAGAACTTCTGCTCCAATTGGTTCGAGAATCACTGAAAGCGGCCGTAGATATGCTTCGAGCGCCGGTTTGCCCGCATAGTAAATGCCGGTTGGATGATCGGCGCCCAGATCGCTCTCAATTGCTCCAATGTGATTGCTGAACTCTCCCTTGTGTTCCGCCATGTAGGCGGCGGCGCCCTCCGATCCCTCTTCTTCACTCATCCAGGCCACGAAACGGACGGTCCGCCTGGGGTGAATTCCGAGCTCTTTGAGGATATGAATGGCCTGCATGGAGACTGCAACTCCCGCTCCGTCATCAATCGCGCCTGTGCCCAGATCCCAGGAGTCCAGATGACCGGAGACGATGACTACCTGCTCGGGATGTTCGGTTCCTTTCCAGTCGGCGATGACGTTAAAGCTTGGCGTATCCGGCAGGGTCTGGGGCGTGAGCGTCAGGTGAAGCTTGATCGGTCCCTGGCCGGCCAGATTCTTCAGCAGCTCCGCATCCTCGGCTGTGACGGCGGCGGCGGGAATCTTTGGCGTACCAGGGGCGTAGTCCGTCATGCCGGTGTGCGGAATGCGGAAATCAGCGCCGCCAACCGAGCGCACCAGTACAGCAACGGCTCCAGCCGTGGCCGCGAAGATGGGGCCTGTTCCGCGATACACGACTGCGTTGCCGTAGGCGGTCAAACCATCGCCGTTCGCCGCAAGCTCTTTATCAAACTGATGGTTGAAGAGCAGGATCTTGCCCTTGACCGCTCCGGCGGGCAGGGCCTGGAGCTGCTGGAAATTCTCGACTACTACGACTTCCGCGGTAATTCCATCCGCAGGTGTTGCTACGCTGCCGCCGAGTGCGGTTAAGACTACCTTCTGCGTGGTTCCGGGAGTCTGGCCGGGCCAGCTTACCAACTGGGCGGTTTCCTCACCGCGAACCCAGTGAGGCACCATCGCTTTTTCCAGTGTTACATCTGCGCCGAGCGCTCGCATCTCTGCCGCTACGTACTCCACTGCCTGCTGTGCCTGCGGAGACCCGCTCAGGCGCGGGCCGATGTTGTCCGTCAGATGGTGCAGCTCGTTGTAAGCGTACGGGTCTTTCATCGCCGCATCGCGCAGCCGTTCCATTGTGGCGAACTGCTCAGGTGTCCATGCGCTTTTTCCGCCCGTGCCTAAAGAAGCGTTCAGGCGGTCCATCATGCTGGTTGGAGCGGCGGAAGATGGCTGCTGCTGGGCCTGTGCCGGAAGGCAAGCCAAGGCGGCAGCAGCGCACACGGAGGCAACTGCAAGTGCAGGTGTCCTGAGTTGGAAGATCATGCCGGATGTTAGCACGTGACCTCCAGTGGATTCAGCAGTGGATTCAGCCGATGGCGCGGGAGATGGGGATTTTCGATTGAGGCATGAATACATAAGTTATCCTGTGCGGGAGTTATTTCCAAGTGATTTAGTTTGAGCGTGTTGCAGGCGGCGGCGCAGTTCTTATACAAATCTTTATGCGATCTTCATTCCGAAACTGTGGGCCTGGTTGTGCCGCGTTTGGGGCTTTTGCACCGATTCCGGTGCAGGGATGGGGACCATCCCCTCCCTAAAACGGCCACAGCCCGAACCAGTGGAGGTCCAGGCCGTGGCTTTTCTTCTGCTGATTATGAGTAAAGCACAAACGGGGTTAATTGCATGCAAAGTTTCTGAAGGAGCAGGGGTTACGAAAGGGCATTGTACGAAAGTAATGATCTGGTGAGATGGGGACAGGAAGAGCCGAAGGCAGGCCCATCCATTGCGCGGCAAGATGCTTCTGAAGAAATGCGTCCGACCGGATGGAGCGCAGATACGTCTATATGATTGTGCCGTGGTGTCTCAGTTTGAAGAAATTGCTTCAGGGGCTAAAGCCCAATTTCATTTTTTGGCTGTTTTCGGCACGAGTAAACTCGTGCCCTGTTACAGAGCTGGTCTGATTTGAGTTTTTCCGCAAGCTGTAAAGTCGTGCCCTGTTACAAAGCAATTCAAATTGAGATGCTGTCGATCATGCGGTGTGCCGGACAGTAAAGGCGCATGCTGGCTATACTGATGCAATGACAGACCCAGCCGCAGGCTGGCAATCGAACGAGGTTCTGACACTGATGAAATCTTTCCTTGAACGGCTGCGCACACGCCGTCTCGCAACGGCATTTGTGGTGTTGGCCGGTCTTTCGGCTGCAATTCTTGGTATCTCCTATGCGGCTCATGGTGTCAGTGGGCAGGAGATGCAGAACGCGAGCGCCGATGCGACCCCGCTGAAGGTGTCCAACTCGCCTGTTGCAGCGCCGAATGAGTTTGTCAAAATTGCCAAGCAGGTTGGGCCGGCTGTGGTGAACATCAACACGCAGACTCTCCCGAAGCAATCGAGCAGCCGCGCTCCGCATCGCCTTCCACATGCCCGGACGGCACCCAATCCGCAGAACCCGGACGACCAGGACAGCCCGGATGGCGGTCAGGGCGGAGGTCAGGATGGTCAGGGAAATTTCCAGGACTTTTTCAATCATTTCTTTGGCGGACAGGGGCAGGATGGCGAAGGGGATGATGGCCAGGTGCGCGAGTCATTAGGCTCGGGCTTCATTGTCGATGCCAAAGGGTACATCATCACCAACAACCACGTCATCGAGAAGGCCGATAAGATCTTCGTCAAGCTTTCGACCGATCCTGATAACCAGGACCTTGGACGTCCGGCGCGCGTGATCGGCGTGGACAAAGCCACCGATATAGCGGTCATCAAAATCGATGCGAACTCGCCTCTTCCGACTGTGAAGCTGGGCAACAGCGATAATACGCAGGTGGGTGACTGGGTTGAGGCGATCGGCAGTCCTTTTGCGCTGGCACAGACAGTTACGGCGGGCATTATCTCCGCCAAGAACCGCACCATCGAGCCCGGTCAGCAGGGCCAGTTTCAGCACTTCATCCAGACGGATGCCGCGATCAATCCGGGTAACTCCGGCGGACCGCTGCTGAATATGATTGGCGAAGTGATTGGTATGAATACCGCGATTTACACGCAGAGCGCGGGGTACCAGGGTATCGGATTCGCGATGCCTTCAAACACCATCGTGGACATTTATAACGACCTGATCAGTCCCGGCCATAAGGTGGTGCGCGGCTCCATCGGCATCAGCTTCAAGCAGGGACTCCCCGGCGCTGTGAACCGCATGTACGGCTTCAAGAGCGGAGTGCTGGTGCAGTACGTGCAGCCAGGCGGGCCGGCGGAAAAGGCCGGGCTGCGGCCGGGCGACATCATTGTGAGCATTGATGGCCGCTCCATCAAGGATGGCGACGATCTGGTCAACGACATTGCCGCGCGCAGGCCTGGCTCAAGCGCGCGCCTGGGCTATATTCGCGAGGGCGATAGCAAGCAAGCCGATGCTACTGTGACCATCGGCGACCGCGACAAGGTGTTTGCCGAGCAGGCTGCCGCGCCGGAGGGGCCTGAACCGGATCAGAGCGCAAACCCCGGCGAAAGCAAGCTGGGCATTGTGGTACGCGAAGCCTCGGCCGATACGGTGGCCAAGCTGCATCACCCCGGCGTGATTGTGCAGTCTGTAGCAAATGGGTCGTTTGCTGACTTGCACGAAATGGAGCAGGGATTGGTGATTATCCGCATCAACCGGCAAGCCACGGGCAATCGCGATCAGTTCAATGCGGTGGTCAGCAAACTGAAAACCGGCGACGATGTGGTTTTCGAGGTCATGGACCCTCGCCACCCGAACGATGGAATCAACTATATTGGTGGAACTTTATAACGATGACCGGAGACTCAGGCGCTGTGCTCTTTGCACCGCGCCTTGTCCTGTTTTGATACAAGGATGGTTCGACAGCAAAACTTTTGTGCCGCATTGGCGGGGGATTCCAGTACACTTGCCCCGATTGATACGCCGCAAGTTTTTATGGCAGTTTTAGCGGAGGTATTTGTTTGGTGCATTTTTATCGCAACCTGGGCCTCATAGTTCTTACGGCATTTGCGACTATCACGCATGCAGTTGGAGTTCGCTCACACCACACGGGATCAACTGCGCGCAGCGCATCGCACGTGAAGAGCGGGCAGAAGTCAACGGCTGCTGCCGCGAAATCTCACAAGCTGCATGGCCAGCAGGCGATTGCTCCAGAGCGCGTGACGGAGATTCAGACGGCGCTGATTCGCGAGCACTATCTCCCCGGCCCGGCGAACGGCGAGTGGGACACAACGACTGTGAATGCCATGCAGAAGCTGCAGGCCGATCAGGGCTGGCAGACCAAGCTGATGCCGGATTCCCGCGCGTTGAAGAAGCTTGGCCTTGGGGCTGACTACTCGAATGCGATCAACGCTAAAGGATCGTCTTTTGCAGCTCCGCCTCCGGTGAGCACGATTCCCGCGGCGCAGACTGCGGGCTTTACGGCGGCGTCTGGCGTGCATCAGTAATTTTTGCGTTTGACTGCCATTATGGTGCTGACGCAATAAGCGGATATTGGAGAGGAAAAGCATACCTCCGGGCCTAAAGGCCCAACCGATTTGCATGTTTTATTGCCGGGGATAAATCCCCGGCCTACCCATTGCGCCTCAGCCGGGGATAAATCCCCGGCCTACCCATTGCGCCTCAGCCGGGGATAAATCCCCGGCCTACCCATTGCGCCTCAGCCGGGGATAAATCTCCGGCCTACCCATTGCGCCTCAGCCGGGGATAAATCCCCGGCCTACCCATTGCGCCTCAGCGCCGAAAGGGCGCGAGCAACAAAGCCCTCGCGCAAGCGAGGGCTTTGTTGTTTCCGATAGATGCTTTTAGCGAAACGCTGGAGGCAGCGGATTGGCTTCAAGGAACTCATAGCGGGCGCGAAGCTGATCCGGTCCTGAGGTGATGGTGGTGTTGAGATGAATGAGCGGGAAGCTGGCGTCGTTGTACTTTGGCCACGCGGGAACGCCGGGACCGTTTGGGTCGCCTGTTTTGGCGAAGTTGGTCCAGTAGGTCATCATCTGATCGCTCAGAGTGCGGTCTTCCGGGCGAACGGTTTCGCCGGGGCGCGTGTCGAGCGTGCCGAAGACGTATTCGATGTCATCGGAGTGGAAGGCGTAGGTTCCCGGATGGAATTTGCTGGGCAGCGCGGCCAGCTCAAAGTGATAGCGATAGACGGGCGATTGGCCGGTCTTGCGATGAGCCTCAAGCCAACGCCATGTGCTGAGCGCGATGAAGGCATCGCTGCCGTAATCGATGGCTGAGCGGAGTGCCTGGGCATCGTTGTCAGCAGGATAGAGCTTGAGGAAATCGGGCGCTTTGTCTTTGAAGAGGCTGGCTGCGTAGCCCTTGTACTGTTCCAGCGTGGTGCCGCGCATGGCGACGAAGCTGCCTTCGTCGGAGTTCCATCCGGCGAGTAGGGGCACGTGGAACTGATTGCCGATTGCGTAGGTTTCAGCAATGGGCTCGACGACTACTTTTCCATCGATATTCGGAGGGAAGTTTACGCCGGGCTTGGCGGCTGCAAGAATTGTCGCCGTTGGCAGAGCGCGCAGATCGGCCAGAGAACTGACGTTGAGCGTTGCAACCCACTTGTCGTCCTTCGCTGCTCGTACGTTGAGCGGTTCGTAGGTCAGGGCTCCTGTGCCGAGGGCCGCTCCACTCTCGCCGATGGCCTTCTGAAAGAGTCCTTTTGCCGGCGGAGCGACCATGAGTGTGCTTACTGCAAACGATCCTGCGCTCTCGCCAAAGATCGTCACGTTGTCGGGATCGCCGCCGAACTCCTTGATGTTGGCCTTGGTCCAGCGAAGGGCGGCAATCATGTCCATCAGGCCGTAGTTGCCGGCGGTGCCGCTTGTCTCTTTCGCAAGATCAGAAGATGCCAGGAAGCCGAAGACGCCGAGCCGGTAGTTGATGGTGATGAGCAGGACGCCTTTGAGCGGGAGGAAATCGCCGTTGTGCCGTGGCTCGTTGCTTCCGCCGCCGGAGAAGCCGCCGCCGTGAATCCAGAACATGACCGGGAGCTTGCTCTTGGCTGTTGCGTTTGCAGGCGTATAGACATTGAGATAGAGACAATCTTCGCTGCCGAGGGGGCTGTCATCCTGAAATACCATGTCATCGAAGACATGATTCTGCGCGCAGTGGGCGCCATACTTTGTGGCGTCGCGCTCGCCGGGCCATTTTGCGGCCGGCTGGGGAGCCTTCCAGCGTAGATCGTTGACAGGCGGAGCCGCGTAGGGAAGTCCCAGCCACGCGTTTACCTTGCCGTCGTTGATTGTCTTGCCGTGAGCCTTGCCCTGCTCGGTTTTAATGGTGAGTGAGTCAGCATGGGCAAGGGAAGCGAGAGCCAGAAACGCCGCAGCCGCTGAGGCGCGCAGCATTCGAGAACCAAAATGCATTGAAAAATCCTCCCGCAACACGGTAACAGGTTGGGGCTGGAAATTGGTGTTCCTATATGGAATTGCAAACAGCTTATAATGGCGTCGTTGCTAAGGAATATGCGTGGGAGCATCTGTGAAATTCCACCTGAGCATAGTAGCTGCTTGCTGTCTTGCGGCTTGCACTGAGAGCGTATATTCGCAGCCAGATGAATCCAATGCTGTAAAGCATGGCGCTGCGGCAAATCTCGAATACAAAGCTGTCTTTTCAAGGTCGAAGAAGCCTTGCTCCGAGGATTATTCGACTGCGCCATACATACAGTGCATGAGTATAGATCTCACGGAAATCGAGAAGCATGTTGACGCATTCGTAGAGAACCTGCGCGGCGTAACGGGCTCACAAAAGGAACTGGATGCACTGAACCAAACCGACAAAAACTGGCGTGCTTACCGCGAAAGTATATGTGTGCTGCCCTTTGCGAGAGGTCAGGGAACAAGCGATGGGCCAATGTCGGTGGAGTGCCGATGGGATATTAACCGAGCCTACTTGCAACAGCTCAGTGGAATTTATAATCTCTCGCAGTTTCCAAACCGCAGTCCTGACCAATAGGGCAGAGAGATTGTCTCAAACTATCTCCGTGGCCAGCAGATCCGCTATGGTTTCCCTCCGGCGAATCAGGCGGGCTTTGCTTCCTTCTACGAGCACTTCGGCTGGGCGTGGGCGGGTGTTGTAATTTGAGCTTTGT